>JACLAD010004544.1_pt1 | contig 10770 bp, 4 predicted proteins | sample 8027901 | NCBI WGS metagenome assembly JACLAD01 (sample SAMN15725071, study PRJNA655200) | protist metagenome | isolation source: fluorescence activated cell sorting (FACS) single amplified genomes of... | place: Spain: Blaines Bay Microbial Observatory, Mediterranean Sea | collected 2016-07-05
CCTTCTAAATCTATTATCCTATATCGAATTTGCTCTTTAACGAATCTTTTATACTAATACTAATACTAATACTAATACTGATACTAATACTGATACTGATACTAATACTAATTAATACTAGTAGTAGTAGGTACTACTACTACTACTACTACTACTACTTAAGTAGGTAGTCTCGTAGTCTACCACTACCAAGCAGCCAAGCTGCCAATACCGAGGAAGTAGAATAACTAGAAGCTAGAACTAGAAGTAGAAGTAGAAGCAAGTAAGTAGGTACAATACTTGTTCCGTGAAATGTACAACATTCCACGCACCAATACTACAAACTACTCATCCCTAATCCCTAATCCTTAATTTACTTGACTATGCCCCATAAGTTTATTTTACAGGCTACCTACGACTACGACCTGTTGTATGGGTAAAACAAAATACAATCAAATCATCTTTTTTCTTTCCTTGTGGCATGAAAGCTGCACATAAATGCAATGATTTCTCGATTACGATCTTTCTTTCCATCAACTATGCTATCAACATCACTAATACGCCTCTTACGTGGACTCTTCTCAGTATCTTTTGCTTTGATGCTAATGGAGCAGAACTCCCATCCCCGTATCTGAGCACAGATGGGATGTGCGCGGACAGTGCATGTAGACACAGGACAGCGTGCTATTAGTCCTGACGAGTTGTTACACAGAGAACAATTCCATTTATTCGATAGAATGATATCAAATGGAGTTCGGGTTATAATTGATGACTCTTCAAGATTGGGGACTTTTCCTATAGCTCGATCTGCAGGATTAATATAGGCATCACCCTGTGCTAATCTGACAGCTGTCAGCATACCCTCCACAGGAGATTGACATGTCTGAAATCTTTCTGTATTCATCGTATTCAGCATCCTATCCTTGCATTTGAAACCTTCATCGAATGGTACAATTTGATTCAAGGTTGTGATAATCACAGTGCCCAATTGCCCATTGGAAAATGGATATAGGTAGATATAATGCACTGATTCTCCATCTTGAGATCTTAGGATATTCGTTTTAGTGAGATTGTAATGACTTTGGATTCGACACTTTTCGAGATCTAATAAAGCGTGCGAATCCATGGTTTGAGGGTTGTATACGTATGCTGGTAAAAAAAAATTTCTGTCGCCATCATCGCTCTGTTGCTCATTAATTTGCCCCCCTTCATATTCAGCAGAAGGTGTATACCATACAACATTTCCAAAATGAGTATTCCATCGCCGATCCTGTTCTACCTTGTACTTTAACTCATTTTCCGGCTGCATACCACTAGAGTCTATTGCTGATGTCGATGTTGATGTTGGTATTGGTGCAGATGATGTTAATATTCGCATCTTAAGTGCATCCTTCAAATGTATTGTGTCAATGGCTACTCCACTCGGAGATACTTCATCATTTTTGTGTGCAGGTATTCTATCTACTACTACCAACCATTCATGTTCATACACTCTCGTTACCCTGTACGCCAACTTATCATCTTCGTCATAATGTACAGTGCCAACCAAAAATTGATAATCATCAAAATCTACAGGTCCATCTAGAGCTTTCATCTTCAACTCTTCCACTTTCTCGTCGATTACCTGAGTTCCTTGTTCTTCCCCCTTCTGCTCCTCTTTCAACTCCTCTTTTTGTGCATTCATTGGATCTGAAGTCTTGGATTCTTCCTTAATATTGTCGTTGCCAATGATTTCACGTAATGCAGATTCCTTTGATGTATTTGTACCAGACATACGGATGCTGTCCACTATCTTTCTATCTACTTCATCAACCCACTCAGAGATGAGTCGATTATTACTGAGCCAACGAATACAAGGAATGTGGCAGACGACACCGAGCTTTCTCATGTCTGGAAAATTGTGATAATGTTGAAATTGAAAGTACTGTAAAACACCTCCAGCAAGTCCACAAAGATAACAGGGTGGGTTTATATCTCCAACATATTCGTACATTGCTCCAGGTATGATAGAGTCATCCCAATCATTGACAGGATGAAACAAGGAGTTGTTCACCATAGCATCATTACATTGAGGGTGCAGTTTGAATGATATGTTACCAAACTTTGCTATCGCCAGCTTGACCTTGCAATCCACATTACCCATACAATAGCCACACTTTCCCTTCATTGCGAGTGATTTACATGTTGTGTTAGATACAACATTGCAAATTCTTATGTCTCCATCACTCAATGGTAATGATACGATGTTCGTTCCATCTCTGCTTGGATGAGAGTCTATGATTTTTCGCATCATATCATTTCTAGCTCTCTTATCAAGTGTCATACACTCTTTCCGCGCGTCTGCAAGTTCCTGCGATATTGGGGCAAATTTAGTGAAGTTTCCATGGAAGCTGACTTTTATCAAACCATCCTCGTTCGGTTGTAAGTTCAGTCTCTCCAGGGATGAGGGAAACTTGGCATACCGGGTATGAACAGTGGGATATATAGTTTGCTCCACGAAATCATCTCCATCATCCATAAAGGCCGAGTCATTCTCTTCGCTAATGTTTGCACTAACTTTATTGTCATCATTGAAGTCTACATTGCCACCTTCCTTTTTGATAGGGTCGGAATTCACCTTTTCCTCGTCACAATAAACTTCCATATCATCTGCGTGTCCACTTTTCTTCACCGTTCCCTTGAGGGGGGCACTTTCAACCATACTGAAAACACGATTAAGAAGACTAAGGGCACTTTTTTTACCCATATTTCCCAAATTAGTTGCGGAAGAAGCTCCTTTGCCTCCAGTAGGGCCTAATCCACTAGTTTTGAAAACATCACCTTTTTTTGGCACATAAGGTGCTTGATACTCTACCTCTATCCTATCCACTTTATTTGTAGTGGTTTCAACTGAGGCGACTCCATCTTGCACTACTTCCACCTTCGATTCGGGTCTGTCTATACCCACAATCCCCCAATCAAGAAAGGAATCTTTAAACTCCTTAAATTGAACTCTATCTTCAATCGTGACAGCGCTGTCGTGCTTTGGGAAAATCTCTTTTCTACGCAGAAATGTATGCTGAGAGTAAGTACCGGTGGCATTGTCACTCTCTATTTCTTCAGTGCACAAAGGACAAATAAATCCCATCTCACCCATCTTTTCTTTTGCCTTAGCAGTTTCTATACCATCTGGTCCATAATCTCCGATAACCCTGCCCATACAAGATGGATGGAACCTACTGTTACAACCACCCTTTCCATATTTACACTCCACTAGTTCCTTGTAAGCATGTTGATCACTATGACAAACACAATAGGGTTTCCGTATTACAAACTTCTTTATGATTGACTGATCTTGTACATTCATAGCACTTAACATAGACTTAATCTCTGCTTCAGATGATAAGGGAGTTCTTACAGTGTTACAACCGGCATCTCCTCCCTCATCCATCACACTGAGATTTTCATACGCAAGAGCTGGAGCATAGTAATTTATCGCTACATTACCTTTCTGATATTTTTCCTTGAAAAATTTACTTGATAAATCCACTTTGACCTCCTTCGTCCATCCAGGCAGCGGATCGTCCTCAATTATGTATCTTTTCTCGCATGACGCACTACTATCGCCCAGACTGTTTTCACTATATTCAAATCTGTTTGAACTGATATTGTTCGATGCTTCTTCAGGCATTTCATTGGGTTTTAGAGTAGAAGGTTTATCAGAGGGTGTGGGGTATTTACATTTTTTCCTATTTGCAAGGCAGAGCTGACAAGAGGGAAAATCTTCACTACATGTCGCTTGCGCAAGAGAACAATTTTCACAAGGCCGAGAGGCACACCACTCCTTGTTCGACGAGGAAGAAGACGACTCCTTAGGATTCTCATCTATTTGCATTTGATCATCTTCGGTCTCGACTTTCACTTGCAGATCTACCAAGCCCTCAGTCATGTGCGCAGAATGCTGGTCGGTGCCTGCATCAGCGAGTGACTCATCGCCTCCGTAATCATTATTGCCGGTACCAACATCCTGCGCACTACCAGGACAGTAACTGCTGGGACTACTATGAATCAACGTCCCAGCTCCTTTCATCTTCCTCAAATTCCTCACAACCACATCCAGCTTGCCAAACATATTCACATCAGAAAGTTGCACGTTCTCCTGCCGTCGCGCTACGACCACTGGGGCACTATTCCCGTTTGTCTTATCGGCACTAATGTTGCTTGTTTCTGAGATGAGTGGGAGGACGTGGTCGGCACTACAGGAGCCATCATCCCCTCCGGCTTCCATCTGATGTGGAGATCTTATTTATGCTGGGTAGGTTGGGGTTCGTGCAGAGAGAGAAAGAGAAGAAGGAGCGATGCGAAGCGAAGATGATGTGATATGATGGAGGTATGTATGTATATGTATATGTATTGTAATCAATTTTAGGAGGGGGAGCAACAAATAAATTTCATGCTATCACATCCTATGGATATCCAATATTAGTATTTTTTATATTTTCAAATATTATATGTCAGCTGCACACAGAAAATGGCGCGATGAGCAAAAAAGCGAAAAAGTGAAGAGCGATGATGGATCAACAATTTCTAAAAACTATGAGAGAATGAGAAATGAATGCACGGTGCGATCATGATGTGTGGTATGTTTCCATACCAGAATACTACCACCATGATGTCTCTAATATGATGGTTGATTTTCATCTGTGTGTGTTCAAGAATTCAATCTATACAATGTGAGAATGTGCTGCGACGATTGCCGACACAGGGAGAGCAGCAGATGTGTCCTTCGTTGGCGCATTCATTATTTTGTGCCAGCATAAACAGGTCATATGGTGCGAATAAACATGGGGTGGATGGAGAGAACATTCTCTAATCAGCTGCGAATTTTCGCACTTTTATTATTTCTCTATGCAGATTCCACCTTTTCGTTCTCTATGTCTTCGCTGAATAATCAAGTGCCCTTTTCTCAGCTTGTATGCAGGAAACATAAATGTTCGTACAGAGGAGGTAATAATTGGGGAAGATTCAGATGTAGGGGTAGTCATGGTGATGGCGATGGTGCTGATGATTTGTACATAAATAGGTTTCGAAGTAGTCTAACTTCTGAAGAAGTGTATATAGGTGGTACTAGTAGTGGGAGCAATCAAGATACAACCAGGCGGAGGCAGTGTAATTTGCAAATGGTATCAGCTGGTAAACGGTCTCACAAGGATAAATCCAAGGGGACAGGGAAACTCCCGACAACTTTCAATATAGCCAACACGAAGAGAGATAACACCAGGTCTCAAGGGAGTACTGATTTCAACTCTGACCTTATCCCTGGCCATCAATTTAGTTCCACTCATGGGGCTACCTCCACTGCTTCCAACCATAGATTGAATGCAGACAGTCTCAGGCCAAGTCTGAAGACCTTCGTGGCTGGATTGCAGTCTCGTTCGAAAGATAGTAATGTCGAATTAAGTTATAACGAGCGAGAGGATTTGTATGTTTTGCTAGCCACACATGTAAATAAACGCATGAAGCCTTCTTCTCTCACCAGCATTGTTTCAAGTATGAACGTTTTAAAGCAGAATTCTAAATCATGGGATTGTACGAAAGAATTGCGTTTGCTTGCATCGAATATGCCTAGCGATGGAAGTAATGGTAACAGTTACACCGCTCAAGATGTTTCAACAATATTCGTAACTTTTGCAAAAATGCAAGCAAGGTATGACCAAACACTCGAGAAGAGTGAAGATCTACTCCTTGCCACGTCAAGGTTAATGTACAAAATGAATAGCAGAAGTGTAGGCAATATAATTTGGGGTTTGGGATCAATGGGGGCTACGTGGAAAAGTATACCCTTGGAATTAAGAGATGCAATCACAGCTGCAATTTCTAGGCACGCAACTTCTTTCAGTTCCTTCACCCTTCCATCTATTCTTTGGGCTCTCTCGAAAATGGGTGTAAAATGGTCAGCGATACCTGATGATGCCCGTACTGTATTTCCGTCTAGGCTGGAAGAGCTCGTTGATGAGATGTCTCCGCAGCAATCATCGAAAGTTATATGGTCACTTGGTTGTTTAGGAGCAACTCATGATTATTTGCCAAAGACCCTGCTGAGTTCTTACCTGGATAATGTCAATAAAATCAAAAAATCTCAAATGGGTAGCGCAGTTCCAGCTAGTCAATCTCTCACAGGCATGGCGAAAACTGGTATTCATTGGAGTAGTTTGACTTTATCTATGCGGCACAATATATGGGAACAAGTTGAACGAGTTGTTCAGAGCAATAATGATAGAGGTACAGCTAATGCAGTTTGGGCTTTAGGTTCACTTGGGTCTCCATTCTCCGAGCAACCGAGGGCGGTTCGTGATGCCCTTTTTCAAGGGAGCACTCGCGTCGCTGGTACCTGCTCCTCGTGGGCCTTCTGCAACATGCTGTGGGGATTTGCAAGGATGGAGTATATGTGGTCTGATTTTCCATCGAAATTGAAAGAAGCCATTAAGGAAAATATAGGTAGATTAGAACCTGAGATGAATGCAATTGATGTGAGCATCTTAACATGGAGTTTGGGTTCCTTAGCCGTGCCACTGGATTCGTCACCTCGGGAGCACGAAGCTGGAGCTGGTAGACAGGGCGTTGAAGGTAGAATATTAGGCCCTCTTTTTGATGCCATTCTACGTACTTTGCCCGACATGAGGTCGCACGATATTTCTAGTTTGATTTGGGGTTTGTCGGGCACTAGTATTTCCTGGGATTCACTTCCTCAAACATTAAGGTGGTCTATTAATGTAGCTCTTCGTCGAGTAAGTGAGACTATGTCTCCGCAGGATGTTGCTAATTGTGCTTATGGTCTTACTCTCTTATCCTTTGATACCACCAATCCTATGGATCCTGGGTTCCGTGGAGCGCACGATGCTCTTGTCAACAAGCTGCAGACTATTTCTAGGACTCCCACCTCCAACATAGAACTCGAACAGCTTCGGATTTTTGCCCACTTTTATGAAACGTTCAAAATAGGTGTTAGTAACGATGTGATAAGAGGTACCAGAGTACCTCGTATGCTACTAGAGGTTGAATCGGCTGAAGTGTCCATTATCAATCGTGAAGGTAGAGGTTCAAATTTACAAGATCGTGTAATTGAGGGTTTGCAAGCTGCCTTCATAGCAATGGAAGGCGACAACAATCCTTACGTAAAAGATATTATTATCGATCCTGAGATTTCTTCATTTGGGGGAATTTTACCGGTGGATGCCTTGGTCATTATTGATAATAAATACAAAGTCAATAAAAATGATGTTTTGGCGATTCTTGAGATTGATGGTCCACAGCATTACAGGGAAGATGGAACCTTGCGTCGAGTAGACCTTTTGAAAGAATTTATGTATCTAAAAAGACACCCCAAAGCAATTTTTTGTCGAGTTCGTTGGGACGAAGCAAATAAAATTGGCGTTGATGCAATTGGTAACTCTCTCGCTTGCCAAATCTTGCAGATAGCTGAGACAAATAAAAATCCATTAAGTGGAATAGGGAAGGCGCTTAATAACGTTCTAGAAGAAACACAAAAAGCATTTGTGTGGGGCATGAGAAATGACAATGAAAAGAGTAAATAGGTGCAAACAAATTTGCGGCGAAGAAAACTGTCTGCACCCAGTGAGTTGGGAATCGGTAGTCGGGAGTCTGGAGATTTCTGAAAAGGTACGTATATTTTAAGAAGTCAAAAATTTAAAAGTAAGGCAATATATAAAGTTTGATTTAAAAAAATCATTGTTTGATTATCATACTTGTAGCTTGTACTTGTAGTTGTAGACTAGCTTGTAGCTTGTTCTTGTACTTGTAGCTTGTAGCTTGTGCGCAGCTTGTACTTGTAGTACCTTGTACTCTTGTACTTGTACTTGTACATGTATTTGTAATTGTAGCTTGTAGCTTGTAGTTATATAATTGTAATTATAATACAGTACGTTATACAGTTTTATCAGTTATAGTTATAGTTTTATAATTATAGTTTTATATGATATATCAGGCTGGCGCTCCAGTTAATTGCAATTTTTAATTGCAATTTTTGCAATTTAATTGCAGTTAATTGCTGAGCTTTTGCCGCTGCAATTTTTAATTGCAGTTAACTGGAGCGCCAGCCTGTGTTATATTAGTTAGGTCTATAGTTTTATATGTCATATACGTTATACTTCTTCAACTTCTTCTACTTCTAGACCACTACTTCTACGACCTCTACTTCTACTTCTACTTCTACTTCTACTACTACCACTACTACTACTACTTCTACTTCTTGCTTCTACTTCTACTTCTACTTTTAGTCTAGCTTCCAGCTTCTAGTTCTGGCCTTCTGCTTCTACTTCTACTTCTATGTAGCTTCTAGTTCTAGTTCTAGGTATTAGTATTAGTATTAGAGTATTATGTATTAGTATGAGACTACTATTACTATTAATATTACTTCTAGCTTCTAGCCAGAGATAGGGAACACTTTGTATTTGTAAGGAATCAGCCGTATCGACTAATTTATTCGCTCCTCTCTCCTCTCACCAAAATATTCCTACTTGCAACCTTATTCATTTCTGCAGATAATTGCTGTCTAACCCAAAAAGTAGTCACCTTTTTGATTTCCTTAAATGGAACCTCAGGATCTGGAATTGAATACTAATAGATACTACTATTACTATGGATACTACTACTACTACGGTACTACTACTTCTAAATCACCAGGCATAGAGTAACTGCTTTCACACTCCTGTAAGTTCAGCCAAACCAGCTATATAATCATCATTAAGCACATTAATCAATTCTCATTGTCCGCCTACTCCATTATGTGTCTGTTGGCCGTTTTATTGATAATATATCATGTACTGAGTAGTATTATTATTCAGGTAGATTATTGTAACGATGATGTTGATTTTCCTAGCTACTGTCGGTGGTAGATGACACACACTAATTTAAAATTCATAGGTTTGGACAATCTCTCGATGCATTACGGTTGGCTCAACACTTTCAAAATGTCTAGCTACTATCTATCTGCTATCAATTCACAATCGCTGCACAATAATCTTCTACATAGATCTTCACTATCAGTACCACTACAGACTACAGCACTACACCAATGTTTTACACTTTTTGCAAATTAATTGCCAATTTCATTTTTATTTACAACAGATCCAAGATTTCATGAAAAGATGGATACGGATATGAATCTTCTAGATATGAAGAGATTCGATTGTGTAATACAGTAAAATTACTAAGGTCCTCTGATCTTTCAACATACCGTATAGTAAAATAGTATGGTAGCACATATCATATCATGTGGGTGATCGTGACTCACAGGGCGTTTACACATCGTGTATAGGATCGATGTTCCGCTGCCGAACGAAGTGGGTGGATACCTTGGTCACAACTTCTTACATTGGTAGAGATCCATTACAGAGGCGACCTAGGACGAGGGAGCCATGTCCGAAGGGTTTTATTCGTGCCTATGCATGATGATTCTTGTCACGGCTGCGTCGCTTTACTTGATTGCGACGAGTGATATGCGATGGGAATCATTCAACCTCGACACTGTTACTGGCTGCAACGATTGGCTTTTTGTAAATAAGAAAATACTAGCGTACTGGAGGTTGTTCACCTCTGTGGGAATTATCTACACTTGCATCTGTATATATATTGACAAAGTAGGGCTCTTTCTCAATATACTTCAAGACGGGATTCTTCATCGAGTTCACATCAAGGGCACCCAAAGATTTACTATGTTCACAGTATGGTCATGGTGTGTACAACTTCTATACTTTGGGCTTTCCTCTTACTTGACATTCATCGATGGCTCTAATCGTCAATTGATACACGCCTGCGTAGTATTGTATGAACTGAGTTTTGCTTCCGCATATTTAGTGACTATGGTGACAACTTTTGTCTTGATTCCTGCACAAGTTAAACGTGGCATAGGAGCTGACAATTTCTTTAGACCCTATTCACTGATCATGCATAATTTGAATGTTGTTAACGTTGCTATTGAAATGATATTCAATAAGATACCATTTACGGCATGTCACTTTCCATTCTCTATTTTATTTGGAGTGGCGTATACCGTATTTGCCTGGTATTGGTACGAGGTCAAGGGAATTTTCTATTATTTCTTTCTCGATTATAGGAACAAGTATGCGATAGTATGGTACATAGGCCTACTATGTACAATGGCGTTGTTCTTTTTTGCTGGCTCTGGGTATGCTCAAGCTATGGATGATGTGACCATAGAGGACTATGCAAAGGTTTCTCTTATCATCTTTACCTTCACAATATTGAAAGTTTTTAAGGGACCAGCGGAGACCCTTCCCCCTCCAAAAGATGAGAAATTTAAGTGTGATGACATACCTTGTGTAGATGACTGTTTCAAATCATGTAGCTAATGAACTGCTGGCGGTGTGTGGTGTGGCCTGCAAGCCACAATAAGAAGAAGTGTGCGTTGCATTTGAAGTATGCGGATTAGTGTGTACTTCTAAATGGTGGTAGGAGACCTAGACTGTGTGTAGATTAGCTATAGTAATAGTAATTGTACATGTAGGTGTACATCGTACAATTACAGTACAATCAGCAAGAGATACGCTAGCTACGCTTTCGCTCCCAAATGATTGATGATATATGATATGCTTCTATGATATATGATATTGATGGATTGGATGCTCTTTCGATGCATCGATTTTAATTCTAATCATTGCAATTTGATATAGACTTTCAAGTTCAAGGTCATGTGTGGCACAAAATTTTTAAATTTAAAGATAGAAATAAAAACCAAAAAACTCGATAGTTCGATAGCCCTCATAGTCATAG
>JACLAD010005142.1_pt1 | contig 10759 bp, 6 predicted proteins | sample 8027901 | NCBI WGS metagenome assembly JACLAD01 (sample SAMN15725071, study PRJNA655200) | protist metagenome | isolation source: fluorescence activated cell sorting (FACS) single amplified genomes of... | place: Spain: Blaines Bay Microbial Observatory, Mediterranean Sea | collected 2016-07-05
CGAACATCACGAGACAAAAGATGTGATTCCATTGCAGATAAGGACTTTTCTCTTTCACGTACAGCAACTTCGCGGAGAGATAAATGAGAGCTTTCGCGAAGAGTTTCAATCATGCTCTGTAGGACTTCGTTGGAGTCAACCGGTCCATTACGGCGTTCACTGGAAGCACGCACAGAGGCTGCGGCGGCAGCAGCAGTAGCATCAAACGATGACGAAGCTGTTGGAGGCACGGTGCCTGATCGACGAAGATTCGATGCTCTTGAATTTGAAGGTTCGAAGGATGGCTGAGATGCGGACATAAATTTAGCAGGCGTTGGTAGAGGATCTCTTGACGCAACAGCGTCGATGGCATGATTGTTCGCAGCAATTGCTTGGTTGTTCGCTCTCACGCTCGCCTGCATTTCTTTTTGCATTCTTTGCACCGAAGCTACCTGAGCCTCCAAATCGCTGAATTGCTGGGCTAGTCTGGAAGATGATGAACCCATTGGGGCCAACTTTCTACTATCTCCATCATTGTCCGTCCGTACATCATTGCTATAATTGGACGAGGCATCATGTGATCTCATGGCAGCCGCAGATGACTGTGATCGGCGGGCAGATGAATATACGGAAGACATGCCAGAATTAACTTCATCCTCTATTGACAAAGGCTTTGGACGAGGCGATTGTGAACGAGTAGTTTTCCCACCTCTCATAATACGTGTACTGGCATAATGACTATTACGATCATTCGCCCGAGGTTCATTTAGTCTGGAGTACTGGCTACCTCTCCTGTTGTCTTGTGTAGTAACGCTATTCGAGGTTGATACCCTGGATGTCTGAGGTCGAACTGGCGCAGGGCCAACTGATCGGATAGGAATACCGGACTGTGGGGTGCCTCTTAATGGTGCAGACCTCTTGATGGGGGAAACTTTCCTCTTTTTGTTAGAATGCAACACCTTTAACTGTGCTCGCAACTCACTCAAGTTAGGTGGAAGCACAGGCACTGGGCCCTCCATTCGTTTGCCTTGAAAACTAGACTTAGTAGATACCTCTTGCTTATCTTCTTCGGCTTTGTATCCAAAAAAAGCTGGATTGACTTCGACAGCAGATATTTTGGCAACTGACTGTCCCTGCGATGTTTTCGAAGAACGGGCAGGAGATGCCTTGCTCTTGTTCATACGATACTGTGAGGTAATACTTGAATCATTTTTTTTATTACCATTACTCCTACTATCATTTGCAGTATAGTAAATTGTAGCTTCTTCCTCCATAACCTTTTCATTTTCGTTTTCCTCATTGACACTGTGTTCTAGTTGATCAGCATCCCAAACGGGTAAGTCCAAGGTTGAGGGCATTTGTGCATTTTCCATAAGATTTTCGCTGGAGTTATAGGTTGGAAATGCATAAACATCATCTTTTCCTTCGAGATTCGATGCTTCCGATGACTCTTGTATTCTTTCGTGTGTTTCCTGCGTAGAAGTAATCGCAGTAGCGGGTGTAACAATTGTAGTCACTACTGCTTCGTTGGCATCTTTCGTAACTTTCACTGTGGCTGCAAGTTGCGCTTCCCTTTCTACCGTAGACGATGGCACTGGAGTAATTGTATCAGCATTTACGTCGATATTACTATTATTCGTAACTTCAGGTGTATCAGTCTCTTTCTGTTGATCGACTTCTTCATATTTCGGTGCTGGAATGTGCTCGCTGGATGCTTCAGAAGCTGAAACCATACTAGAGGAAGCGGCAGTGTCCTCTGATTTGGACCCACGCAATACAGAGCTATCTGCGGTGTTATCTAACCCATATCTACTGGTCACAGCATCTACATACATTGCTTTGGTGTCGAGAGTAACAGGTGTTGTTGACTGCCCTCCTGTAGACATTTCAGCGGCAGCACTTGAGTCTGAAGGTGATACGGGACCAGCGGATACCTTGGACTCAGACTGTTTTACAATGGTCTCAGGTGGAGGCGTAGACTTCGAAGGTGTAGGATCTGCGGAAGCACTTGATAAAACTTTACCAAGAACACTTTCCGGATTTGACCATCTCGCTTGTATTTCTTCCACAGTGGTCATAGTTGGATTCTTCTCAGCCTGTTTTTCTTTTCCTTTGTGTTCACTACGGTCTACAGAATCCATTGGCTCATCAAAATTACTATCAGAATAATCATCATCTTCGCTATAAATAGATGCCGTAGTTCGTGCTCGCCTTTTTGCTTGCGATCCTTCGGATTGATAAGACTGTGATTGAGACTGTTCGGAAGAACTTTGACGATTCAAAATGTCGTAAAGTTCCCCATCCGATTTTTCGACAGATCCATATCTTAGCATCTCATCACTTTCCACACTCCCGAAATTTTTCACACTCATGCGTCCACCATATTCAATGGAAGAAAGTGCCTGTGACATCTGAAATCCTGGAATTTCCTTCGCACTTTTGCCTGTGTTTTCAAGATCATATGACTGGCGTCTGGCCGTACGACGTACATTAGGAGATTCATCCACTTTTTTCCGAGCAGGTGTATCATCTTCCATTTCTTCAATTTGATCTAAATTGGACTTGAAGTCTTTCCCGCTATCTCCTCGCATGGAAACACTATCCCTTGAAGGACTGCCTTTTTTAGATATGTCCTCGACGTTCAAGCTCCTCCGACGTCTTTCAGAAGTTTTCTCCACGGATCTTCTTGCGGCATATGCGCCAACTTGTAAGTCAGTATCATCAAGTTCAAATGAATCACTGGTATCGACTACTGAGCTGTTCATAGAATTTCCCCCACCTGGCGATTTGGCAGCAGTGGAGGCGGACTTCTTGGTCACTTCCACACCTTCAAGTATACTGGCCCTCATCTGCTCCCAGGCTGGATCTACTGTAGAGGGATCTGAAGTATATTGAGCAGGATCATCTGCTCCAAGAGCAGTATCCGTCGCAAGCTGTTGTCTAGCTAAAATTTCCTTCATACGATCATCTGTTGACATGCGGCGGGTTGGGGCTGGTTTCTTTCCCAAACTACTGGTCGGACCTAACTCGTGATACAACGCCCTAGATGACAGTGCAGCCGACGAATTCTTGGTACTATTCCGTATTGTTGGATCATAACCCCCAAGGTCAATATCATCATCCCCTGAGATATCCAAGTAATCTTGGCCACTACTTCCCCCTACGGCAGCCTTGCCAAGTGGTGACTTCCCTTTATCGGACGTAGAACTCATGGAATAATCCATATCTTCGCCAGAATCATCCCAGTTGTCATATCCTATATTCGACATGCTTTCTATGTTTATTTGACTGGTACAAACGGATCAGTTTCGCTGACTGATTGACTCCCTTGATGTTATTGCCGTCGTTGATGACTTGATGTATTTGAAACTGCACAAACAACGAAGCTTGACGAACGAGAGGAGACACACGACGTAAAGAAAGAATTAAGAAATACAAAAAGGAAAAACTTCCTTCCCGCTCAGTTCCGCCCTCTATGACTGGGCGTTTGTGCCAACCATCGGTTGTACTTCCCATTTCAAAATTCTTGTCCACTCTTGCATCTCCAAAACATCCATATTTTTTACGAAGAATTTTAGTAGTGAGCATATATTTCTATATTTATATATATAGATATATGGTCATCAGTACTTTTACCAAGTGAATTTATTAGGTGACATTACCACCTACCGGTACATGGGCACGATACGACTCACATTTGCTCCTCCTTTATTTCTCACCAACGCATGTCCCTACTGGTTGCAGGACCACAACCAAAAGCACCATCCAAATCTTGCTGCTCCTTATGCATGGAAAGGCTATTCCAAGGCTTATTAGTGTGAAGAGGATCTAGGAAGAAGCATGACGCTTTCTCTTCCCTACGTTCTTCGAGCCTTTGTGGGTTGCATGATGCTGATGACATCATTGCAGCAGTCAACCGGAGAAAAGGACCCTAAGAACCTATTATTTCTTATGTTTGATGATTTGAGGGTTGATTTGAATAGCATGGGACAGTCACATATGATAACACCAAATTTTGATCGATTGGCGAATCGCTCGGTTGTGTTTGATCACGCGTATGCTCAAATCAGTGTATGCAATCCCTCTCGTGACTCGATTCTAACTGGGCTGCGGCCGGACACAGTCGGGACATACGGGTTCCAAGAGAGTTTTAGACCGCATATGGTGTTTCCAACTCATCTGAGTCGCAATGGGTATTGGACATCGGCTTTCGGTAAAATTTTTCACTGGGATGGCCCAGACAAAGAAATCTGGAATTACGATCAAGACGGAATGAAATGGTATGATTATCAAGCTTGGGAAGGCACAATTATGAACTCTACGACTATGCCTGATAAAACTCGTCCAATTGAAGAATTTAGAGACTACAAGTTTGCAACCAGGGCCATTGATACTTTGAAAAACATGGTAACAAAGGACTCAGACAAACATTTTATGCTCGCCGTGGGTTTCAAGCTTCCACATCTAGCTTTACACGTCCCTCATGAATTTTATGAGATGTATAGTGATGGTAGAAACGAAAGTTGGAGACTTAGCGATGAAGAAAGGCGATTTCCTGCAACTACAACTCCCCTGTCCTATAGATGCTGTGCGGAAACATATATGCGTTATATGCAGAAAGAGAGCACAGTGAAAACCACAGACTCTGAGCTGCTTTTGGTCCCTGATATGGTGAATCGGACGATAACACATAGAATGAGAGATGAATTGATGCGGGGGTATGCGGCAGGTATTACGTTTGTTGATTCTCAGCTTGGCAGATTATTGGACACTCTGGATGAATTGAAATTATGGGATAATATCACAATCATACTGACCGCAGATCATGGGATGCATCACGGAGAAAAGGGTTTGTGGGAAAAATGGAGTTTATTTGATGAGTCAACACATGTACCACTAATGATTTATCAGCCCAATAGCCCATTTAAAGGCCAACACTATCCTGAACCAGTGGAACTGATAGATATTTTCCCAACAGTAGTGGATCTGCTACGACTGCCAGGGACATCAGGTGTCAAATGTGGTGGAATTAAAAAGCACACTTTTATAGATCGATGCTTGCCTCTACAAGGCAAAAGTTTGGCAGGAATTGTAATGGGAACTCAATGGATGAAACAATATGGCTTAGAGATTCATCCAACGTTAGCGGCGCATTCAGACCCCACAAAGATGTTCGTGCAGGAAAATAGCTACGCAATTTCCCAAATGTGGAGGTGTTCTTCGCTGGGAACTGGTTATACAATATTATCTGATGGTCAAATTACTTTTCTAAGGAATCTTTGGGGAGATTGCAATAAGAAAGACCCCACTTATCCTGTCGAGAAAGAGCTAGCGCTGATGGGATATTCCATGAGAACGACACAGTACAGATACACCTTATGGATTCCATTCGATAAGACTGTGGTTCAACCTAACTGGACGCTAGCCTCTACCATAATTCAAGAGGAATTGTACGATCACAGAAATGAAAAACCTGAGGATTTTACACATCGTGAGGTGGATAATATATCGAATGATCCAAAATTTATAGCTCTGAAGGATGGGTTTAGAGAGAAATTGATCACATTGATCCAAAACGAATTCGTTTTCCTTGGTCCTGTAAAAAAAATGAGGCCGTTGGTAGGATACTCAAAAAATGGTACAGTATTGGGCAAAACTTACAACAATGTTGTATCGGGAAGGAGTAAAGGAGGGGAGTGGAAGAGGGGCCCGAGTGCTAAAGTCAAAGCAGGAAGTATGCTAGATAGAGGGAGGAGTGAAAATCGTCCAGGTGAAAAAACTGCAAATCTAGTAGATGTGATTCGTAAGATTAAGCAGCGGTCAGAAAATATTCGAAAACGCAAAGAGGAGAAAGAACGAGCCACTGCAATGGAGTAACTGGGCTTGCGTGCGCTGTGACTGCTATTACTACTATTTCTACTCCCTGGAAGTATGTATGTACAGTAGCACCTGAACCGTTCTCAATTATGGTGCACAAGTGTGTGGTAATGAGGGCCAACAAGGATCCAGAGGAGTTGATAATGTTACTGCTACCTTCCATGAGACCTTCTGCGTGAGACCTTCCATATAATACCTTACGCGAGACCTTATGCTCCATGAATTGATTGTTTCTCGTTATATAATGAGTTGTTTGTGTTATGTATTCTTATAATTAGATACATACAAAGTACATTAAAAGATATTCATAATAAACATTATAATGAAACTTATAAACGAATTGCTATTGTTTATTTTGATGATATCAAAGAAGCACAATATAGACGAATCTCATGATATAAGTCATAGTATGGACGTATGGACGTACTACATTTACATTTTGCAAACGACATATAGTCTACGAGCGCCAAATATACATATATCCTCAACTGAAGGATTACACACACCTATTTATTCTTTATTCATTATGATTATGATGATAGTATTACATAGTATAGACTAGCTATGCATAGCTACTTGAACCTTGAACGTAAAATATGATGATAGTACTTCTAATACGTACTTAAGTAATACGTAATACGTAATACGTAATACGTAATACGTAATACGTAATACGTAATACGTAATACGTAATACGTAATACGTAATACGTAATACTCTAATAATAATAATTTCTAATTTATTGTATACTGAGCTAGCTACTTAAATGATGAAGATTTTATATGTAGTTGTAGTTGTAGTTGTAGTTGCAGCAGTGCAGCAGTGTTTCACGCCAATATGAAATTTTTTTCGATCGAAAAAAATCTACTTATTTACTTGTTAAATACCTAACAACTAACAACAATAAATTTACGAAGTTACTAGCTAACTCTAACTAACTTTCACTAAAAACTAAAAACACCAACACACTAGGTACAATAGCTAGAAGCTAGAAGAACTAGAAGCTAAAAGCTAAAAGTATTTCCATCTTCAATTTGTTACCTACTATTACGTTGGCACAAGATACGGATCCCATGCATAGTGCGTGCGTAAATACATAAATCAGGCTAGTAGTTGGTAGACTGGTAGTCTGGTACTGCCTGGTAGCTGGTAGGCAGCTGGCAGCTGGTGGTCAACTGCAGTTAACTAGTGGTGTGGGATTTTTGTGTGATCGCAATTTCAATTGCAAGTGCAAGTGACAAATTGCAGTTAATTGGACTATATGCACTTTTTATTTAAGAAAGAAAGTACTATCTACCTTCTACTACTACTACTACTACTACGAAGTACTACATAGATGAAGACCAAGTTCTTTGGTCGAGATGACCACTTCTTGCACACTCCATTGCATCTTCTATGCGCGCCTTCAGCTTGACTTTATTTGCCATATCTATTGATTCAAGTCTCTTAACCAGTATCATTCTGGCTGATTTCCCCTTCGCACATTGTACATCGATATCGGCTCCATGTCTGATCAGTTCCAGCATACATACATCCTGCACCCATTTACAAGCGGTGATGAGAGCAGTATCCTCATTATTGTCTTTCATATTTATATCTGCCCCATATTGTAATAATAACCCAATTAATTCTACAGACCCTCTTACACATGCAGTGTGAAGAGCAGTCATGCCTGTCTTCTTGTTTTGATTGTTCAGAACACCTTTATTGCCAAAACCTATCGTTCTTACTATCTCTGCTGCTATATCAGAAGTGCATGGGTTTTCGCAAGCTAGTTGCAGAGCATTATCACCATTACTATTTACGAAATCTACGACTACCTCTTGTTCGGTTTCCAGAAGCTCCCTGATCTCTTGTCTAATCCGGTCATAACCTATGGAGCCTTTCATTTCTAGAGTAGCTAATTGAATAAGCTCTTGCAAGCGTTGACAATGTTTCAGATCTTTGTCACTCATTCTCTCAAGTGAATGAGAACTTGTGAGCTATCTCTCACACAGGTAGGAGTAGTGACCCTACAATGTGTGAGGGTAAAGGGAGAGAGTACATCTCCGTTTTGGGCTTCAAGTTTCAACTGGCGGAAGAGTACAGGGATAAAGAAAAGGAATATATGACAAGGGAGGCAAGACTTAGACAGGAATTGGAGACCATGAAGGCTAGTATGTTCAAACTGCAACAAGAGAAGGATGCTGCTTTATCCAGACTACCAAAATTTTCAGCTCCTCAGGACCAAGAGTGGCTGACAGATGATGGCCAAGAGGCGAAGCCATTTGATGCTGAGAGCATTAAAAATGAAACAGTTACCATTCCTAGAGCTGAATACGAGAAGATAACAAAAGAGCTACAATTTCAAGAGTCCCTTCTATCTGGGTTTCAGAAGGAGAATGATAAACTTGCTGCTCAACTGAAAGAGAGAGAAACTGAAGAAGCATACCGTACATCGAAGTATTTTGACGAAAGAGAAACTCTCAATAAAGAATTGAATCGTTTAAGAAACATTATCGGTGTATCTGCTGGTATTGATGATGAAGAAACAGTCAGTGCAACCCATACGCATCCATATATTCAGAAGGCGGATGACGGTCTCAAGACTTTTGTGGGTGTACAGAGGTCGTCAGAGCTACTAAGAGCTGATCTGGAGAAAGATGCGATGATCCAAGGACTTCAAGATAGACTACTGGAGGACAAAGCTGAAGCTTCCTTACGAGTAAAAGAGTTACAGGAAGTTATAGATAAATTGCGTGTAGAAAATAAGCGTCTAGAGCAAACAAGTCACAAGGCAGCAATGAATAACCTCGAACATATGGATTTGAAAGCATCCTACCTTGCGTTACAGAAGGAGAAGAGGCAAACCCTCGAGGAATTAGAAAAATTGAAAGAAAAATTGAGATGGTATGGCGAAAATCAAGAATTGCTGGAACACGCAGATAGCGATAAATTGGAGATGCGTAACACGATAATGAATCTTAAAAAAGAACTTAGTAGTTACAAATCAGGAAGTGGAAAAAGTGGTCATGATATATCCGATACATCCATGATGTCTACTGGTTTTGGTGGTAGTAGCAGTAGAAAGGGTAGAGATCCGGCTGATGTTAAGAAGATTGAGGATCTCAAGAAGGCTTTAAGTGATCTTCAAGAAGGCATGAACAAACGTTATCCTGATTCTGTCAGTAGTCTCATTCAGGCATCTAAACTATCGGATTCTGTCCAAAAAGAGCAAGAAGAGAAGGAGAAAAAACTTACTAAGACCACTGAGGAATTGAAGAAAGTAAAAGATGACTATGATAGGAGACTGCGTAGTTTGCGTCAAGAACATGAGAAAGTGAAGATGGGTTACGAAGAGCGTATCAAAAATTTACAGAACAATCAGACTTTACCATCATCCTCATCTACTAATTCAACTGCTCCTGTGAAAAATTTGCCTGCTGCCAATGCAAAGATAAAAGAGCTTGAAAAGGAAGTGGAAAGAATTAGAAGCTTTTACACGAAAAAGTTGGATGAGGTTACTCGCAAATTTGAAACTCAAATCAGAGCGTTGAAGAGAGGAGATGAAAATAATATGCCACATGCACATAGTAAAGAAGACAGTGAGTCGCAAATAGGTACGCAGGGGACTCAAGAAGTGAAAGATATAGTTACAAATGTAGATAAAGATGGAAACACTACCGTACCTGTTGGTACAATCAAACAGTATCAGTTACAAGTGGAGATGCTTGAAAAAGAACTTATGTCAACAGCAGAGGATTTGGGCAAACAAAAAGCGATGGCAGAGCAAGCAATAATTGCTGCTAATGAGGCTAAAGCAGAGCTGGCGAAGAAAACAAGTCCAGATTCTAGCACCAATGACTCATTTAGAGCGAGCAATGATACATATGATAGAGAAGTGCAACCTGAATCAGCCTTGTCGCCTCCAAAACCAACGCCCCCAACACCACCACCTGTTCAAGTCTTGTTATCATCTGATGGAGATAAGGATCGTGTCAATGGCTTGAACGATAAGATTCTTGCATTGAGTACCGAACTTGTCGCCAGCCGAAATGAAGCAATCCGCGCGGTGAAGCAAATGGATACAGCACAAATTGAAATAACAAGTTTACGAGGCAAACTTGAGGAAACTAAAGATGAACTGCAGCAGACAAGGATTGAATTGATTAGTCTACAAGCGAAAGAAGCGCAGTCGTCACCAAAGAAGGCTATAGCGCTGTTGGAAACTCAAGTAAATCGTCTGGAGGAGAATATTATGCGCAGAGAAAAAGAATTACAGGGGATGCTTGACGAGACGAAAGCAGCTGCGAAGTTAGAGTTGAGTCGATTGAAGTCGATCCATTCTCAAGAGATTGTTGAAAAAGATCAACAATTGGCTGGTTTTCAGAGAGAATTGGAGGAATTGGTTGGTGCTCTGAGGCGATATAGTCTCAGAAGCCTACAAGATTCTGCTATGAAAATAAATGATGTGCCCACCGTTGTCACTGTGAGCACACCAGTTGAAAGTAATTAGTAGTATCTCAAGATTAGGTCTACTTCTAGTTTCTAGTTTCTAGGAAGCACTGATGTACTTCTAGGATGCTGAAGTAGATGTCTTGCACTTCGCTCATTAATATTAATTAGAAGTTAGAAGTAATGATAATGATTAGTAATGTAATAGTAATAGTACTTCTAATAAATATGTAAGTATAACGTATAAAAGTATAACAACGACTCAAACTCAAACAAATGAATCAAAATCTAACAACTGAAGATCGCTAAGACTAAGTCTACTAACTACTAATACTAATACTAAGAGCTAAGAGCTAAGAGTAAGAGGAAAAAGCCATCCCAACGAGGAAGGCCAACATGTACTTCTTCAACAACCAAGAAGTAATGATTAAGTATAGCTATTTGAACGCAAAACAACGACTCAAACAAA
>JACLAD010008564.1_pt1 | contig 10756 bp, 5 predicted proteins | sample 8027901 | NCBI WGS metagenome assembly JACLAD01 (sample SAMN15725071, study PRJNA655200) | protist metagenome | isolation source: fluorescence activated cell sorting (FACS) single amplified genomes of... | place: Spain: Blaines Bay Microbial Observatory, Mediterranean Sea | collected 2016-07-05
ATTTACAATCAGGTCAAGTTTAGAGGTAAAAAATTATGGTAAGTCCAATAGTAACAGGTCCAAATCAACCAGCAGATCATAACTTTCCTGGAGAATTTAGACCTAGCAGTAAAGATGAGTGTTCCGACAATGCTGCTGCAGGTGGTTGGGGAAAAGCATTAGCATCTCATCAATACATTTGGTATGGAAATATTAATGCAGATGATTATCCAGCAGAAGCATGTAGACCTTGGTATCATGCATTTGCAAGAATAAACAGTTTAAGAATTGATAATAGCGCAACCGGAGCAGCTGATACTGAAGCAGGTATTACTGGGACAGGAGGTATTTCAATTAGTGGAAATATTTTTGCATCACAAGGTACTTTTTCTGGAAATGTTAGTGCAGCATCAATTAGTGCTGCTAGCAAGAATTTTAATATTGAGCATCCCACAAAAGAAAATAAAAGACTTGTTCATGCATGTCTTGAGGGTCCGGAAAATGGGGTATATATTCGTGGTCGTTTAACAAATGCCAATATAATTAACCTTCCTGACTATTGGGAAGGTCTTGTTGACCCAGAATCAATTACAGTAACATTAACTCAAATTCGCACATCTCAAGATTTGATCGTAGATGGTATTGAATGGGGAAGAAGAGTCAAAGTGAAGTCAGGAAATGCATCTGCTATTGACTGCTTCTATACGGTTCACGGAACTCGTAAAGATGTTCCACTCCTGGAAGTGGAACAAGATGCTTGACACGGCATTGTATGTGTCTTATAATACTAAGGTAATCAAACGAAACCAATGCAAGACGAATTTCTTTCCCGCGTTGTTGTCGATCCTGTAAAGCGCAATTTTTATCTTTACTCTGATCAAGGTGGTGAGCGTGTCGTAGAATGTGAAACCGTTGATCAATTTATGGCAGTTCTTGAATTATGTCGTGATAATCTTGATGAAGACACTCTTGCCTTCGCAGATCCTCTCTGACCAAAATTAGCTTTTAATTTGAAAAAAGGCGGGAAAAAATTTCCGCCAAAAAATCAAACCATCAGGTTTTTATGAATTTATACAAAGACTCTCTTTACAGAGAAATCCTCAAATGCTACGATTATGAGACCAGAAACCCAACAGTCTATGGAAATGTTATTTTCCGCAAAGTGGAACTTACCAAAAGCAGCAAAAAATGCTAATCTTACCAACAAAGAGATGAAAATCATATTCAATGAATATTGTCGTCTTCATCCTATGAGTTGGAAACCTGAATAAGGTTTTTTTGCGAGTGTGGCGGAATCGGTAGACGCACCAGACTTAAAATCTGTTGGGAATTAATCCCGTGGGGGTTCAAGTCCCCCCACTCGCACCTTGCCAACTTAGCTCAGTTGGATAGAGCAGGGTTTTTGTAAAGCTCAGGTCAACGGTTCAAGTCCGTTAGTTGGCTTATATAAGGAGAATAAAATGAAAATTAATCTTTGGTATTCTAAAAGTATGACACAATGGAGATGGACTCTTTGTGAAGAATATAAAAATGGAGTTACAAAATTAGAACAACATTCGGGACAACAACCATTCTTAAGAGACGCTATGAATGATGTTGCTAATACAGTAGAATACATACTTGACAGTAAAAGCAAAGAATAATATAATATACTAGTGTGAAGGAAGAGCGCACTTATGTGCATACAAGCATCCAGGAAACTGGATGCTTTTTTATACTAAATAATCCATAACGGAACTATAAGTACAAATAAGATGGGTCTTTCCAGATTAAGTAATTTTCTGAAGTCTTCGCGTGGAACTATAATTTATGTTGATCCAAATAGTTTGGATTCTACTGATAGTATCGAAAATCAGGGGAATTCACTCACTCGTCCATTTAAAACTATTCAGAGAGCTTTAATTGAATCTGCAAGGTTTTCATATCAGTCTGGATTAAACAATGATAGATTTGGTAGAACAACAATTCTTATCTATCCTGGAGAACATACAGTCGATAATAGACCAGGATTTATACCAGATGGAGCTGGAAATTTTAGATTAAGAAATGGAACAACAACAAATGACTTATCTGAATTTGACTTATCTTCAAATTTCGATGTAGAAAGTAATACAAACGAATTATATAAACTCAATAGTGTTCGTGGTGGAGTTATAGTCCCAAGAGGAACTTCTATTGTTGGTTTAGATTTACGCAAAACAAAAATAAGACCAAAATATGTCCCAGACCCAGAAAATGATGATATTGAAAGATCGGCAATCTTTAGAATAACAGGAGCTTGTTATTTTTGGCAATTTTCTCTTTTTGATGGAGATCCAAATGGAAATGTATATAAAGATTATACAAATAATACGCATGTTCCAAATTTTTCTCATCATAAACTCACATGTTTTGAATATGCGGATGGAAAAAATAATGTTGTAATTAGTGACGCATTTAATAACAATTTTGTCACGGAAAGAACTGATCTTGACATGTATTATGAAAAAGTCAGTTTAGTTTATGGAAATTCTTCTGGAAGAAGAATTGTTCCAGAATATCCAAGTGAAGATATTGATATTCAAAAGAAAATTGATGAATATCGAATTGTTGGATCTACGGGAGGATCTTCTGGAATTAGTAGTATTAGATCAGGAGATGGAGTTGCAGGATCAACAGTTATTAATGTGAAACTTGATGAAGAAATATTTGGTTTAGAAGTTGATACTCCATTCAGAGTTCAAGGAGTAACTGCCGTAGGATATAATGGACAATATGTAGTAAAAGAAAAAATAAGTTCTACTGAAATAACATTTAACACAAGAAATGTTCCAAGCAATGTTCTTCCAACCGTTACTAATTCTAGTCTAACTCTTAGTTCTGATACTGTATCTTCGGCATCTCCATATATTTTTAACTTATCTTTAAGATCTGTTTTTGGTATGTGTGGTATGCACGCTGATGGCACCAAAGCAGATGGATTTAAATCTATGGTTGTGGCTCAATTTACTGGAATTGGCCTTCAAAAAGATGATAAAGCATTTGTAGTGTTTAATGAAGATGAACCGCCATCTGGTTTGTATAATGATTCAACAACAGCAGGAAATGAAACTATTAGTAATAATAGTCGAGCAAGACATAAACCAACATACAGAAATTTTCATATAAAGTGCTCAAATAATTCTGTTATTCAAGCAGTTTCTTGTTTTGCCATTGGTTATGCAGAACAATTTGTAACAGAATCTGGTGGAGATATTTCATTAACCAATTCAAACTCTAATTTTGGTGCCACAGCTTTAGTATCTGATGGATATAGAAAAACTACATTTACCCAAGATAATCAGGGATATGTTAGTCATATTATTCCTCCTAGAGAATTTTCTAATAAAGAAATTACCATAGAGTTTGATGCAATTGATGTTTTAAAAACTTTACCACAATCTCTTAGTTCTATTGGTGTCGGATCAACCGGCAAAATGTATTTGTTTAATCAAAAAAATTCTGATTCTCCTCCAAATCATATTTTACAGGGATATAATATAGGATCTAGAGAAAATGATGCGATTAGATTTGTTTATAGTGAAGAATCTGAATCTGATTTAACAGAATACAGTGCTCGTATTGTAATGCCAGGCACTGAAGTTAGTTCAGAAAAGGTTTTCGAAGTTGGAAGATCGAGTATTGGTATAAACAGCATAGGATCCAATAGTGAAGGAGGATTTGATAATGTTATTCTATTAAATCAAATTCATAATTTTTCTAATGGAGAGAGTGTAAGAGTTTTAAGTGACAATGGCCATCTTCCAGATGGATTAGAATCAAATGAAATTTACTATGCGATTACCCCAGAAACTGCCAGTGGTATTACAACAACACAAGAAATCAAACTTGCTAAGAGTTTTAATGATGCTATTAATGATTCAGAAATATCAATAAATTCTAAGGGATCAGAATTAAAAGTTGTCAGTAGAGTTAGTGATAAATCTCCTGGTGATTTGGGTCATCCGATTCAATTTGATACTGCAGAAAGTCAGTGGTATATTAATGTTTCTATTGCTGCTACTGAAAATAATATTTACTCAACTTTAGTTGGATTTGGTTCTACTTCGTTTGGATCAGCAACTCCAAGAACTTTTATAAAAAGAAAAAATGATAATAGAGGATCTTTTGACAGATTGTATCATATTAGATATGTTATCCCAAGAAATTCATCATCAACCGCAAGACCACCTGTCGATGGATTTATTTTACAAGAATCTACTACTACCACTGCTACAAGTAATGATGAATTAAACACTTACTTTGGGGCAAGCGAGTTAGCTAATGAAAATCAACAAAGAAATTTAAAATTTATTGCAGATGCATCCTGGAATAATTCAACAAATACTGCTGACATTACTACAGAACTTCCACACAATCTTACGATAGGTTCTGATATTGAAATAACCAATATTGTAAGCACCGGAAATACTTTAGGAACTCAAAATCTTGGATTTAATAGACAATATTCTGTTACTGGAATTAGTAGTGCAAAACATTTTACCGTTGGATTATCAACTGACCCAGGAACTATTACAAATAATATAAATTTAAGAACTGTTGATTCTTTGCCCAGTTTTAAGAGAACTAGTTTTGAAAAAACATATTATAATTATAGAATTAATGAACATCAAAAGTATATAAAAGGAGAACAGGATGGTGTTTATTACTTAACGCTTTTGGGGGCATCTATATCTCCAACAGTAGCACCATTTACTGAACTTAAATATTCTCAACCTGTTAAAAATTTATATCCACAAATAAGCAGGAACAATCCTTTATCTGATCCAAATCCTGCATTATCTCATGCAAGGTCTTCATTAATTGGTCAAATTGATGTTAATGATCCAAGAAATAGCATTACTAGAAAATCTAAAGAAGATTTACTTTTAGATGCAAATATTGGATTGGGGATTGCATCGATAGAATCTTCTGATGCAAATACTCATATTATTAATACAACAATTGATCATGGATTAAATCCTCTTGTTAAACTTTCAATTACATCAGCAGGTTCAAATTATGGAATACTCTCGGGAAGCAATGAAGTCTACTATAATGCAATATTAGTTGGTGATGACGATGAAGGAAAAAATGCAACTGCTAAAGTTACTGTCGATGGAACAAATGGAGCAATCACTGATGTTCGTATAATGGACGGAGGTAGTACATTTGCGGTAAACGATACTGTAAATGTTGTTGGTATCGCAACAACAACTAATCATTCACAAGCTACATTAACAGTCGATAAAGTAAGAAACGATATTGGAAAGGTTTTAAGAATTTCTGGAATTTCTGGAAAAAACAACCAAGAATATAATGGATTATATAGAATTACAGCTATTGCAGCTGGAACAGCTACTTCAATATCAGTAACCTCAGCAAATAGTGTTACAAATCATCAAACTAGTTTAACGACCAATCTCGAAGATTCTTTACTTTATTTGACTGGAGACCAAATAAACATAAGTTCATTAGATTATGACCATAATTCTGGAATTGCGACTGTAGTTTCTTCAAATAATCATGGTCTTTATGCTGGCAAAAAAGTAACACTTTCTGGTGCCAATGAGCCGATTTATAATGGAAGTTTTGTTGCAAATGAAATTTTAGATGATTTAAGTGTTCCAACGTATTCTTTCTCTGTCAATATTGGTATTGGAACAGAATCACCATCACAAACTGGCACAATGATCGGGTATCCGGAAGGGCACTCCACAAGTGAAACTATTATAACAACTAGTAATGAGCATATAAGTAACAGAATGTCTCCATTTTATGCAGGAATATCCACTAATTTATCTGGCGCAATTGGAGATTCGACTGACACTTCTATGACATTACAAAATGTGGATAATTATGATATAAGAAATGGCGATTATTTCATGATTAATGATGAAATTGTCAGAGTAAAACGTCCACCATCAACAAGTAGTGTAACTGGAAATTCTGGGGAACTTGAGTCAGGAGATGCAATATTTGTATTTCGTGGTGCTTTAGGAACTCAAGCAACAACTCATCCAGCAAATGCTTCTGTTAAAAAGATTGATGTTCTTCCGGTAGAATTTAGAAGACACTCTATTATTAGAGCATCTGGTCATACATTTGAATATGTTGGTTATGGTCCAGGAAATTATTCTACTGGATTTCCAGAAAAACAAGACAGAGAAATTAGTTCACAAGAAGAAATTCTTGCACAATCTACAAAGAGAAATGGTGGAATTAATTTCTATACTGGAATGAATGATAAGGGAATCTCTTATTCTGGCAATAAGAGACTCAGTACAATTACTGGAAAGGAGGAAATTTTTGAAACTCCAATTCAAACTTTTGAGGGTGATGATGTCCTCCAATCTGATAATCTTAATGTTATTACTCCACTTGAGGGTGTTTTTGCTCGTTCTATTCGTGTAGATGGTGGAGAATCCGGAGAGACCTTATCAGAATTTAATGGACCACTAATTGTCAATAATAAGTTAGTGGTTACTTCTGATAGAGGTGTTGAGACAAATAATCTTTACTTACAAGGTGATGCAATAGTATCTAGAAAATATACTGTAGGACTTGGAACGCCTTCTTTGGCAGGAAACCCCGGGGATGTTGTTTATAATGCCAATCCAAAACAAGGTTCATTTGCCGGATGGATTTATACTAAATCAAATTCTTGGAAAGCATTTGGAACAATTTCTCTTGAAAGAGAATCAAAGGAAGATTTATTCTCAAAAGTTGGCATTGGAACTACAACTCCTTCAGATAAACTTTTATTAATAAACAGTGGAACTACACAGTTATCTGTCGATACAGATGGTCGTCTTGGAATTGGAACTTCGGCAAGTCCATATAAATTAAATATTATTGGCGATTCTTTAATTGATGGGACTGTTAAAATTGGTGCAGCATTAACCGTTGGAACTGGAGTAACAGTTGATAGTGGTGGTATACATGTCGTTGGTATAAGTAGTATCGATACCCTTGGAATTGCCACTATTGCATCAGGAACTTATGCTGGATTAGGAGTTTCCGTTTATGCGGTTGAATCCAATAAAACAGTCTACTATTATGGAGATGGTTCTAATCTTGTCAACCTCAACGCAAATCAAACTGGATGGATTAGGCAAGGGGATAATTTGTCATATGAAGATGTTTTAGACGGTCGAGTTGGTATCGGAACATCTATTCCTACTGGAGGAACAGCAACTGATTTCTTACTTGGATATTCATTGACAGTTGGTTCTGCAATTGCTGGTTTATCTGGAACAAGTCTCCATGTTCATGATGGAGCTAGAGTTACTGGTCAACTAGTTGTTGATGATGGAATTCACATAACAACTGGTATTACATCATTCTTTGGTCAGTATGATATTATTAATACGACAAAAGGAAATATAAGTGGCACTGCTGCTACATTCTCTCAAAAATTAAATGTTACTGGTTTCTCAACTTTCTCTGATACATTTATCTCCGGAATTACAACGTCATCATCACATACATATCTACACTCATATTCGGAAGATGTTGGCACATCTAGTATAAATACTGGAAATGGGGAACTTACTTTAGATCTTTCTACTGGTCAAAATTTTGAAGTTACAATAAGTCAAGCAATTACTAAAATTATTTTAACTAATGCACCATCAACTTCTAGTTCCATGACATTTAGTATTAAGTTCACTCAATCTAGTGGTGCAAATTACTCTGTTGATATTGATGACTTTGAATATAATAATTCTTCTGTAACAGTTTATTGGCCAGGAAATGTTGTTCCTGTGGTTTCTCAAGCAAATGGAGCAGTTGATATCTATTCGTTTAAAACATTTGACACTGCAGATTTAAATAATAGCGGGTTGTATGGTATTGTTGGAGGACAGAACTTCTCATGAGTAAGTTAGGAAAAGAAATATTTACTAGTTTAGATCTAAACGGCCCTTATATAAGACTTGACACTCAACCGACTAGTGTCACAAAAGAATCTATTCATGGTAATGGTGGATCCGGCAGAGAATCGAGATATACTGCAACATTTACAACTGCTGCTTCAATCTACTTCATGACTGGAGACTCAGCTGAGACTGGTGATGATACTATTGTTGAAGAAGATGCTGTTGCTCCTACGACAGATTCTACTGGTACTATTACATACCAATGGTATGAAATAGTCAATAGCGAACCAAATCTTGATATTGATTTCAAACTTAAAGAAGGAACCTCAAATAAATTACCAACAAGACATCGATCTGAATTAAATAATACTAATATTGAAACGACTGGAGCTAATTTTAGTGGAACTACATCTACAACATTAACGATTACAGATTTGCAGTCTCCCGGAGATAATGTAAGGCAATTTTATTGCCTTGTTGATTACAAGGTGAGTGACAATAGCAGCACTGGCAATACTGTTAACGGCAATTTAATAACTGAAATTGAAGATCGATGCTCTATGCTCCCAGTGGTTTTACTAGTATAATAACTAAATGAAGCAGTTCCGTATGTGGTGTTGACATCAGCAGTAGCTAAAGTACTGGTGCCAGCGTAAACAACAGAATAATAAAGATCGAAACTAGAACTGCTATCAATTCCACCTCTAGTATCATTAAATGCTTCTATTGTATAAGATTGAGAATCTCCCTCATCTTTCTCTCTAATACCAGCGGGGCTTAATGTATATGTTGCTGGTGTCTTTGAGGTATCTCTTATAGTAATTGTTATTCTTCCATCATTATCTATAGAATTCTCATTAGAACCAGTATTTATTACTTCCGCTCCAGACTCAGAATAAAAATTTACAGTCGTAACTCTAATTTGAAATAGACCATCATCGGATGTCTCTGTAGTTTGGTCAGCGCGTGCTGTAATTGTGATAGGTAATGTTTGTTCATTAAATGTTGTATTAGATGTTACTGTTCCTTTAGCGTCCACCCAATCGCCACTATCATCATCACTAGCTGTAGTTTTATGATTTGTGCTAGTGCTATGAGTTGTTATTATTTCCCAATAAAAAGTAGTTTCTGGTGTAACATTTTCTATCGTAAGGTTCAAAGTCTTTGAATTACCTTCATCCATTGTGAATGAACTGCTCTCTGAACCATCAGGCAGAAATTTAAATATTGGATTTCGGGATGTATCAATAACATTGACTTCAAATTGAAGTGGATTGTCATCAGATGACTGGTCAGTTCCAGCTTGAATAAATGGTGACATATTTGAATTTAATGATAATTTAACAAAGAACTGTTCGGGGTCATCGTCATCAGTAGTAAGATCATTTGTAGGGGTGATCGTAAAAGCTATATTTCCATCATTACCAGTTTGTGATAAAGTAACAGATCCGGTTGTACTATCCCAATCTGTAGAATCTGCCTCACTAGTTCCATTGGATTTGTATATTTTCCAATAAATTGTTCTGCTATTTGGATAACCAGGAACAAAACGACCATAAACATTTAAAGTTAAACTTTCTCCTTCATCAATTGTTTTTGATGTTATAGTTTCATCACCGCTTTCATGGAAAAGATAAAGGTTTTCTGTAGTATTATTTACGGTTAAGTTTGAAGTTGCGATTAAAGAATTTACTGATGGGGGAGATAATGTTGCATTAAGATAATCGCCGGATGTTCTTTTATATACTTGGACAGTAAAGTTTTCTGCAGTTTCTACTAATGCATCCGGTCTTGATTGAACAGTAAATGTTCCGCTAGGAGTTCTATTATCATCAGAATCTGCAGTGACATTGAAATTTCCAGATGCAGTAATAAAATCAGATGTCTCTATGCTAGCTGTTGTATCAGTATTATCATGTCCAGAAACCACTTGAAAATAAAATTGACTATTTGGTCTTACAAATTCAGTATTGAGTGTATAAGTTTGAGTATCTCCGGATGCAAAAGTATCTAAGTGCTCGTTTATTTCTGCAGTTTCTGGAGTAAGAGTGTAAACTGGATCTCTGGATGAATCAAGAATATTGACAGTGTAAGGCGTGCTTTCATCAGTTCCATCAAATAAAAGTGTAGAGTCTGCATTTGGATGTTGCGTTGCTAGAGAATAACTAATCCTTAAACTGAAAGAGTGTGACTCACCTTCTGTAGTAAAATCTTCTTTTGTGTATACTGTAAATGATCCGGTGCCTGTTACACTATTGGCAGGATCATCAATTGTAACATCAAATGTTCCAGAAGTGGCAATGAATTCATCATCACTAGTTGTGCCATTGACAATTTCCCAGTTTAATGTTGTATCAGTTGGAGGTTCTGTTGGATAGATTGGTATATCTGTTGTTTCGACAAAGAAAGTCTGAGACTGACCTTCAGACATATCAACAGGAGTTGTAGTAATTCTTGCGGTTGGAGCAGATCTAGACCTATCTATTACATTAAATGCTTTTACATCAGTACTCGAAACTAAAATACTTCTATTTGAATCTGAATATATGCTTACTCCAAATCTTTCCACTGAGAAGGGAAATTCAGTTAAAAGATCATTTGATAATGTGAATTCAAAACTACCTTCGCATGTTGAATAATCAGAACTAGAAGGGTCATCACCTATGAAACTAGTAGTAAACTCTCCTTGAAAATTATTGACATCATCCGAAGTGAAAGAACTATCAAAGGGAATTAATTTCCAATAGAATATTGAATTTGGCGGTATTTTTTCTGTTTGGAAAAAAATCTTAACTGTATCTCCTTCACCAACATCTCTTGATAGTTCAGCAGATGTTGGTAACTCTCTATCAATACCATTTACCTTAATAGTATTAAGT
>JACLAD010009186.1_pt1 | contig 10739 bp, 5 predicted proteins | sample 8027901 | NCBI WGS metagenome assembly JACLAD01 (sample SAMN15725071, study PRJNA655200) | protist metagenome | isolation source: fluorescence activated cell sorting (FACS) single amplified genomes of... | place: Spain: Blaines Bay Microbial Observatory, Mediterranean Sea | collected 2016-07-05
TATTCTTTAATGATGCAATTTCGGGTGGAACGGTTCCACCGGAATTTGAATTTCCCCATGCAACAACGCTGTTTTCATTGGTTAATGCTGCAAATGCATTTGAAGTGGAAAATATTGTTTTTATATTTGTTAATGATGCAATTTCAGGTGGAGTTCTTGAAACTCCCCATGTAACAACAAAACTATTTTCAGCATTTAATGACAATTCACATTTAAGAACACCTTGCATGCGTTTCTCGAAAAGATTTTCAGGGCATTCATCAACACACGTACTATTATACAGATACATATTGTGCCTACACTTTAAACACGATTTCCCATCAAGGTCACAATATTGGCAATGCTCATGGCAACGATCGCAAATACTATCTTGCACTCCGCATGCCATTACAAATTTCTCTGTTTCACATGAAATGAAATCGGTGCATGATTTACAGACAGATTCGGAAGTTTGCCCAGTTACATTATTAAATGTACCAATTGGACACAATTTTTGCGATGTAGCATTTGGACAATAACTACCTCTATCGCAAATAGAACATGATGAAGATCCTTCTGATACAGCAACATAACGACTCAGGCACGTTTTACAAGCGCTTTTTGCCGTTTGTCCAGTTACATTATTATATGTACCGATTGGGCAAGGTATTTTACTTGCTCCATTTGGACAATAATTACCTTTATTACAAATAGAACATGATGTTTCTTTACATACACAACCAATTGTCTCACTACAATCAGTACTGCTCATAGTGCTAGCACTAACTGTGATAGGATTAAAATAAAACTGGCTATCTGCAACAAAACACCCATATGGTGCAACCCAAGTAAAACACGATCTTTTGCATTGAACAAACATATAAAGTGGATTATCTGAACAATAACTGGAAGCAAAAACGGCACAATTTGGATCTATATCAATCAAATCATCAAACAAACCAAATCTTACACCGTTGTCGGCTGCAGCTTGTCGACATTCAGCCTCTGTTGAAAGGTATGTAATGCATTTGCCATAGGATTTAATTTTAGTACCGTAATATTGACCTGAACCACAAATTTCTATGCAAGAAGATATGCTGGTAGCACCAATAGTCTTTGTAGTTCCACCTTTTAAGCAAGTTTCACATGCAGTTTGTCCAGTAATATTATTGAATGTACCAATTGGACACAATTTTTGCGATGTAGCATTTGGACAATAACTACCTCTATCGCAAATAGAACATGATGTCGATCCATTTGATAAAGCAACGTAACCACTTAGGCACGTTTTACATACAGTTTGTCCAGTTACATTATTAAATGTACCAATTGGGCACGGATTTGCAATACGATCTTGACAGAAATGACCAAGAGGACAAGTTGATGTATTGTATGGGCATGCACTCGCTTCATCTATGTTACCTGCTTTGTTACCAAATTTTCCAATACTACAATTCGTACAATTTATAATACCATAACTTCCAATGGGGCATACTCCTGAAGGCATAAGTATATTAAATGTTTTAGTTTCCTCTGAAGTTGTTGGTCCACTCCATTCTTCCAAATAAACAAATCCATCATCTCCAATAACTTTTATGGTTGCCCCATTCCATCCATCACCATAAGAATCTTTTCCGACTAAAGTTAATGTTCCATAAGGTAAACATGTTGATTTCGTTTCACCCCCTACACCAGATATCAACACCGTATCATCTTGTTTTATATCCCATGTAATTTCACTTGAAAAACTACCTGAAGTGCATATTATGTCGACATCTACACACGACGCAACAACACTCCTAAGTAATTGTGTATACAATATAGTGACAAGATAAAATAGAATATTCACTACAGTTTCCATTTTTCATAAAGGTTTCCCGCGTTTTGATCAATACTCCGTCTAATAAAAAAGAATATTCTATTATTCTCACACGCAGCAGATACCAGTTTTTTTGGGAAACCTCCACGCAATATCGTTCCGTAACTCTCTGATTATCTCCTAAAAGGAATGTCTCTACAGTTGATATTTAAGAGTAACTGTAAGAACCAAAACACCCCAAAAAGGATACCCACCACCAGCGGAAACACTTGTATGGAAGTCTTATGATATCTCCTAAAAGGATATCTTCTAACAGGAGTTCTACCAACGCCTCTCTTTTTTAAAAATATCTATACCAGTGATATTTACGATCAAGCTGTACGACGAAGCACCTCTCCTAAGAACGAAAAGGATACCACACCTAAAAGGATATTCACAGATGAGATCACTTGTATGGACTCCTATAAGATTGGATCTATGAACAATATATATATATATATATATTCTAAAAAAAGAACACTACCTAAGCGTTTTCTTTTTTAATATTATCTCTACCGATGATATTTTATGATCAAACAGTAAAAACAAAAGTTATTAACCGAAAAGATAAAAAAATAGAAAATAAAAGGGAAATCACCTGTATTTATATCTAACAAGGGGTAATGATAAAGCTAATGGATATCTTTCTTGTCGGATACGTTTGATGGATATATATATATATATATGTAGGGAGTACGTGATGTTGCTTATTTAAGAGTAATATGGATATACACCTTTGCATTACGCATGTAGAGGGGGAACTAGGACATTTATCACTACTAAAATACAGGTATTAATATACTATTGTTGTATACTATACACTGTTACTGTACTGTGGTAACTTAAACTGGTAAGGTGTATTAATTTTTATTTATTCATCGTACATCATCATCATAGATATATATACTTACCATCAGGCTTAATAGAAGAAGAAGAAGAAGAAGAAGTATTATTTTTTATTATTAATATTAATAATAAGTATTATATTAAGTCATATGCACACCACTTAATCTATTTCTTTGATAACAACAACATAACAACATCTAATATTATAATAAATAAACAGAGAGGAAGAAATTCTAATGGATTGTATGATATATAATAATAAAAAGTTACAAGATTTAATAGTAATAAATAATAAAATATTGTTAGTAGTATTCATGTAATAATATAATACATTGTAATTGAACCAAAAAGAAAAGCAAATGTCCACCCAACCCATAATACCATCAACGACAACGGCTACGTCTATGTGGGATGAAATGCTTTATAAAGCAGCGCGCGATGCCGACTTTGAACGTTTAGAGCTTTCACATGAACGTGGTGGAAGAATTGAATGGAAAAATTGGATTGATAATGATAATATACCTATACACGTAGCTGCTTTAGAAGGTCACACCGAAGTAGTACTATGGTTAATATCACGTAACAGTCCTATAAATATATGTAACAAATATTTTTTAAACACCCCCCTTCATTATGCATGCTCAAAAGGCCATGTCAACGTAGTCTCCTTATTGCTTGACAACGGAGCTACTCCCAATGTTGCCGATAGGTATGACAATACTCCATTGCATTGGGCAGCTAGTCAAATGGATGTTGATGTTGTTAAATTTCTGATTAAATTTGAAGGGCATGTAAACGTTTTAAACGAGAAGGAGGAAACTCCTTTGCATTTTGCTGCACAAAATGGCCATGCTTCCAATGTCTTGCTACTGTGTCAATATGGTGCGCATATTAATGTCCCAGATAAGAAATATGGATATACACCTTTGCATTACGCATGTAGAGGGGGACATTTATCATGTGTGGAACATTTAATTGAATATGGTGCTGATGTTCATTTTGAAAGTATTGAAAAACATACCCCGATGCATCGTGCAGCATGGTGCGGCCATACGGATGTAGTACAACGTTTAATTAAAGAGAAAGCAAATGTCAATGCAGTGGATGTGCATGGCGAGACACCACTTCATGATGCAGCAATGCGAAATCATTTCAACACAGTCGAAGCGTTATTACATGCTGGTGCTGATAAATCGTTAAAAAACTTTAATGATCCACCGATGTCACCATTTGAAATAGCTCAAAGACGAAGTTTTAAAAAATCGTTACAAGCATTTCACGATGTAAGCGTAGTAAAAAGTGGCAGATGGAGTGGGAAAATGCGTTTGTTACGCTCTAAGACATACCATACGCGTTTGAACTGGGAAAAAATCATGTTACAAAATATAGAAAATGGAAATTTGAGGAACGTTTTAAAAGCAATTGAAAAAGGGGCACTTGTAAATACGAAAATTAAAAGTCATTTTTGTTGGACACCATTACATTATGCATGTGCTTACGGGCATTTAGATGTAGCGAAATTATTAGTAAAAAAAGGGGCTAAAATTGATGAGCGCGAGGACGAAATGGAACATGTAATGCATATAACTGTTTATGCCGGTCATTTGCACATATTACGATGGTTAATTGAAACCTTGGATGTTGATGTTGATGTTACTAATATAGACAAAGAAACGCCATTGCATCGTGCAGCACAAATGAATAGATTGGAAATTGCGCGTTATTTAATCATACATAATGCTAATATTGACGCGGAAACTGAAAATAGAGTTAAAATGAGCGAGAGGGAAACACGTGCTATTATTATGGGTTTTTCAAAAGCAAAAAGAAAAGAGTTGGAAACTGATTTTGTTCCTTATGATGATTATGGATTGACACCTTTACATTTTGCAGCAAAATTTGGTCATAAGAAATTAGTACATCGTTTAGTACAATGGGGTGCAAATGTAAATAAAACTGACCACCATGGTGAAACAGCATTGTAAGTTTTAATTTTTTTTCTATAATACCGATAATGTCATTAACAATGATTTTATTCATCACATTAATATATATATATAACATGCCTGTAGGCACTGGGCCGCAAAAAGTGGAATGGTTCATACAGCGAAACGATTATTAGGACTTGGTGCAGATCCACGTATACATTGTCGTCGTGGAAAACAAGCCGTGTATGTTGCAAGGGAAAATTTTCGAGAAGATTGTGCAATAATGATTGAAGTGCATGATGGATATGTTGAACGAATGATAAATCATAAAACTGCTGATCCATTTTACATAGCATTAACAATTGCTGGATTGGAGAAATATTTTGGCGTATTAGGTATTGAAGTGAATTGCCATGATATGCGATTATTAACTGATAATGTCCTTTTGCCAGAAAGTCGTCTAGTTCCTTTAGGCTTTCGTCCGTGTGAATTGAAGCGAATTGTTCGTATGGCGAGAAATCGTACCTTAGGTCGCACATTAAAAATTGTTTTAAGTGATAATCGTATGACATCAGTATTACCAATCATATCAACTTATGGATATGTATTTGAATATGATTGCTTAGATCTCAATCCAAATATATATGATTATTTAAGTGCAGTCCATACACGAAAAATGAATCGTTTACATAAAGAAATTATTGAGGCGGAGGCAAATATTTTTGATGTTAAGAAAAAAGCCATTGAGGATTTTTGGAGCGGGGCACAAGGTAAAGAGAACGAATTAGCGCATGCGCAAAGATATGCTTCAAAACGCAATATAGAGGAAATGGGTATAATACACCATGATGAGGATGATGATAAAAATATGGAGGGAAATAATAATCAAAGTAGAAATCCTGATGTGGATATTGTAATAGCGGAAGAGAAAATCATCATTGAACAAGATGAAGAAGTAGAAAAAAATGCAAATCCAGCAACAACACCACCACAACAACAACCAACACGACCAGAGAAAGATAATAATAATAATCCAGTTGGTAATACATCTCCACGACATCGAAAATTAGTCGCTCAAAATACAAAAAATACCGAGAAAAACGACTAGTAAAATGAAGGTAATGGTAACACCAAATGTTTTATTAATATATTTACTACTAAAATTTGATACATAATCGCTATGATATATATGAATGTGTAGATACGGGAAAAGATCAAGAAAAAAACAATTTTGTTAAAAATGATTACACATATATCATAATATAATATATATATGCATATGATATATACCAAATTTCGGGTACGTTTCAAAGTGTCGTGGTTGTTTACCGTAGCCAGTGTATTGTGTGAGATTATTTCTAAACACATACGCAGAAAACTCTAGAGAGTATTTATTGAATTTATTATATAATAAATATTGTTTTGAAAAAATGATGCATTTTCTTGTATATAATAATCTCGTCAATCGGCCTCTTTTACAGTGTAATTTAGCAAATAATTCCACACGAGATAATTTTAACAAATATTATTATAGCACAAGACCAATCAGATGGGATCAAATTTGTCAATTTTGTACATGTTTTTTTTTGTCACATGCTGAACACACACACACAAAGGGAACACACCATTAAAATTTGGATTCTTCTGGGCCAGAGTTGTTTTCTTTGTTTGTCCTCTTACTGTCTCAATGCTATTCCTATATAATATCGATTTGATTTTGTAGAAGAATTTGTAATACATAACTAATGGTATTTATATGCTATGAGCCTATCTCTGAGCCAGAAAGAATCGAGAAAAACCACCATTCACACGTAATAAACGCATATATATAAATCTATATATACATAGAGATAATAATAAGAGAGAAACAGAATAAATACATTTTATTTTATCTTTTGTGTATAAATATTTTGTTTCATCATTGATTTCTTTGAAGATTTACTCTTTTTTTCTTTTTCTATATAACATTTTTTATTCGTTTTTGAAGTATAATTATAAAGATATTATCGATTTATTACTTTATTTTGATTACATCGATTTAATTAAAATAATATATTTAAAATCATTTGAACCATTAACGACATTTTATAAACATATTGGAAAACGCATATTATTGAATTATTAACGTGACGTACAAATGACAATGAAAATATTGAAAATTACATTGCTGGTATTGATAGTACCATATATCATGATGGATACTGTCAGTGGTGCGTATAATTCTCCATCACCAGGAGCATGGAATAATAATAATAACAACAATAACTATTATCCAACAACAACTAATAATTCTCCATCACCAGGAGCATGGAGTAATAATAACAACAACAACAACTATTATTCTCCGTCTGGATCATCTGGTGCAGCAGGCATGCAACAATTTGGTGCAAGTGGAGGAGCTGCATCTGGACCTGCACCCGCTTTAAATCAGAATACCAACAATACCTGCCCAACTGGATATGGAAAGGTCACAAAAACAGTTTCATATGGCACTTGTGGAAATTCCTCAATGCAGAATATAATGGGTGAAAATGCATGTAGAAATGCAGCTGCAGAACAGGGATATAATTACCGGTATAGTCAATGGACTTCATATATGCCCTATGGATGTGTCAAAACATCATTTGGTGAAGTTTATTTTAATCAGGGAAACTATGGCCGCACTTGCGGTTACAATGGATACAAATGCCTGTGCACATCAAATTGTGCAAAATGCCCAAGCGGCACCGTTGGTAATGGTGTAGATTGTATGCCAGTAATTGCCACCTGTGATGTTGGTTATGGTGTTGATATTGAAAAAATTACATCTGGGACATGTAGTAGTGCAAAGGGGAAGAATTTAACAAGTGCAGAATGTAAGCTTTTAGCAGATGCAAGTAACAAAAATTTTTACACAATGACCGGGGAAAAGTATTATCCGGTTGGCTGCTTTGATTATGGTACACATAATATAGCTTTCAATACCAAAAATAGGTGGGGATGGTACAAAATGGATTGATGGAAATTGTGTTTCTTCGTATGATGGTATGAAAGAAGCATGTATCAAAGCACGACCAGGTTGGGAATGGACATGCGAAACATCCAAAATCTGCGAGGATAAAAATTAAAAAAAAAAAGACACAAAAAGCAAATAGTCTATCCATATTTTTTTTTAAATTTCACACACACATGAGATAGATAAAAAAAATACAAAATTTCACACACACGCATAAAAAAAAAAAAATAAAGAAAGAAAGAAAAGAAAAGAAACAAATTTCTCCACACCATATAATATACGGTATAATATGCGTTCATAATATAAATAAATACTACATTATTAAAAAATACATATATAATATACAAACGTCAAACGTATATTATATGTACATATATCACGACAGATAAAAAACAATTTAAAATATATTCGTACGAAGTATGAATTCTTATTGAAAACATTTAATTATACGAAGTCGTAATAAAAAATATAAAAATTACTTTTTTGTATGTATAAATTGTTGTTTGTTTGCTCCTCTACAGTAAAAATCAAACACCTTAAACTTCTATGATACAACTACACACTATTGAAAATTAATACCAGAAGAAAAAATCTTGCTTAATGTCGGTTATTATTTTTTATTATTATTACTAAAGAAAATAAAAATAGACAATTATTGATGATGTACATACACAGAAACAGAGATAAAAACATCGATACATACAAAACGAAAAAAAGAAAAGAACGTATATATATATATATATAATCACATCATGGGCGCATCGTTGTCGGAATTAAAACCCGGGGAAACAGTCTCCGCATCCGATGCAAATCGATTTGCAATAGCAGCGATGGCAAATGTCATACATTATACACGAGAAGAATTAATAGCTATGGTGAAACAATTTGGTGAGTTTGCAGAGCAAACGGAGCCGAAAAATTGTATGGATAGGGAACAATTTTTAGCTGGTTTGGAAATTATAGGAGCACACGAGACGGATCAAGAAATACTTGATAAGATGTTTACATTATACGACGAGACGGGTGATGAAATTGTCCCATATAAAGAATTCTGTTGTGGTGCATCTATATTAACACGTGGTAATTTACATGATAAAATTGGTTTTGCTTTTCAACTATGGGATTATGAAGGCAAAGGTGTTATGTCCAAAAAAGATTGTACAAAATGTTTAAAAGCTGTCAATCAAGCAATGGATTTTTTCGGTGATAGGACGTTGACAAATAAACAAATCGTCATGTTGATTGATAATATATATAGTGAAGCAGAATTAAATGCAGATGAAACTATGGATTATGCTGAATATGTATCAGCTATATGTACACACCCTGTATTAACAAACTTTTTAACTCAATAATTGTTTTTGTTTTTTTTAAATATTTAGAAACGAAAAATAAAAAATATATACGAATTCGTAATAAAACGTACTTTGTTTTGACGTGAAAATAGTATTTTGGATACATATAATAATCAACTAAAAAAGAACGTGAGAGAGAACGAAAGTAAAACCCGCACACAATTTATCTAAAAGACAGAATATCTATAATATACGAGCTCGTAAAAAATATTTTTTTATAAAAAATAAATATGATAAGAAACACACAAATTTTTAATATTTTATATTTTTCATTTTTAAATATTTACATATATACGATATATGACACGTCGTATCTCATATATTATTTACTCTCAATCCTCCTCATCGTCGTCATCAATATCTGAATCATCTTCTGCTTTAATATTTGGACGATCCGCTATTAATTTATTAATTTCACTTTTTGATGGTGGATGGATATCATAATGCATCGATGCAGCAGCAAATGTTTCAGCTGCTAGTTGTGGTGTAAAATTTTCCTCCCCTGATGTTTCTAAATGTTCTTGCATTTCCATCCATAATCTAGAAATAACACGCTCAGTGATTGGTATATACATGGAGTGACAACTTTCCATAAATGTTTTAAATTCATGGAAATTAATTTTACCATCTCCATCAGTATCAAATGCAAGTAATGCTTCAACTAATTCCCTTCTATTTTTATCATTGTATTTTAAATATTCATCCATTATCAAATGCAACACATGGTCGACATTGATAACTTCTTGAGAACCTAATTTTTTCATTTCTTTATTAATTTTTACAACATCTTTCGCTGGTGTTGCCCATTCTACTATTGTATTTTTGCATTTTTCAAATGTTTTTTCTGGTATGTAAAAACGATTTTTTTCCAATTCTTTTCTTTTATCTTCTTCTACACTATCGCCTTGAAATGGAACTAATACGTTAGTCAATGCTTTTAAACACACTGACAGCAATACAAAACATTTTCCATATCCTTCATCAAGTTTCGTACCAACTTTTTCAACTGGATATAAATGTGAAAGAAATGCCATGACTGATTCTGTGATAATTGGCGAATAGGAATCTGTATGAATTTTACCTAACAACACGCCAAATGTATGGATACGTAAATTTTTTGATCTACCTTCTTCAAATTTTTCAGCACATTTAACCATTCCATAGATAAATTCTTCTGCCATTTTTTTCATACCATATTTCTGATTGAAATAATGATAAACAGTTTCACACATCGAATCAGGCTCTTGATTTTTCTCATCCATAAGTGCTGAACTTATTTTCTTTTTATAGATATGTCCAATCAATTTATCTGCACGTTTTTCAGATATTTTACGATGTTTCACATGGGCAGGCTTTTCAACTAAATACTTAGCCCAATGCTTTGAACGTACCGATGCAGGCAATTCCGCAATATGTTTTGCACGCAATCCTGCACCTTTTCTTTTTTTGCCAGATTTACCGCTTTTTTTTGATTTTGGAAAATCTTCCCCAGTAAACGTACCAACTTCATTGGTCTCTTTTTCACCGCCTAATATTTTATTAAATTCATTACGCTCTTTCTCTGGCATGGCATCAATCATAAATTTCAACAACAATTGACGTTGGTTTTTACTTTGTGATAAATGCATTAAATCTACTGCAGTTTCCTCCCTTTCCCTAGTACTTAATTCAACTAATACGCCGGACATTACTTCCTTTCGATTATCCTCCGTCAATGATTCTGCCATTAACGTAGTCACCAAACCTAATACTTGCTTATCTGTCAATGTATCTAATTC
>JACLAD010012968.1_pt1 | contig 10736 bp, 14 predicted proteins | sample 8027901 | NCBI WGS metagenome assembly JACLAD01 (sample SAMN15725071, study PRJNA655200) | protist metagenome | isolation source: fluorescence activated cell sorting (FACS) single amplified genomes of... | place: Spain: Blaines Bay Microbial Observatory, Mediterranean Sea | collected 2016-07-05
ATTTAGGGACAAATATGAAAATAGTATAAAAGAACTAACCACTCATGTGGGTGAGGTTGTTCTAAAAAAATAAGCACCAACAGCACGATCTTTCATCAGTCTAGAAAAAGATTGTGCTGAGCGAACCTAACATTATGTTTTGTAAAACATAATAATACGTTACCAAGAAAAGATTCTCTGATCCCAATCAAAGCTCAGATCTTGTCTCTCAGATATCCCATGACCACGATTGCTGCCAGTACTGAGACTACAATTGCTACGCTCTTGGTCAGCTCAGAGACCTGATAACGTTGCCTACTCAGTGTGGGTTTTTGTGCCCCACACTGAGGGCACTTCGTTGTTGCTGGTGCTACTGGTACCTGACATTCCCTGCAGGGTAACGCTTCCTCCTGCATTTCCAGGAGTCGCTTCCTTTCCAGCAGCAGTTGCTTTCTCTCCAGGAGAACCCTCCTCTCTTCCTCTAACGAGGGAGCTCCACACTCAGGACAATGGGCAATCGTCCTTGGATTCATGATCCCACAGGACCTACATTCGATGAGGTTCTCATTTGCCATATCTTGCTGCTGGAATAGAGAACCTCGAACTCCTGAGATATCTCAAAATTTTAAAAAAATTTTCGTTGGGGTGTGTTCTCCTACATCTACCGTTACTTCCTCAGAAACCCCCTGGGGGGGGGGGTAAAATGCTTCTTGATTCTCCTAGCAGAGAGTTCTCGTTTGAGACGAATCTCTCTGCTGCAAACTCAATAACGAAAAGATCCATCTACGGGATGCAGATGGGTTGTTACATCCCACGCTCCCTTGATCATTTCGTTGGTTACCTGATCTGGTCCTAACTCCTGCACTAGATCCCCCAGAGTTGACAATAAAACTTTCCGCTGAACTTGTGTTGAATTCATCAACTCTTCGGAAAGTACCGATCTCACCCTGTTCAAAAAAGTTTCTGACTGCGCCTTGTCTAGCACCTGGACCTCACGCTGGAACCTTTTGAGCAAGTAGATTCTTAATCGACTGAGCAGACAGCACCTTGTCAGAATATCCGTCTGACTGCAGTGCTTCTGCAATCTCTCTCAGAGTAAAGTTCTGTCCCTTCTTCCTAGGACTCTTAGACTTGCGCCTGGCATAACGCTTTGCTGCGGCAACCATCTCCGGATCTAGCTCAAGGAATGATTTTCGACCTCCACACTTGCCAGTCTCTGCCTTCTTCTTTTCCCTAGCTGCTCTGAGTTTGCTGACCAGACTTGCCTTCTCAAACTCAGAGACTGCTCCAAGGACCTGTCGAATCAGTACCCTGCTTGGTGTTTCCTCTGTAAACGTATCTGGAGCATCTACAGGAATCAGGTGGACATTCAACTTGGATAATGCCTCGACCCCTGCTTCCTGATGAAGCAGGTCACGGGCAAAGCGGGAAGCATTCTCAATCAGGATGATACTGATGTCTCTGGATTGAATCTCTGCTAAAAGTTCAGAGAATCCAGGTCGATCAATCACAGTAGAGTCACCCGTGTGGACATCCCAACGGGTGACCTCTATGTCGTACCCCATTCTTTTGGCGTATTCATTCACAGCATCTTCCTGACGTTGTCTGGAGTGACCATCTTCATTGGTCGCACTGGAGGTTCTAAAGTATGCAGCAACACGGTTCATTCTAGAGCTCCCTGAGAACGTTATTTCAACAGAAATATTAATGCTCTAGACTCCTCTATTACTGATAATTAGTCAATGTTATTTCAATTTTCTTTGAAGAAAATTGAAATATGTTAATTCCCTGTGGTTTCCTCTCTCGCTCAGGAGTATGGTTCCCACTTTCGCCAACCCTTCTCACTGGAGGAATCATGTCCGGAATCGACTTCAAGAGCTTCCTGATCGGAGTACTGATCACCATCATCTTTGTTTTCACTACAGGAGTCACTGCTCAAGGAGATGGGAGGTACATGGTCAGTTGTAAACAGAGCCACTGCCTTGTTATCAATACTGAGACAGGAGCAGGACGCTATGTGCACGAAAATAACATGGATGAGAAATGGCGTGAGACTGTGGGGGTCCGTGGAAAGAAATTCGGAGGGCTCTTGCCCAAAGTTGGGTTCATGCAGCAGGGTGTCAAAGCTGATTTTTGACTCCTGCTGCGCTACCCCTTCGTTTCGTACGTCCCGTCAACTTCAACCGCAGTCTTTGCCTGGTTCTGATCAATCTGTTTCTTCGTTAAGTTCCTGATTGCCTCCAGATGGAGAGACTGAATTGAAGGCTGAACATCGAGTTCCGCCTTCCACTTCTCACTGAGCATCCTTGGATTCAGTCGGGCAGCTACCCATGCCCTTGCCTGGAATGCAACGGCACCAGAGCGGGCATCCAGCGCCCCGCTCTCGACATCAACAGCGATTCTCTCAATCTCCTCCAGGTGAGCAATGCCTCTCGACTCGAGTGCCTGGAGGTACTGCTTCCTGCGCTCATCCTCCTTGTTGAGATACTTCCAGAGTGCCTGCTTGGACTTGCCATAGCTCAGGGCAATCTGACTCAATGCCTCGCCTCCGGCAATGCGGGAGCAGATCTCCTCTAGGTCCCAGGTCCTCGGTAGTCGCTGAAGGTCTCTCTCAATGACAAGGTCTGTAGACATAGTCTTTCTCAAAGAACAGTTGTATCGATTCCATTGAAAGTGGTTCATGTGGTCTATGTGGCATATCACTTTGCAAAAACATTTTTTAAAAGTTTACCCAAGTACCTAGTGCTGTCTCTCTTCTCTAGAATTTTTTAAAAATGAATAGACCAGATAGACCACTTTTCTTCTAGACCAGATATTTGCTCGTCTAGAAGGTGGTCTATTATGTACCTGCATTGACCACTTGTGGTTCATCTGGAGGGTAATACACAAAATTCCGGACTCCACCAACCTGCTTACGTTTCCCTTTTTTCCATTTGAGTTCTTGTGTCAGGATCCTACCCACTCGTATCTCGTCTGTTTTGGATCTATGCCGTGGATCTATATCTAAGGACTTAAAAATCCCATCTATCGTCACAGACATTTCTCTGCTGACATAATCTTCGATAAGACCTGTCCAGGAATCTTCCTCATATCTGTATTCCTGCTCTTCCTTAGCAAGGTCAATAGCTTCCTGACTCATTAGAAGAGACTCTCCATCTTGGAACCGATGAACCGTTTCTGCCAGCAGTTGATCTCGATCTCTTTGGAATGCTTCTCGATCAATGTGCTGACACACAACGGGTAAGAATCTACGATTCCCACTTGCATCCTTGAGGTACTCACTACGGTTAGTTGTCCCAGCAAACACGCAGGTTCTGGGAAAGTCTTCAACCCAATGTCCGTATGCTGGTCGGTAACGATCTGAGACTGCAGTTAGGAAACGTTTGACAGATTCGATATCTGCCTTCTTCATGGCACTGAGTTCTGATATCTCACAAATCCATGTACCCATCAGTACCTCTGCAGAGTCTTTTCCTCTAAAGTCTTCAAGTTCTTGGAACCAACCATTCGCTAGAGTTCGAAGCAAGGATGATTTTCCAATGCCCTGTTCACCTTCGAGAACCAGGCATTGATCAAACTGTGTCCCTGGTCGAAATGCTCTCGTCACTGCGCCTAGCAACCAGCATCGTCCTACTTCTCTAGAATAGACATTGTCTTCAACCCCACAATAATCAATAAGCCAAGTATCCAGACGTCGGATCCTGTCCCACTGGAATGAGTTTAACCAATCTGTCAGTTCATTACGTGGGTTGTCTTTGGCGTAGAGCTCGACAGCTTGAGTCATTATTTTTGTGCTAATCTTCTCAAGACCTATGTGCTTAGACTGTATCTGGCGGGTAGCTTTTAGGGTTTGATGTTCCTTCCATTCAATTGTTTCGTCACCTTGACGCATTTGGATCTTACCTCTGAAGGCATCAAACCAGATCGGTGCTTTTGCAACCTTTAAAAGCTCGTACACGTTATTCAAGTTGGGGATCAATACTTCCCCAGATTTAGTTGATCTTTTTTGAAAATTGCCAGTGTATGACTGAAGAGTTCTGAATACCTCACTGCCGTCATCATATAGCGGTCTTTCTTCTGGTAGACTAGGCACTTCAACTAGATTTTGAAACCACTGACCCAATCGATCATCCTTGAGTGCTTTATTCGCATCATCTCCTGCTTCTGCTGGCATCAACGCAGTACACTCGTATCCAGAACGGAGCAACTGCTGGCAGAGTTCTGCAGCAGCATGTTCTCCGTTTTCATTTGGATTCGCATGACCATCATGGTCGCTGAGGATGAGGACCTCAGCGCCATGGGTCAGGAACTCAGGAACATGCTTCAGGTTGCCCTTAGACTGGCAAACCAGGAAGTGATGGTCTCGGTATCTGGAACGGATGCTTAGGGCATCCTCCAGACCCTCGATGACCAGGTACTGAGGAGACTCACAATTTTCTGACAGAGGGGGGAGGTAACTGATCCGACCAACACCATCACTGGGACTACCCAGTTGCTTCTTTTCGTACTGATCATCTTCCGGAAGAATCACCCGATGAACCTTTTCTGCTGAAAAGGAACTCCTTGCTTCTGCACTATCCCTTTGATCTGGAGTCAGCATCGGGCAGAGCAGGATCTCTCTGCCCTGATTGTCCTCAACACATCGGAGGTAACTACCCAGCAGGTCTTTATAGTTTTCGATGGGAATCTTCCTCTGCTCACTCAGGTAGTGCTGAGAGCGTTCTTTAGCAGGCTGAGACTCTTCTTGCTTCCAGAGTCTCTCTGCCTGCTTAGTTGTGTCTGATTGTCCTTTCTGGTCTCTAGTTTCCTGGATGTTCAGGGGATCCTGTGGCACCTCTAGTAAATCTCTCTTCTTCGCTAGGTCATAAAGACTCCCTTCGGCACCTGTTTTGTGGTTGTACCAACCCTTGGAACTCAGTGAGAGTGGGGGATTCTCTTCATTCGGATCACGCCAGTCATCGCTACCCAACTTATGGAAGTGGGCAAAGTCAGGATGACTCAGTAATCGATTCAGCAAGATCTCATTTGGGATCTTTTCTAGTTGTTTATGGTTCATAAGATTCCTCAATGGAAACCAACAACTATCTGAGGAGGACGCTAATGCAGACACGGAGAGGCACGGTCTTTTGCTAAGACGAAAAGACCGATTGAGATGGAGGCACAGTTGAGATAAGATCAGTATCTGATGTGCCAAACCGCATCTGCAGATAATCGTTTCCACAGACGGTTGTCTAATTGTAAGGACCCCGGTACTCCCGCGCTCGCCAAAGTTAGGGATACTGGGGTTTTTCGTTTCTAGTCACTGGCTGTTCCGTTCCGGAACCTGTTTACCCTGCCTGTCCAGTGCATTCAGCAGCTCTGTTTCAACCCACCTGCTTTGTTTCCTTGGAACCTCCACATCTAATCTTGCTATCAATTCAGGTCCAAAACTAAAACTCTTCGTAGCTCTTCTTTGCAGTATTGCCATAGTGTTTCCTATGTGATTACTGTTTCATCTCATCCTAATAAATTAGTGGAATTCCAATATTCTGTCAAATCAAACACTCCTTCTTTTATTATTTAAAAACAGTATTTTAACAGTTGAGCATCTGATCCTTGATCAGGTAGTCTGTACACCTAGTAAAAACAACAGATCTAGGGAAATTTGATCAATTGCATCACAGATACTGATTAGTCTGTGATGCGAACTGCTGAGACCAGTATTTACCTGGGGTCACGACAACTAGAGGAAGGTATTGAAGCCAGCATCACGGAGAGTGGAGTCTCCTTGATGCGAGTCAGATTCTGGAAACTGAAGGATGACTTTGGGGAGGTCTAGTGCTGTTTATAGATTCGGGGGGGCAGCAGGTCGGGAGAGATCAATCCATCTGCCCCAGCACTACCCTCGATAATATTGGCGGTATGGGGGGGGAGTAATCAATTTCTTGCAGTCAGCCCTTTGTAGTAGTACTAGTTTTCATCATTTTGTACCTAGTATTCAAAGAACTAATTCTTAGGGATAGACGATGAAGAAGCAGAATCTCTGGTGGATAATCCTTTTGCTGATGATGTTTGTGAGTCTGGGAACAACGCAGGCTCAGACCACTTTTGAAATTCTCTACATCAATAAAATGGATTTGTGGCTTAAATCTCGCCCGAAGTCTGACCCAGCAATTTGGAAAAATGTCAGAAACTTAGATGATGACTGTACGTATGTCGGTGAAGTTAGCAGTGGATTGCCCAACATATTCGGAAGATTGACTTGCCCAGAGCATAATTTTAAATACGTAGGAGAATTCAAGAATGGCAAGCAGCATGGACAAGGGGCTGAGACTTTTGCAAGTGATAAATACGTAGGTGGCTTCAAGAATGGTAAGTACCACGGACAGGGTTTTTTCACTTATGAAAGTGGTCAGAAATACATTGGAGAATACAAGGATGGTAAGTACCACGGACAGGGGACTAAGACTGCTTCATCTGGTGCGAAATACGTTGGAGAATATAAGGATGGCAAGAGACACGGACAGGGAACCCTCACTGTACCTAATGGTGAGAAATACGTTGGAGAATGGAAGGATGATAAGGCGCACGGAAAGGGGACTATTACTACTACAGATGGGCAAGTGATAAAGGGTATTTTTATAGATGGTGAATTAGTAGGTCAGCAGTTTAAGGATTAAGAAGATGATGAAGAAATAGAACCTGAGGAACGAAGTAATCAGATAGTGAAAGGATTAGGAAGAGTCACCACGTCTGCACCAGCACTACTCCGATGATCTTGGCAGGCACAGGGGGAGTCTCAGCCTGATCAGTTACACAACGCCTCACAGGGCACACCATCGCCATCACGGTCTAGATTCTTGTACCCGCACTGAGTCAGGTACGCTTTTGCTTCATCACAGATCGACATATCCTTGCAGTATCGTTTAGCGGAGCAATCTACTTCAGCGACTGGCAACTTAGCGCTGAAGGGGTTGCTTGTCCCACTGCACTCCTCTTCCATGATCGGCAGTTCTGACTCTGAGCCGAGGATCTCTCGCAGTGCTGCGATCTCCCTGGCATCTGCCGTTAGTCCCCACTTGAGTTTCACTGCAACCCAACCCTGAGCATACTCCACCTGGTACGCTTGATTCGGGGGCAGCCATTCTGCTGGGTCGTCTGCCCCCTTCTGTCGGTTAAGGCCGCGGTCTACAGCAATCAGGGTGTTTGGATCACTCAGGTCGTTTGCGTACTCTCTACGTTTGTACGCATACCAGGCATATCCGCCAATGAGAAATCTTGCTTGTCTGCTCCAAGTCGCCACGCCTTTTCAAAAGCTTCTGTTCTAGTCATTCTCTCTCCTGTTGCTGTTATCCGTAATTTGATTTCTGAGATCGTGAATTCCCCCAACCTTATCACTCGTAGTCTTCCCAGTTCCAGTCTTGGCCTTCGCTAGGGTCGTAGTCTAATTCTTCAATCACAGATTCCTGGTTGATGATCTTTCCATCTTTATAATGAATGGAAGTTGTAATTGAATTGAAAATATCTGCATTTCTGTATCGGTTGTATCTGTGGAGTTGTAAAAAATTATCGCTTTCAGAAACAATTGTAGGTGCAGTAGCTTTGATTTCGTGTCTAAGAGTTAGTATTACCTGTTTGTCGGCTTCAAGATTGACTTCAACTCCTGCGCTGTGATCAAAAGCCGAATAATCAGGATGATAAATCTTATCAACTAGCGAGAAATCTTCTTCTCTTGCTGCGAGTCTCCAAGCTTGAATGAACGTCTCTGCTTTCGTCATATTTACTCCTCATACTGTTTTTCTTGATTTGATTTCTCTGATTGAATATCAGTCAAATGCTTGCGAATCACTCGAAGTCTTCCCAGTTCCAGTCGAAATACTCACTTGGGTCAAAATCTAAATTTTGTACCGTAGTTTTCTGCTTTATTATTTTTCCATCCTTGTAATTGATGGCGTGCATTACAGTATCAAATGATGGTTCATTCTCTCCCTCTAGTTTAAATTTTGTGTACTTGTAAAGACACACAAACTCATCATTTTCGTAAATTATTTCATACGGGCCATAAGTACATTCTTCAGTGTAGGTTGAGACAATTATTTTATCGTCATCAATATTCGTAAAAATACCTGCTCTAAAATCAAACGATTTGTAATCTGGATGATAGATTTCGTCTACTAGTGAAAAATCATTTTTTAATGCCAGAGCCCACGCCCTAATATATTTTTCAGATTTAGTCATTATTGTTTCTTATGCTGGAATCCGTGATTTGATTTCTGCGATAGTGAACCCCACCAGTTGCTTGCCTCTGAGCTTCTGTTCCAGGCCATCAAAGAGAATGCTCTCCAAAATGTCAGGTCTGTTCTGGATTCTCTGGTGGATTGAGCTGAGAAGATAGCCAAACGTCTGTGGTGCTGCCTCATTCTTCCTAAGCCAAAAGGCCCAGGCACCTTTTGACACTCTTTGTTGTTCACAGAGATAGTCTACAAACTCTCTTTGTTTCACGCTTTGCGTTGAATTCTTTCCTACAGAGTTTCTCTGTAGCTCTGGTTGTTGTCCAGAGTGAGACACTAAATAGGAATGCTCTGATGGATCCTTCTTTGGCAGGAGCAGGATGAGTTTCCTGTCCTGCTTCCAGGATCCATCTCCCTGACGGTTTGGCGATCTCGTGATCCGTTTGAGGAGACCCAGTTTCTCCAGTTGCTTCAGGGTTCTCTGTACGGTTGCCCGACTGATGTTCCCCCAGAGCTTAACCAGGTAGTTGTCGGCAAGTCGAAGTTGGAGATTCTTGCGCCTGAGGAAAACCTGGATCAGCTTCTCGGCACGAAGGATCAGCAGTGGTGGTAAAGAATTTACCCACTCCTTGAGTCGACGGTAACGATTTGCCCAGAGTTGGCGCTTTCGAGGGGATTTTTGGGAACTGTGTCGTTGATGGGGTTGGCTCTGTGGCATCCTGCCTCTTCTTCAAGTTGGTATGAAGAAGAGGAAGCAGTCATGAAATCTGGCTACCCTTTTCGTTTTCGTGAAAAATCGATGATGTTTTCACGGAAAACTTGAGATGTTGGTGCAGATATTTCATGCTTTCCAGCGAACCACTCAGTTCACTGGATACACCGGCACTCTAGAACGTCCGTCGCCAAACATCAGTTCTATTGTTGCCGGTTGCTTCCTCTCCTGAAAATTGCCTCCCCAGCTTCTCGCTAGTTCAGCTTCAGTTAGAATCCCGTCTAAATTTTTCTCTGTCTATCTAATTCGTGCCTCTCAGCAGCTTCGCTAGTGTTCGAGTTGTATCGCTTAATCCGGTACATGAAGTTGGCAATGTATTTGGGTTGAGGAGCATCGCCACCGGACAACTGAGAGGCGTTAATCGTTCGCCTCTCAGCGTGTATCTGGTTCAGTGCCAGCAATCTTCAATGCTGCAGAGATCTGCTTTTCTAGTGAGGAGGATAGCCATTCCCCGCCATGAGTGATCGCTGCATAGAATAGAATTCCAATGATGGCAGCAGCGGAGAGCATCTTCACGCCAACAAATCGTCGCTTACCCTGCTTCGTTATCATTGGTGTTGGCTCTTCCGGTACCGAGAATTCCTCTGCTGTCGGTCTGCTATAGACCTCTTTCTTGCCTAAGGCTTCGGTTGCCTCTGGTTTAGTATGTTCCAGCAGTTTGAGGCGGTCGTTCTCTTGTCGCAGATTCTGAACATCTTTCTGAACCATCATCAGCATTTGCTGGTAGTTCGATCTTTCCTGTCTTTCTTCCTGACGCTCAGACTGTTCGTTGGTGAGTAGTTCCTTCAGGTGGGCAATTTGATCCCGTAACGTGGCAACAAGTTCATCTTTGTTGCCTTCACTTCCATTATGAGTGGTCGGTTTGTGATCGGTTTGCGGTCGGTCTTGAACGGTTTTGGTCGGTTTGCGGTCGGTCTTTGACCCAAGAGCATCACGAACTTTTGCTATTTGGTCATTATCCAGCAGTCGTTTGTTTCCGACTTGTTCCGGTTGGATGTCCAACCGTTCCAAGATCCCATAGAGTCTCGGTTTCCCGATACTCAAGTCACGACATAATTGCGTTAACGAAGTCATCTGCCTACTCCTCCAATGAGTACGGTTCGTTCGTAGCAGTTCAAACGGTTTGCGGTCGGTTCCTAAACCGTTTGTAAACCGTTTACAGACCAACTTTGCATATTTCGCACAACTATCTGGGCAAACAGCAGAAAAAGTCGACTATGGCGATTCTGAGCATCGACAGGCAGGTCTGATCGACAGGGGTTAATTTGGGCGGGACAGGTTGTGGTTTTAGGGACCAGCAAACGTCCTAAAGCATCGGCAATAAAAGGTATGTAAATCATTTGGAGGGCAATGCCCTTGACTCTATCTACCTCTGGGTTGATAAGTTCGACTTTCCGAGAGCAATGGAGTTCTAGGAACAGCAATTTAGCCGTTTTACCAAACTAGAGAGGTGAAAATGCATAAGGTTTTGGTCACGCATCAGATTGTACCTGGAAAGTTTTCTGAACTATCAGATTGGTTTAAAGAAGCAGATGCCAAGAGAAAGGCAGATGACCCAGATTATAAGCCTCCACGAAGGTACATTTACCAAACAGGAAGTGTTTTTAAAGTGGTCGCAGAGTTTGAGTTTGAAAAATTGGTAATTGATGACGCAACCCCCTTTTCTCAAGGAGGGTATCCAAACTATGGTGAAACTAGTCAGCCAGATTTCTTTCCATTCATTGTGCCTGGAACATCGACAATGGATATTTTGAAGGAGATCGAGTGAAGCTTAC
>JACLAD010006404.1_pt1 | contig 10734 bp, 8 predicted proteins | sample 8027901 | NCBI WGS metagenome assembly JACLAD01 (sample SAMN15725071, study PRJNA655200) | protist metagenome | isolation source: fluorescence activated cell sorting (FACS) single amplified genomes of... | place: Spain: Blaines Bay Microbial Observatory, Mediterranean Sea | collected 2016-07-05
TCAGACGGGACTCCAGGTTGCGACGTATTGGCTTTTTCACTCTTTCTTTTGCTTTTTCTCTTCTCCTTTCTTCTGAAAGAAGAAGGTTGCGCTGTTTCAATTAGGGAGGTGGGATCAGAATCTCCCCACTTTAAGACCCCACCTTTTACAACCTTGGTTTTCCTACTTTTCCTTCGAAGCATCTTTTCTAAATTTGAAAAGTGTGCACACAAAACTCTTTTCTCTCGTTTTTCGTTTTACAACAAAAATTAATTAAATATCCCTTGTCCTTTTCCCAAACGATTTTACCTATCAACCAACCTGAACAAGTATCGTCTTCTTCTCAATCCCTTTTTTCCACAGCACGTGCGTCCGTACCTTTTGCAGGGTCGAAATCCGGAACGTCAAAATCCAAATTTCCCTTAGCAAGTTCTCTGGACACCAAAGAAAGATCCTTTCCTATTTACCCAGTTTCCTTCCTTCCTTCCTTCCTCCCCCCTCCTTTATCTTCTTTCTTGGATTTCTGTCTATCCCAATTTTCTTTTTTTTTTACAGCAAACAAGTTCGTTCACTTTTCTCCTTGATAATTTTCTTCGTGTGCACTTCTCGATGAAGTGTTGGTCGCACGTCCACAATCCTCGATCGCAAACAGGTCTACCTGTCGTGAACGATTGTTGACCATGGAACAGCTAGCTCACGGTTTAAACGTACAGTTTTGGCATGGATTTTCTTAACCGTGGGAACCTTGCAAGTTCTGGATGAGAGAGAGAGAGAGAGTGGGTTTGGTCAAGGGCGGTAAAAAGTTAAATCTCGATGATTTCCTCTACCTTCTCCCCTCGAGGGGGGGGGAGGGGGGCACTGCCACATACATGTGGAGCCTCTTTACATACCGGCGACTTTTGCCTTTTGTTGATTGTGACAGCCGCTGGCTGGCAAAGATGCCCCACGGCAGTGGCCCTGGAGCCAGGCGGGTAAACTTACACAGTTGTAAGGGCCTCACAAGGGCCAAGCCAAGGCGAAATTTAGAGTCGTCGGAGTCGATATGTATTATAAGAGCCGACATAATTATAGCCGTTGAGACCCCAAAAAAAAGTGACTTGACAATCTTGGAAACACATCATGTTTGTATGATCGATCGGTGCTGCATGGGGATGGTAGTTTAGATCTTATACAAATTGTTTAGTTCGATTGACTGTAGAGAGAGACAGAGAGCGTGAGAGAAATGACAGGACGTAGTAATCAAGCGGAAGAGAGAGGAAGGGTTGAATGGAGTAGGTTCGGCCCGGAATCTGATCGTTCAGAGGGGGAGAAACGAATGAATAGGCCTAGATCAGCTTCAATTGAACGTACTGTTAGATTAGACGATGATTTAAAAATAATTATGGATGGGCGTCACGAAGACACGAAGAGGCCGCAATCTGCGAAACCTAGGAGGAAGATAGTGAAAGAAAGGGTCTTGGAAAAAACGGTGGAGAGAGGGAGGCGTCCAAAATCAGCTGGACCTGGTGGTCGAACTCGAAGAAACCGATATAAGAATTTCGAGTATTTGCAGAAGCGTGAAGATGGTTGGAATAGTGGGTTTGTATTGGAGAACGCCTTGGATTTGAACCGACCGGAAACGCCTGGTAGAAAAAAAGTGAAAAGGAAGAAGGTTGTCCGAAAGAAATCACTTCGTAAGGTTATGTCTGAACACACGTTACGGAAGCGAGGTCCAGACGTGATGAATTCTATTTTGGCAGACAATAAAAGAGGTGGTGGTGACACCAAAAACACAGGATTGACCAAGAAAGTGAGGAAAAAGAAGTTGTTAAAAAGCAAAAAAAAGAAATCCTTATTCCGTGTACTTTGCGATGAAATAACGAGTCTATGGGAAGAACTGCACATCCCAACCCGTGATCGCGACTTTTTCTGGGAAACGTATTGTGACACAAAAGGATCCAAGGCACCCCTCGAAACGATGGAGCGATTGAGAGAACAGCGAGACTTGTTGCTCAAGCATAGAGAGTTGACTCTGGATGTATTGAGAAAGATTCAAATACGAGAGGATAATCTATCTACGCTCCGTCAACTCTCTGTGGATACAGTTTGTAAACACAAGGAGCAAGCTGGACTGGCCTCCTCGTCAGGGCAAATCGAACAACTTTTGCAAGACCTAGAACGTGATAAATTCATACAAGCCGTTGACGATCTTCGTAAATCAACAATCGATATTGTTCGAGCTATAATGCGTTGGAGAACCTTGCTCTGGAGACCTCACCCATTTATATGGCAAGGCATTAATTACCTCATCAAACTTCAGGACGATGCTCGATTTTTCGGTAAAACTGTGGACCATTTTTGCACGGATCACATCTTGTTCACCGACGCAAGTACAAATTACGCGTCCAACTTTTCTCTCCACGAAAATGCATCGGGTCCAGAGGATCTATTCAGCAGCGAGCAACAAGACGGTGACAGCAACGAGTTGGAAAAAATCAAGACCATCATTCATTCAGAAGCCCAAGTTCAGTGCGAGCTTCGTGCTGAGCACAAGCGGCTTCTCGAAGCTGGATACTACATACCCATGCTAAAGTGGAGCCCGCAGGAAAAGCCACAAGAGCAGCAGCAAGAACGCGAGGAGAACCACGTGGTACACGAGGAGGACGAGAACGAGGAGGACGAGAACGGGGTTGATTCCGAGCCTGCCGTTTACGATGATCAAGGCAGCGTTGCCGAAACCGGTGAAGACTATTGCCTTGACGAATTTGGGCAAACTGAGGACGATGTTTTGAGTGCATCGAAAAAGCACATGGATCTCTTGCAGAGGATACGGAATCAGATTGAAACTAACTAGCTATTTATACCTTGTTCAAGATCATCAGCAAAAGCTTGCAAGCGCTCTTCGTCGTGAACCGCATCTTGGCTACGCCGGTAATCGGAAATACCATCCCAATACTCGGCACTCACTTGGCGTTCTTGAAAATATTTGCCGTTCATATCTTCGATACAAAGTTCTGCAGCACGCGCAGAATCTACAAAATTGACCAGTGCAACACCTTGAGGATGATAAGGAAACACCGTGACCTTTTTCACATCACCGAAGTGCGAGCACTCGTCATGCAGCAACTTTTCAAGAGTTTCCACTTCACCTGGTTGTAACGCATTGTCGAATAGATTTTTGAAAACCACAAGCTTTAAACCATCTTTTGAAGAGCCCCACGATAATGCTTGTTCCTGAGCTAGACGCCGTACCTTTAAGGCTGTTTTTATTGTGTCCGATTTTTCATTCGCCCAATCACGATCCAACGTATATTTTGGCTGCCAATCGGCTTCGCAAACTTTTAAAATTGAACTTTTATCACCAGCGCGCAACTCAGCATCATCTAGCAACATTATTGAATTCTCCAGAGCTGCACGCTTTGCATAAACTACCAGAGCGTCGCCCTTTGGTTGCCCCTTTTCGTCGCGATAAATCTTGATGCACACCTTGTTGGTTTCCACGTCGTGTTGAAGATACCCGATTCTTCCAAAGTGCCTTTCCAATTCAGACTCGGAGATATCACTGGGTAGGCCTGTCACATACGCAGCAGTTCGATCTGATTGATTCCCCATTTGTTTCCTTGTTCTTTTTCTTTTTTCTTTATCAACGTCACCAGTGAAATACTGATTCAATTCGTCAACGTCCTTCAATACTTTCCAATTCAACATACCTTGTCTCCACACTAACGAAGTCTTGGTAATCTTTCCCAACTCAAATAAACGTTTCAATTCAGGAACCAGCGCGGGACCACATTTTTCATCATCAACTGCATAAAACCAACCAGTCGGCATCGTGCTACCATCAGGGTATGTCTTCCACTACCAGAATTTATTACCGACTATCCTTCCTTAGGTCCCGGAAAACAGATCAAATAGTGTCGTAACGAACAGATCTATTAAACGAATCAAATTAGGGATTACTATTTTTGATCTGTTCACAATTACACATTACACGTGAACAGAACAGATCTATCTGCCCCGTCTCCCGATTTACGATCTGCGATATAGATTTCGAGTTCACTGTGCTTCCTCCGATCGCCTCAATCCTCTTTCATCGATAGAGTCTACCTTTGACCGGGGAGCGACCTGCTTTGACACTTGATCAATGCACCAAGGTTCCAGGCGTGTATAACGGGGTAATCCATCCTCCAAGGGGGGCCACTGTCGTGGGGCTTTCTACTTGCGTACACGTTGGCATCTTTCTTTTAGACCCGTGGTGACAGGCTCGCCCGGAGCACTTGCGTCAAAGAGCTCAGTGGTTGAGTCAGTGGGTCCCCGGAAGGGTCAAAGGGTCCATTGGTCCACTATGGTGGAGTTTAAAGCAGTTCACGTTCACATTGACGATATAGTGTAGTACTAAAGGTAAGGAAAGAATAGAATGGTTGTTCTTGAGGAAGTATTTCGTAATGTATTACGTGCACCTATGATGGTTGCTCCTATGGCTGGTGTAAGTACACCTAGACTTGTTGCTGCAGCTTGTAAAAGTGGTGTTTTAGGATTTCATGGAGCTAGTTTTCGGAATCCACAACAACTTGCACAAGATATTGACGAGATTCGAGAGAGAATTGGAGGAGGAAATGACGCGTTCAAGTTTGGAATCAATCTTTTTGTTAACGAAGAGGCTACATACGATCAAGAGACGAAATTGAGATTTGAAAATGCGCGGGAAAATCTTGAAACTTTCAGCAAGGAGCTTGGGGTCACGCTAGCTGAAAGTTGCCCTCAGCCAAAACGGTTGTTGGAAGAACAACTTGATGTAGTGCTTGAAAAGAAGGTGCCTTATTTTAGTTTTTGCTTCGGAACGCTAGATCTAGACGTCATAGCATTTCTTCAACGTAATGGTACTGCTGTTTTTGGCACAGCTACGAGTGTTGCTGAAGCCGTGGCACTCGAAGAAGCGGGGGTTGACGCGGTCATTGCCCAAGGTGCAGATGCTGGAGGGCACCGTGGTTCATTTCTGGAGTGTAGTTCGTTGGTTGGTACTATGAGCCTGGTACCTCAGGTCGTAACGAATGTGAAAGTTCCAGTAATTGCCGCTGGTGGTATCATGGACGCAAGAGGGATAGTTGCAGCTCTTTCTCTCGGCGCAGAGGCTGTTGCCATGGGGACAGCCTTTATAACAAGTTGCGATTCCGAGGCCTCCGTCCTTCATAAAAACGCGATTTTATCTAGTAGAGAAACAGATACCATTGTATCGGACGTTTATAGCGGAAGGCCAGCACGCGGGCTGGCAAATCGCTTCTCGTTGGAGTACCCCGGGAGGGAAAACAACAAGCACCGTGTGCTAGACCAAAATCCCCATGTTGCACCTTATCCAATTCAGCTAGCACTCGCTGCTCCGATCAAAGCAGCGTGTCTAGAACAAGGAAATGATGAATTATTGGCTTTATGGGCCGGTCAGGGAGTAACTTTGGCGCAAGACAGTGCTGTAAAAGACCTTGTTGATGAAATATGTGTAGACTTGAAGAAAGTACAAGCGAGAAATGCAGAGTTCCTATCTTAGACGTGTCTGGGTATATCTACGACAATTTTACCTATATGAGCAGACGAAGTCATCGTTTCGTGGGCTTCTTCAAACGCTTCAATCCCTGAAAACCGGTGCGAAATGAACGGAAGGTCTAGATCCCCAGACTCGATCCGCGGCCAGACATGCTCGCGAATTTCATCGCATAGTTGAATTTTAGACTCTATCGGAGACGATCGAAGGACACTTCCCGTTATTGTCAACGATTTCAATAAAACCCGTGCCATGTTTACCTTTTGCGAAACTGGATTTTGCAAAAAACCAAGAAGAACTAGTCTGCCTTGATTTCGAAGTAACCCGATGTTTTTTGACAGATAATCCCCACCAATAAAGTCCAAGATAACATCGGCTTGCTTTGCTGTCTTCCACCACTCTTCTTTATCGTGTCGGAATACTGCGTCTGCGCCGATCTGTGTAACAAACTTTGCTTTTTCTTCATTCCCTACAGTCGTCGTAACTTGACTTGCTCCAAACTCCTTAGCCATTGCTATTCCAGTCGAGCCAATGCCACTTGCTCCGCCGTGGATAAAAACGTGTTTTCCTTTCAGTGTATCTGGGCCTTGCCAAAACAAATTCTTCCACACTGTGAACACTGTCTCTGGCAAACACGCCGCTTTTTCCAATCGATCTTTTCCTTTGAAGGGAATGGGAAGAATCAGCCCTCGTTCAACGGGACAGAATTCGGCATACGCTCCTCCGCCAACAAGTGCACATACCTCGGACGGGCCATCCCAATTCTTGTCCATTACATCACCAGATAGTTCAAGTCCGAGAATATCCGTTTGCCCAGGCCGAGCAGGATACAGTCCTTGATTCTGCAAAACATCAGGACGATTCACCCCAAAGCACTTCACTCTAACTAAAACTTCAGTTGGACCACATTCAGGAATTGGTACCTTGGCTAAACCTACACCAGCACGTGCTGCTCGCATCAACTTCATTTTCTTTTCTTAAATTTACTTGTTTGAATTGTTTTTTTTTTTTTACAGTAGCTGCATACCCTCTGGAGTAGCTCTACTCTAGATACCAAGTAACTTTCTCCTGCGAGCATGTGCTTGCTCTAAAAGTTGGTGCTCATGTTCTGCACCGACTAATCGGGTGGTGCGGACGACTTCACCACCTTTTTTCGCCTGGGTTGCCTCTAGTGTGCCTTTCTCTATGTTCGTGTCTTGCCTTAGTACCTCCACGGTTTCCCAGCGTTCTTTCTCTTTAACAGCCTTTTCGAGCTGCTCGATCTCTTTATCCAGTTGTCGAACCAGTGATATCACAAGGGACGCATTATTACCAGTGTAAAGAGAGCGTATGCTGGAACACTCTTCACCAAATCGCAACGATTCGAGAGTTTCCGCAGCGTGCGCTGGATGCTGGTTAACACAAACAACAACTCGTGTCCGGGAATTCCCGCCAAGACCTTTGGAGAGCATCATGGTGAGCTTATTTTCATGATATGGTATGTGGGTTGCGTTCGCATTGAGGGCACTGATGACCCTTTTCAAAGCCAAAAGTCCTTGATTGATTTGCACTGCTTCTTCAACCTGCCCGCTCACGGCTTTACTTTTGTGAATACGTTCTGAGCCCCCAAGGTCAGCCATGAATAACTGGCTTTCCACGCGAGGGCTTCCAGGAAGAAAACGCGCTGTTTGCTGCACTGTAACAATCAAAATTGTATGCGCCCGAGTCGATGTCGCGTTCATTTTGGTTGCTGCTTTTGATTTAAAACCTTCCCCTTTTCGAAGCAATTCAAGAAGCTCGTTTTCACTTTCGATGCGCACACGAGACTGGCCTCGCAGTACGTACTCTTGAGCAGCCACCTGTGATTGGCCAACAGGGCGCCCCTTGCGCAACAAATCAAAAACTTGGTCACCTTTCACCTCCACATACGATATGAATACGCGTGACACAATATGGTCTCGACTAGGGCACTTTGTGGCACACAAAATGTCACTGCAGATACGTGGCACCAACCCAAAGTGAGCTTCAGAAAATCCACCCAGCGGCCGATTAGAAACATCTGGTCCAAACATCGTATACGTTTTCCCTGAGCCCGTCTGGCCGTACACAAACAGGGTTCCATTCACGCCGTTCAAAACATCGCACACCAAAGTCGCTCCAACTTTTGCATATACAAGGTCTTGATCAGTGGTGTCTCCTAGAACGCCATTGTAAGCAAAATTTCGCAGACCTGCTGTTGGTGTTGCCATAACTATTTCTCCAGAATCCTCGTCAACGTTGTGAATTTGATGCTTGAAGCCTTGGTTTTCACTCGTGTTGCTCTCTTGAGGGGCAGCTTCATCCTGTGGTGCGTACGAGCCAGAAAACCACTCACCTTGTCGTGCTAGCATCAATAATGCATCCCGAGTAGAATGCTTCCCTTCTAGTCCGTGTCCCACTTTTAAAAGAGACAAACGTTGATGTAATGGCAAACTGATTTGCTTATGCACTTCTTGAGTTGAAAACTCCAAACTTTCATCTCCAGGGGTGAGAGCTTTGATGCGGACAAACACTTGGATTTTATGAGCTTCTGTATTTGTGCTACTTTCTGGTGATGGGCTCCATAAATGACGTACTTTCCAAAGATTCCAAAAAAATGTTTCCCAGTCGATACTAATGTTGAACCCTATTTTCCCTGAAGGCAAGTACAGGTGGTATTGAATCGCCAGGCATTTACATCGAAACTGCCACAATCCTTTCCACGACTTTAGCGCATTCCATGAACGATTTAACGAGAAGAGAATTCCATGTTCCTTTAAAGGAATAAATTCAAGTACCTTGAGAACATGTTTTTCTGGCTCTTCGTGGTCAAACTCACTCGGAAGAAGAACCATGATTCCTGAATTCGATCTCTTTTCTGACAACCTTGGACTGTTACTTGCCTATACTTTATATGACTTAATACATATGTCTCGCCTCTTTCTTTTTTTTAGTCAGCATTCAATTCTGTGTTACAACTTTGAACGCAACAACAAGTTCAAGGATTGATTCAAGTTGAAGAACGTTACAACGGAACTGAAGAACCGTGTACCCCCCGACTCCTGCCTCGCTTATCTTGCTAAGGCTCTTCTAGCTAGACCATGTATGACGGGCACTTTTCTAGTCAAGAGTCGTCTCCGTCTGGAATGAGAAGTCCTACATCTATGGATAGATGGGCCAGAGGGAGCTCATTGTAAACGATACCGACAGAGGGACGATGGATGGGAACGGGAGGAAGGAACATAAATTTAAATTTGCAAGGTTCCTCGGACGGCGGAAGTTTCGACGAACCTTAAACTTGTACACGTGCAAAGACGGACCCCCCAACAGGTCGAAAAGTCTGGAACCTTTGTTTGTTTGTTTGTTATACAAATGAGCCCTCACGCTAGGCCTACAAAGGTGTTTGTTCTAGTGGGGAGCGAGGCGACGAAAAGAGCACTGCGAATCCCCATACCTATATTATAGTGAGTGGAGGTTATTTTTTAGAGGAAAAGAAAAACAAAAAACAAAAAATTCAAATTCAAAAAAGAATGGAAACATTGAACAAGAAACTCGAAGGTTTGCATGTTGGAAATGGAAATGTAATGAAGGAAGAAGAAAAAAAACCACGACTAGATGAGAATAAGAATAAGAATAGAAATAGGAATAAGAATAAGACCAAGTTTTTGAAAGGAGACAACGGAAAGGAAAATGGTGGTGGGAACCATAATGGGAGACTAAAGGAAAATGGTGGTGGGAACCATAATGGGAGACTAAACAAAAAAAAAACGAAGAAAAAAAGACCGAAAAATACAACCAACTTTACGCCATGTTATGAAAAACCAGATGTCAGAATACGCGTAGTAACCAAAGCTTATCCACCCAAGTCTCATGCCGTACACGATGTTTTGTACGTTCCAGATCTATTTTGTGAAGCAAGTGACTATTCGATTTATTCAAACCTTTTGAAGGAAGTTGATTCCTGTGAAGACTTGTTCACTCTATGGCACGGAGACTCTCACATGATTGCAAATGACAAAAAAATGAATGGGCGCTGGAAAAAGAATTCCCCAACCTTCACCATGGTGATCGAGACTCTGGAAAAATATTTCGGCATGCAAATCAATGCTACCCGTTTCAACTTGTATCGTGCCGGGGATACCGACTGGAAGCCGTTTCATCACGATCGCGCTGCATTCACTCCAAACTGCCCGCAGAATTTTACCGTTGCCTGCTCTTTTGGCCAAGAAAGAGAAATAGGATTTGAACATGCAAAAACAAAGTCAACTACATTTATGACAGTGCCAAACGGGAGTACATACACGTTTGCGCGAGATGTTAATATTGAGTATAAGCATGGCGTTATACCCTTATCAAAAGGTGAGGTAACTGAAAGAGGGCGCATCTCGATCATTGCGTGGGGCTGGGTACCAATGAGTGCCCAAGGCAGCCGTGTAACTGAGAACGACGTTCCCACAGCTGCAGAATTAGGGGTATGAAATAAAATAAAAAAGCATTATGGTGGAAAGCTCCAAAGAGGCATTCCTGAGCAATCTACAGCATCTGGAAAGCACTTTTGCTCTGAGCAATCTTTGCACCCTTGACTGATACTATTGACACACTGTGAGAAGCACTTTTTAATTGTGCAGTGTGCCTCGGCAACCCAACACCGCGCACAAGGAGCCGATAAACCGACTACTCTGGTTATACATTCTTGGATAGCATCATCACCCTTCACAATTCCTTTTATCATGCACTTTTGAATATCCGGTTTCATGGTGGCTTTCGTGCGACGGTAGGCCGCCACATCAGCAGCGTTGCCACAATAACCTTTTTTGTTTGTCGTCACGGTGACGGATGCAACTGCAGACTGATTTGCCGCAGACGCAACAGATAGTGTGTATTTGGTTGCAGGTAGCAAATCCGTAAGATTCGCGCTTCGCGACCGTCCTTTCCAGTATACAACTTGATCGTCTTGGGACCAAAAGTCATTCAAAGAAACTTGATATGCAAACTCTCCACGACCGCGATCATCATTTGCAAAATCAGGCCAGCAAAGTGTGATAAAATCTGAACCGACTTCGCTTGCTGCAACCTCAACGCTGTGATTTATAGAGCCACTTTGTGTATAGGGGCAACCTGTAATTGTAGAATTTGGGGTTGGTGGAGGAATCGGGGAATACGAGTCTGCACCGGCTCTCAGTACGTAAACAACTAAGGCTAAAAGCAAATTCAGTAAAACGGACGAAAAGCAAAAACATCTC
>JACLAD010012553.1_pt1 | contig 10724 bp, 3 predicted proteins | sample 8027901 | NCBI WGS metagenome assembly JACLAD01 (sample SAMN15725071, study PRJNA655200) | protist metagenome | isolation source: fluorescence activated cell sorting (FACS) single amplified genomes of... | place: Spain: Blaines Bay Microbial Observatory, Mediterranean Sea | collected 2016-07-05
TTCTACTTGGCAACTTGTTGAAATCGCCGACCACCGCACAACACCTACGTAAATCTAAGAGTTTTTCTTGTTGTTATTTTATAAAAAAAAATGAAACAGCCAATGTATGTATGTCAGCCAAGACCTAGTCATAAAAGCTGGGCGAGAACAGAAGCTGCGGTTGAAAGATCAAAAGCTGGACGAAACCGCGCAGTGTCATCATCCAAGCAAACAGGGTCCCCGGACAAATTGTAGAGTGGAGGGGGCTTGGGCGGCCACGGAAGAGCACGGAAAGAGGAAGCGAATTGAACAAGATGGTGGTCCATCGACACCAAAGGATTCCCCATGGAGAGATTGGCCGTGCACTGTGCAACGATCGCCTTGTATATTGTAGATGGATTTTCGCACGAACATTCGAACTGATCTTTGCGAGTGTCAATATGCAGTGTACTCGTGTCCAAGATGGACAAACGCATGATTTCGTCCAACGGTGTATGCCAGAGCAGAGCTACTGCTCTACTTGAGTGTGAGTCATTGGTCAAAACGAGAATGAAAATGCCTTTGGCATTGAGTACAAGGCGAGCTCGATGTTCACGAGGGTTGTCGAAATGGAGGAGGGGCTGGATATTTCCTTGCAAGGCTAGATGCATCGGACGAATGGACCGAAAGACAACTCCCTTCGCAAGAGGCCACGTGTCAAGATACGCTAGATAGGCTCTCTGAAGAGTTGTTTCATCTAGATCCCCTGGCGTCTCCTCGTTGGCCCCATGGTCCGTCTCAAGTGCATCGGCTGTTGCTTGGATACTCTGGCTCATCCACCCAGCAAAATCCGACACGACACTGTCAAAGCGTTCACTCCATGGGCTCTCTGGTTGCTTTGCGGTTCGCTTTCGCACAATTTTGGGCAAATGTCCACGGCAAAGGCGGACCTGCTGGCTCAAATCGAATTGAAGAAACCGGTGGCAGTTTCCATCGCTTGCGGCGATGCGTACACACGCGGACAAACAGCAAAGGTAAGCCAAGGCCTCTGGATTGGACGTGCACAGATCTCCCTGAAGCACACCGGCTTGGCGTTGCCAGTACAAAAGCTGGCTGCGCACGGCGTCTCCCGTTTTCCCAAAATACCACAAAGAAGGCGCGCAGACGAATGACTCGAGGTGAAGCTTTACAGGCGCTGCTGCAGGCTCGCCAACTTGTGATTCCTCAGCACTAGTAAGCGCAGCGGCGACTGCTTTCTCCCAGCGCCACCAGTACACGTCCGTTTCCCACGACATGACGTGGCGCTCGCCCGCCGAGTCAAAATGCGTAAAGCAGAAATCCTTCCAGCGGCGCTCAAACGTGTCTGGTGACCCAAAATGATGCCCAGACCCTGCTGTCGCTCCCGAGTCTGTCCGCGCGCGCAGCGCAGGCTTGTCGTCGAGCCCGCGTTCACCGTCGCGCTGAAAAGGCTGCGTGGGCTGTCGCGTCAAATGGTCTGTGCTAAAGCAGTGGACCAGCTGGAGGAGTTCCTCAAACGATGTGAATGGAGAAATCGTAACGGTTGTGCCTGTTCCATTTGCGCAAATCACCTGAACATCAAATGTGTCCTCATCGCACATCACTTGGCGCACTACATCAAGTCGCACAGAGGCGTCCCCTGCGAGCAGATGGCGCAGCTTGCGCTGCTCGGGGCCAACATCCCGCAGACGCTTTAGCGCCTCCTGCGCCCAGCCTAGCATTCGGTTTGGCCGAAGGACCTCGTCCTCACGCATCGTTCGCCCCTCCACAAAGCTGGAAAGCACCCTGGCCATCTCCAGACTTGGCTCGAGGATGCGGAGGCAAAGCACCAGTAAGCGCCACCCGGCGTTGAGAGAGGGCACAGAAGGGTTGCAATGAACCTGGCAAAGCAGCTGCGCAAACAGCTCGTCTACAAGACCGATTTCACGGCTGTTGAAAGCGATGCCGATTGCTTCGTGCGCGGCGCCATACCCGTCCATATCGTTTGTGGCACGAGGCGCATCCCCCATTGCCCGTTGCAGCAAACCGCAGATTTTATTCGCTCCCTTGGCAAAGGTCTGCTCCAGGCGAGTCGTACCGATCGACTTCCAAAACCTACCAACGCTTTGCTCGTTTGTGCCTCCGTCCGTCCCATAAGAACTGTTGATTGGCCGTGTAATTGGATACGCGCGGAGCTCTGCAGTATACTGCAATCGAAGCTCGCGAGGCTCGACGTGCGAGCTGAGCCGTTCAAAGCGCAGCAGCTCCTTCACCAGGCCAGCGTACTGCGCATCCAGATTTTCACCACTAGGACCTTGCTGGTTGTCGTCAAACGCCCTCTCCCGCAACTGGTGCGGATCAAACGCCAGGGACCGGGAAAACAAGTCTCGGTGAACAATCCCGGCCAGCCGGATACCGCTACTGGCAATGTCGTCCTCGCTAAGATCTTGGTCCATTACCAGAGCAAACATTTCAGCGTCTTGGGCCACGACAGCTGCTTGCAAAGTCGCACTCTCAAAACTACTGACGTCAGAAAGAGAAAGCATGAGCCCAAGGGCATGCTTGCCCTGCTCAGCAGCCCCTACGCACCGCTCCACATTGCCGTACATTGCGGAAAAGTAAGCACGCAAAATGAGCAAGTCGGACGGTGAGCAGACCGCGAGGCGCGCAACGGCATTCGCCACAAGGGGCGGCAGATTGGCGCCCGTCGAAGTACCGCTGCCACCTTTATGGGCCAACTTGGCTTCTAGCACGTAACGTCCAAGTTCGGCTGCGGTCGACGGGGTAAAGAGATTTAAAAAGGCAAACCCGCGGCCTACAGTGTGGAGCTGGGCACGCAAATCGACCATGCTCGTGCCGACTCTATCAGTCAGCAGCGCGTCGCGCACGGACTGTTGCAGGTCCTCACTGAGTTCGGCAATGCGGCTCAAGATGGCAGATGGCTGGTCGTTTGCATCGCCTCGAAGCGCCAAATCGCTCTCGATGAGATCGTTTTCAGGGGCCGACTGGTGGAATACAGACACTGGGCTAGGCGGCTGCTGCACCTGCCGCGGTGTCGCCGTATTCACCGCGGTGCTCTCCATTCCATCATCGTCGCCAAGACGAGTTCGTACTACCATGCCGTCGACGGTCGCCTCGGCGCCTGTCGCGATACAGGGCCGAATGCTCGCCACGTGCAGCAGATGGAGGGTCGCGTTTCCTTCGCGAAAGAGCGTCACAAGCGTATCGGCGTGAGATTCTTCCATGCCGTCCTCCGAGTAGATTTCTAATATTGCGACCTGCATGCTGTCGCGTCGATACGCCTGGCCCGCACGGAGACGTACCTGCCCTGGAAACAGTCCCAGCAGCGACGTGATGGACCCGAGCAGGCGAAAGGGTGAAATTTCGCTACCAAAGACCACCTCTAGAGATGGTCGCGGGGGTGATTTGGCGCCGCCCGTATCACCTTGGCCATTCTCTATTGCCCCCTCTCCTCCTGAATCAAATCCAATGTTGACAAGCTGCGGGTTGTCATTTGAAGTGGGCGCATCGCCATCCTCTCCGGGCCAAGTCTCCTTCGCCGTGTCTTCCATACTCATGATAAGGTTATTGTTTGTTCGTTTGCGCCCGAGTTTGATGACATGCGGGCAACCCAAACCGCTACATCGCACTAAAAATCGTTTGATCGCGCTGCTTTCAAAAAAGTTTTCCTGCAAATCGATTACGTGAAGTCCGCCGACGACCGAAATATTGGTGTTCTCTATCAGTCCTCCGAGGAGCGCTTGCAGCGCGCTTTCTGCAACCGCACTACATTCTGACAAATAAAGCATCTCTAAATAAGCTAGCCGCCCGAGCGTTTTTGCGACCGCGGCAAACCCAGAATCCCCGAGGTCATTCGTGTGCAGAGACAAAACCCGGAGCTGGCCAAGCCGTTGGCACCCGTACGCCAAAGCCCGAGCTCCAAGTGCGCTGATCGCATTATCTTCAAGCTTCAATTCGCGAAGACTTGACAGGACGCAAAGCGTTTCCCCAAGCGCCGCGGCACCTTCATCTGCGAACGAGTTGTGGCCCAAATCTAACACCTCAAGGTGGGAGCTGACAGAAACTAAACCTTTGCATAGGAGGCCCAAAACCGTGGCATCGATACTACAATGTGGAAGTTCCAACGTACAAAGTGATTGGTAATTGCGAAAGCCATCTGACAGTAGAACAGCCTGCCGGGCAGCCAGTGGAATGCCACTCACACGCAAGTCACGCGTGTGTGCGTTTATCAAAAGAAAGAAACTGCGCATTTCTCCCACACTGCTCCATAAAGAGCTTGCAAAAGGCTGATCACTGTCGACTTGCACGCTCCCGAGGAGGTTTGGGTTCTCTTTCAAACCCTCAAAAAGAGACTTTTCGGCCTGCACCCCCTCGGCAGCGCAGGACTCGAGGTAGTCGCAGACGGAGGCGCTGTTTTCCAGCCAGCGAATCCAAGCCTGAAGCGTGGCATCCTCTACGCCCAAAATGCAAACCAGGTTTTCGTCATTTGGTGGGCTAAGCATGACCACCTGGGTATAATCGCCGCACGTGACAGCGGCGCACTCTTCGCGCAGCTCTGCTTGTACTTGATCAGACACTTGCAGACCGACAAGGCTGCATACGAGACGCCCTTGCCCATCCACCGCCTCTGCTTCCCCTTGTCCCTCTCCTTCTTTCTCACCCTTTCCCCCTTGACCACCACCACCACCCTCTTCCGTCTCGTCTCTCTTCGCAAACGCGGCCGCATCTTGCGCGCTAGCAAATGCCAGCAACGCTCGACTCTTCCAGTCGACCACCAGCAAATTTTCCTCCCAGTGCCGCGGACCAACTTTGATTGCGGACCACATCATCTTGCCTACCAGACCGCCGATCCCTCTCACCTTCCATCCATGCGCGCGCTCAGAGAGAGAGAGAGAGAAAAAGTTGAAAAACGGTTTGCAAAAGTTTCAAACTTTCTCTTAGTAGTTTTTAGAAAATACATCACACGGGGGGCCCTCCCTTGAATGGAATGTGCGTTGTTTTATCACTCACTCACTCACAGAATTCACTTTTGTCAATAAGCTAAATCGTTGTTAGTTTATCTCTTTTACTTGCGTTTCTGCCTCCAATAGCGTCTTGTGAAGGGCATTTTTGAGGTAGACCACATGTCCTTGATCAAGAATGAAATGTGCGTTGTTTTATCACTCACTCACTCTCTCACTTTTGTCACAAAGCTGAATCACCGTTAGTCTATCACTTTTACTTGCGTTTCGGCCTCCAATAGCGTCTTGCGAAGGGCATTTTTGTGGTATGATAGGAGAACCAAGGAAGAAAGCTTCGCGCGGCGTAAACTATCAAACTGAAAGTGGTTGTGCTTGCACATGTCTAAAAATTCGAGTCGTGTGTCGAAAATGCCCGTTGGGAGGACTGGATCTGGATCGGAAGTATCCGGGCAGACGAGCGCAGAGCCGAGCTTAGTTACCCGTTGACAAGGCGCGCGCGGATCAGAGAGTTTGAGCGGGTTGAGCTTTAAGACCATAAAATTTTCCGACATGGGTTTTATGGACGCCGCCAAACGACGCATGAGCCAGTCATTCCGTTGCTGTGGAGACAACCACCCGGCACTTAGGTCGCACTGATCCAAATCAGTCGACGGTGCCAGTCGCCAAGTCGGAGTCGAAACAGGCGCGAGCTCGCGTGCTGGAGATGCCTCTCGTCCGTCCTTCGTTTTAGAAGGCGTGGTACTCGGTGGACGAGCATCCACGAGCCGTACTTTTGGCCGGTTGTCTTTGTGGACCAGCACCGCTTTTGTTTCGGGTCCCCAAACGTTACGCCACCACGCGCAAATAGACTCGTCGCATGTGGCGCCCGCTGAGGCATATGGGTTTAACAGCATCGTCAACAGGCCCTCCGTTTCGTTTGGAAGGTAGTCTCCGTAAAAGTAGGGTAAACTTTCGTACGGTGAGTCAAGGTAGAGCGATTCCGCTCGCGTGTCGACGTGCAACAAAGCGGCCTTGGTTCTGGGCGACAAAATCGACGAGCCGCTGTTGTTGCCGTACCCCGACTGTTGATGAGAATGCCTAGAAGCACGCGTGTTTAGCAGGGGTTTGAAGTCCGCCAAGTGCGTCTCGTAAAAGTTAGACTCTGACAGAACGGTCCCGTCGTTTTTGCACGATTCGATGATGTCGGCATACCATTTGCGCAAGCGCTCGGCGCCTGGCGTTCGTTGCCACTTTGGGTGGCAGTACATGATGTACGCATCGCCTCGCTGGGGAGGGCATGCCCAGATGTAGGCATGTTCAAACCCCCGCGCGTTGACCCACGTAAGGTAGGCGACCATTATTTCCTGGTACGCCTTGGTTCGGATGGCCGCCGGATTCATGTACGCCACGGAATCTAGGTATGAAATGTATACTTTGTTGCGGTTCGGCATGGGGGCATCTCGGCCATACTCTTGGACGTAGAGCACAAATATGATCACGTCGACGCCGTCAATCCGTTTGAAGAGCAAAATGGTCTTGCAACGGCACGAGAAACGATCCGATACGCCACTATCGTCCATCAAGCCACAGGACCGACGTTGAGCCATGATCCAACGCAGAATGCGCGCTTCGTACTGCGTCGAGCTTTGGATGTTTGAAACTACGCGCAATGTCAGCGATTTAGCAAAGGCTTCCCCGTCTGCGTCCGAGGAGCTCGACGCGTACGCTTCGGCCACTACCGCACGGACGCGGTCTTCAATGTACTTTCCCATTTGAGTGTGCGGCAAGCTCTCTGCCCAAGAAGACAGGTTGCCGCCGATTTGTGCCGAAGGCGAAAGCTTTCCACTCCAGCTGTTTGAATCAAAGCCATTGCTTTCTTCCGCTTTGATGATGCCGCTGCTGCCGTTCTCTGAATGCGACACGTGCGTGGGCACATGATTGAGTTCGGCTACGCACAAGGCGCATACTAATGTGCTCCCCACTGCCTCGACACCGTTTCTACTCCTCTGCTGCGGTGTCTCGATAGAAGGGTGGTACAGCGTGCACGTCTGGTGCAAGCGTCGATTGCACCTCGAGCAGTCGATCCACGGCTCGAAAAAGACTTGGTCGTGCACGCATCGTTCAAGATCTATTTTGTTGACCTGCTGGCCCAGTATGCCAATGAATTGATCATTGAGAGCCCCGTAGCAACGGTTGCACCAATGCTGTCCACGTTCGCCGCCTAAACGGTAATAGGTTGCGCCGCGTGAGATGCGCGCCTTGCACGGGGCGCTGCAGCGCAAAATAGGCTCTTGGTATTGGAGACATTTTTGGCCGCACATGCCGCACGCAGTGCCCCTGCACTTATCACAAGAATGTGCGGCGATGGCTTGGTTTTCCTTTTCAGTCGCCTTTTCAAAACCGGACCACTCCTTGTTGAACATTTTCAACAATGTCTTTGCAATCTTGTAAACATACGAATTGGACGGATTAAAACTGATGGCATTTTCAAATGTAAGCCGAATATCGCGAGCCACCTCCTTTGGCTCATCGTATTCGCCTTGCTCCATCTTGCGCTTGACGGTTCCTAAATCCATGGGATTCTTGATAACATCGAAATAGTTTGGAATATTGAGAGACACGGGATCTACGGGGGCATTAAAGATGCCTTTGTTCCCTCGATGCTCATACATGCGCCGAATTACAAGCATGATGGGTACTCGGTAGCGATCAAACCCCAAATAGACATCTCTGATATGCCTTGCCAGCTCATCCGAGGAAAGCACGGCGCCTCCGATCAGCAGCATGTCGCGCCGAGGCCTTTTTCGGCTAGGCGTACCACCTCCTGATGCGGCAGCAGCGGCAGCCTTTGCGATCATCATCCTCTTGCGCGCCTTGCCGAACTTTGTATGCGGCTCCCGCTCCACATCTACGCTCAACACAGAATCCTCCGCCACCTCCGCATCGCCTGCCCACCGCGTCCACCACTCATGGGCCTGGCGTTTCTGTGCACCAATCTTGGCTGCCACGTCTTCGACGCGCAGTTCGAGCACGGCGCGAGGACTACCGGCGCCCGACCGCGCCTCAGCCATCCCTCTCTCCCTCTCTCCCTCTCTCCCTCTCTCCTCCCTCTCTCTCTTTCAAAAAACTACTAGTTGACCATGGTTCAAGTCAACATCGACAACATCGGCATCTCTCAATGTAGCACATTGAATCATAAATCAAAGTAACTACGTACGCATCAAATTTAACAATAAAAAATTTACTAAAAATAGATCAAAGCCAAAGTCTCATCTTCTTTTTGTACACGCATTTTGGCTTTTTCTTCCTTTTTTCCTTTTTCCATGCACTCATCCGTTCAACTTGCTTCTTCATCCCTGCGCAAATCAAAGAGCTTGCGCCTCTTGCGCAGAGCAATTCGGACAGATTCAATCGAGGCGCGCACCGCGTCCAAGCATTCGGCATCGATCGCGACGTCGAGCGATTGCGCGACGCGGTTTAGCAGTTCTGCGCTCCTTTCTTCAACGTCCGCCATGCGCTCGTCTTCTTCCTCTTTTCGCTTGATGTAAAAGAGCTCATTTGAGGCATTGGAGTGGATATCACTTGAGGCCGTGCTGAGCGGTCTGGAATCCAGCGATGCGTCTGTGGAGCCCGTGTTGAAATTTCGCAGCCTAGAACCAACTTTTCGTGAAGGTAATACCGAAGGAGGCACAGCGACTTGAAAAGGGCCTCGCGATTGCGACGAACTCGCGACGAGAAGGTCGGTAGACACTTTCTTACTTAATCCGCTCCAATGCATGCCAGAAGTATCGTCCTCTTCATCTATTGAGCCTAGAATATTTGCTAGCTGATCTTTTCGATTTGCACTGGACGTAAAATCGTCAGCACTTGTCTCGTCCTCAGCAGGGGACGCGTTGAATTCTTCTACGAAAGGGTTTCCACGTCTTACCTCGTTTGCGTTCAGAGGCAAAACCCCATTTTCATTTTTATTTTCATTTTCATTTTTTTCTCCCAAAGCCCCTCCTTGCAAGGGGCCCTCTTTCCCCTCTTGTTTTGGTACCTGTGAGCGCCGAGAGCCTGGAAAGATGGAAATCGCAAGAAGAGCGACACAAAGTAAAATAAATAGGACGATTGTTTTATCAAACGACCGCACCTCGAGCAAAGAGGAAATGATTCGTCCTTCCCTTGATGTCCTAAAGGGTTCTGCGCGGCCGTGTCGATCGACTTGTTCTTTCTCGGGGCCTTCTTGACTAGCAGCTCGGTTTAACAAGAGTCCAAGGTTAGGCCATTCGATGGAGCGGAAATGTGTGGGCAGCTCTTGCAATACAGAGAATACATGCTCTGCAACATTCACACTCGCATCAACCCAAGTATTCACATTTTCAAACACGACTTCATCAAGCTTTGTGTCGTTATTTCCTTCGTTTGGACCTCGAGGGGAAGATCCTGCCCAGAGACCGAACACGCACATCAATGATTCCATTCGTTTTGCTCCCTGAAAGAGCGGATTGAAGAAAAAGCATCGACGGCAAAAAAGTTGCCTGTGTGGCACATGATGTAAATGTTCAATATTGAATGATTTGGCCACATTGGTGCAAAACCTTACTCTGGAAAAACCCGCCGGACTTGATTCCAAAATCTTTAACGCTGCCGGATCAGACAACAAACACGAATTTGCGAGAAAGGCACTCAAAGACATGAACAATACCAAGGCTGTGACCAAAGAATAAAAGAGAATACTTGCCAAAGATGCGCTTCTCTTGCTTTGCCTTATGCCGCCTAGGTCCTTTCCTTTGCCCAAAAAATTTTGGCCACCATTGGCAAAGGCACCCTCTCCATCCTCCTTTCGACTACCAGCAAGGCCATTCATTTGGCCGTCGTCATTTACTACACCAAGATCGTTCCTAGGAATAGAACCTACCTCGTTCGAGTCGCTGTCTTCTGAATCAGACCTCACTCTACTAGCGTGAGCTTCCTTTTTCAAGAGACTGCCAAACTTTCCCACGGTGATTTGCTTCCTCACTGCGCGACCAAACTTTTTGCGAAGATTTAAATTTCTGCCCTTGCTGAATTTCAGCCCATTGTTGCCTACACTATTCTGCCGGCGAAGCCCAGGCTTGGGCAGCTCACCGTTATCTCGATCGCCATTTTCATTCGACGCCGCCCCGCCAGCCCCAAAGACGTCAGTCACGCCGTTGCTATCCTTGTGCGCAGAAGGATACACGGGTTCTTCATCGTGCCGTGCATCTCGCCCAATTTTATTCAGCCCTAAACGCGTCTTCCTGGCTCCTTTCTGTCCTGCCTTTTCTCCGGTGTCGCCCTTGCGACCATCGTCCTGCTTGGACTTGCCTTGCGGCCACAACTGATTCTTCAGTTCGGACAACCCCCCCACAACGAGACAGAGCAGGATCAACAATCCCACCAGACGTAGAGAATGCCACACCGCCCACTGGGCAGTGCGGACAACCTCCAGCGAAGACTCAAGGCTGGGAAACGCCATCGCTCACTCTGACACGCACGCACGCACGCACGCACGCCAGCCGCGTCCCAGCGCGCCACCACGTACCGGATAAATCACACTCACCGGACCCTGGCGATCGCAATCACGCGCAAACACAAATCCCAACGCGCCTGGCGACGCACCGCCGGGCCCAACGCTCACGCCTTCTCTCTCTCTCTTCTCTCTCTCTCTCTCTCTCTCTCTCTCTCTCTCTGGCAACCATAGAAACTTGCAAGAAACGCAAATGGTTCACCAACTTGAAAATCGAAATAAATCGAAAACCAAACTAGCAAGGGGGCTCAAACTATAGATTTTAATTAATTAAAATC
>JACLAD010014875.1_pt1 | contig 10724 bp, 19 predicted proteins | sample 8027901 | NCBI WGS metagenome assembly JACLAD01 (sample SAMN15725071, study PRJNA655200) | protist metagenome | isolation source: fluorescence activated cell sorting (FACS) single amplified genomes of... | place: Spain: Blaines Bay Microbial Observatory, Mediterranean Sea | collected 2016-07-05
GAATAAACAAACGAACAAACAAACAAACAAACAAGAGAAACAAGAAGCACAGAATACACGGCGGACACGGAGCAAGCGCAGAATAAGAAATAAAGATGCGTGCGTGTGCCCGAGATTAGAGAGATTAGAGAGATTAGAGAGAAGAGAAGAGAAGAGAAGAGAGGAGAGGAGAGATGATGATGTCGATTGATGGCAATGACAACAACGGCGCCAACTAACGATGATAATACACAACACATAACGTAACCGCAGGAGGAGGGCGGGAGGAGGCGCGAGGATGACAGAGAAGGAAGCGGAGGCTATCCTGCGCGTTCTTGAGGACGACAACAGGGTGATGTACGACCCAGCGGACAAGGCGATCCACTTCATCTGAGATGCAACGGAACACTGAGAGGAAACGGAGGGAGAGACAGGGAGAGAGAAAGAGAGAGAGGCGCGGAGTAGAACAGATGCAAAAGATATTTTTGATTCTTGCTTTGCTTTTACTTCTCTTCCTGCGCGTGCACCTTGTACGCTTCGCCTTCGTCGCTGTTGTTCATGGTGTTCACGCTGTCAGACACAGTCGTTCCACTCGTCGTTGTAGCGTCTGGGTTCGCGCTCAGGCCGCTACGGCCCAAGATGTGGAAGTTGTACATCATCGGGAAGAAAATTAGACTGACGGATCCGAAGTCCATGAACACAACGGTGAGCGCCTTGATGATGAAGACCTGCGTCGGGTCCTGGTTCGCGAGGAACAGCAGCGAACCGATGATGAGAACCTGCATGTTCTCCATCATGGCGATCTCAACGTATTTGCCCTGTGCAATTGAGAGTGCATGGAGAGAAGGAGCGCAGCATCGGGAGCAGGGATAAAATGAGAAAGTAGGTGATATCTCTGTGAGTCCAACTTCCAACGAAAGCAGCTAGTGACCTCCCTTCCTCCCTACCGCTCGACATAGACTCACGTTGTGGTACTTGTTCGGGATCCCGCGAATCTGGTACGCGAGGTAGTTTCCGTACACGAGGAAGAGCGTCTGAAGAGCGAGGAGACCTCCAATCCAGGCGTTCGAGTTAGCACCAGTGCACTTGCCAGTGCTCACAAGTGGCTGTCCGGTCCCGAGATCGCGGGTCGTGATCGTGCGTTGGTATCCAAACGGATTGACAACGAACCACACAATGCAGTAGATGATGAAGATAAAGGTTGCCAAGAACGCGTCTGTTCCACATGCGTAGGGAAGAGTGTTAAGATGGGCACGGACAAATTGCAGTTTGTTTATCAGTAAATTGCGAGTTTTCTTGCAATTTGAGGTTTTGCTATCGACCTGCTCGAGACTTACACCCCATGACATCCATGAAAGTGATTCTGACAACCCTGAGCTTCTTGTTCATGATGATTCCTTTGATGCGGTACATCTTGGCAAAGAGAGCACCAAAAGAGATTCCAAAACCGGTGACGTAAAGGACATAGTGCATCTGACACATCAAGTTGAGGTAACTCGTCTGTCCCGGGGTGAGCGTGTGAACCATCAGGGGGCTAATTCCACTGCCGACGTCATCAATTGACATCGGAATGATCGCAGCCATCGAGATGATGCAGCCAATGCAGACAAAGGCAAGAATTGATGGCTGCGTAACCTTGATCGACTTGATGTTCATGTGCATGAGCGTCCAAACCATAGCAATTACCGACACCACAACTGCGATGCCAGTAATCGCAAAGATGATGCCCTTGCTACCAGGGGTGATGGCATTGAGCGTCTCGCGAGGCCTGAGGATGGTGCCCGGAGACACCATGTCGTCACACCTGATGCTTTCGAGAAGCTGAAGCTTCTTGTCCGTGGTAGTTTTCGATGCTGAAACAAGCGGGCCCAGCTTGGCCTCGATGAGAGGAGCCTCCTGGTTCTGGTCTTTCATGAGCCAGTCGAGGAACATGACATTGAATTGCGGGGCACCAGTTTTGCACTCCGCGGCTGTGTACGTTGTCCTGAAAAGAAGGTTGAAAGACTCTGTCACTGGATAGCAGGTCGAAGTCGTTGTCGTGTGCGTGTTCACGTTGAGCCCATTACCGTTCGCGAGACTCTGGGTGATGGCATCGCTGAAGCATTGCAGAGTGGCGCTGGAAGTTGGCAGTTGCGCGTTGCTGGCGTCGTCGGCGGCGGAAAGGGCCGCAACGCCGGCGAGTGGCTGCTGCACCTTGGTGGAGAACGGAAAGAGACCGATTGCACCCTGCGTAGCGTAGACTTAGGTGGTTGTTAGCGCAAAATATCGAGCGATAGGGGGTAAGAATTGCTGTGCTGAGCTCACCCCGGGACTTAATACGCTCGAGCGAGTTGACAACGGTTGCTCCTGTGGGAGAGAAGAGCTCAAAAAGGTGAGTGGAGACTAGAGAGCCGAAAGGCATTGGGATGGAGAAAATGATGGAAGACGAGAGAGTGCATCTTCTTCGCTCAACTTACCACCCGCAAACGTAAACGCAGTGTTGCCGTTCGCCTTGTCAATAGCCTTCTTGAAGAGCATGGCAGTGTCGCTGGTCGTTGCAGGGATCACAATCGAGATGGTGGTGGCTGGCAGGGCCGGAGAAATACCAGAGTTCTCTGCAGCGATGTCCGCGTGGTTCCAAGTTGTGATGGTACCGTCGAAGATCTTGCCCGCGGTCTTCAACGAAAGCTTCAGAGTGGTAGGATTGCACTGTGGGCTCGATTGCTGCCGATGCAAACAAATGTAAAGTCTCAGCGTGAGATTCATCTTCGATTACCAACGAAAGTGATCTGTAATCTTCGTCGCGCAATGCTTCTATGACTCACATCAGAGCTGTCGGTGGTGCACTCCTTGGGACCGATCCAATTGAAGATAACACCGATGCTGACGGCAGCGTAGGGAATGGACGCATAGCCGGCTGGAACCGTGGTACGTTCTACGGGCGTGTGCGGCCGAAATCTACTCCGTGAGCTTCATCTCTCATGCAATCTCCGTTGAATGCTAGCCTGCTGGTCAACTCACCCTGCGTCTTCACAACAGCGATACCGTACTTGTTATCACCAGCCTTCGCCTGGATTGCCGTCTCAGCACCCGAGCTCGACATCACAGTGTAAGGCATCGTAAAGGTGCTGTTGACAGCCTTGTACGCTGTAGTGAATAGTTGAAGGGTTGGCTGCATCTCCTCGGAGCCCATGAGAGGGACTGTGATCGTGCTCCCGGCGGTATACACCTGCGTGAGCCCGGCAGTTCCGGCCATGAGACAGCCACCGTCAGTCCTGTGCGCGTAGTTGTTCGGGGAGAGGAGATACAACGAGGTTAAGAGAGGCATTATGTGTGGGACAAATGCACAACAATTAGTGCACGTAATCCCATCTCCTTGGGTGTTCTCCAAATAAGAACTTACTCGCACCGCGTGGTAGCGTATTGTGTGTTGCACTTCGTGTCTGCGTTCAACTCGCCTAGGACAAAGTCCCGGACGTTCGCGGGAAGAGGAGCATAGCCCAGAGCCTTCGCACGCGCAGCGACAGCCTGCGATGTAAGAAACCAGTTCCAGTACTTGACTGTCGCAGCCCTGTTCTCGCAAGTGGCACCCTCACGGAGGGACTCCTTGCGCATAACCAGGTAAGTGTATCCAGCCCTGTTACACACGGGCGGGGGGAAGCGTGAGTGTCCAAATTCCTTACAACGAGTGTCGCACTCGCTTCGTGTGTACCTACATGGGCCACGCTTTGTCTCCTTGGGCGTCCATGATGTCGGCATTGAACCTCTCGATAGGTGTGTTGAAGGAGAGGCCCTTCTCCATAACGGCGTACTCTACCGATTCCGCCGAAGCCACTGTCCATAGAATAGCAAAAGGAGGTTGTGTAAGTTTTAATATTGCAATACATCATGCGCCGTGGATGAACTTGCCGACAAGAGCTGTTCCTGGAGCCGGAGGCGTGCGATCTGCGCCCTTATCGACAGTGACGGTGTCGAGGTTGAGAGCAACAGCCTGCTCCATGCATTTCCCACAATGTTTTACGTACAGATCGGAGTCGTGTGTGTGTGTGTGTGTGTGTGTGTGTAAGCGGGGAGGGGTAACGGCAGCAACAAGGTTCACATGGATGAAGAAAGGAGAAGATGAGGAACAAGCCCTAAGGAGAGCGGCGTCTGTCCATAATTTCGGGTCCGCCACTGGTAACGTTGAATCTCACCTCACCAAGAACAGAGTAACCAATAGATCCCGCATTTGCGAGGACGTAGGCAGAGACGCCGCCGTTGGTATCAGCGCGGATATTGGACGTAGGCCATCCCTTGGACAAGATCTGGCTGGGGTTGCTGCTGTTGTACGACACAAAAGAAGATTTGGAGGACGTGCCAACAATGGTGTTGAATCCGGAGTCGAATGCAGCAAGAGACTTCTTCCAAATTTCCGTTGTTCCTGATTTGTCTTCACGGACTACAACAGAAATGTTAGCCGTCATCCCGTTGAGAACGGTGTCTGCAAAGGCGATAGAAAAGTGCGAGAAACATGTTAGTGCTAAGTGCGTTTACGGGAAACTCTTGAGCTTGTGATGGACTTGCCGACATCAGCATCGTTCAGTGCGAGGATATCCGGATGGTACCACTGTCTGATCTGGCCAGAGAAGATCTTGGAGACAAGGGAAGGGGAGAGGATGAGCTTTTTTCCTGCGGGCATGTTGGGAATGTTGTAGATGGGCACAACTGCACCTCCGACGGCGGGGTACATCTGCAGATCGGGCCAGGTGACATAGTCACTGCTGCCAAGGAGGGAGTCCTGTTTCGAGGGTGAACGAATGAGATGACGAAGAACATCAAGAGACCTTGAAGGAGACTCCAGATTCTGACACACTTACGGAGCCAGCGAAATCGATGAAAGCGGGGCTGATCGTGTCCGAGCACTTCACCCTCCTGCATTGCAAAGAAAATATTTAGTGACGAACTACAGACCTGGCATGATTGAATTCCATTCTGTTTGCCTTCGCTCTGCTATCCGTCCTCAAAGTTCTACCACCGATCACGTACCAGTCGCGGATCCTGCACTTTCCCTTGCCGCTACCAGTGGATTGGTAGCTAACCTTCACGTTGGGCTCCTGGAACTGATACGTGAAGATAGCATCTTGGTAAAGCCGATTGGGAAAAGAGGCACCGGCGGCTTGGTATGGCAGTGAGCGCGAGCACCAAAGAGCAGGGTAAGTCAACGTTGAAGAGTGAGGTGGAAAGCATGGAGCCTTCAAGAACAAACCCACCTTGAACGACGAGCTTCCCATCTGGCACGTCGCCGACTCGAGAAATGGCCGTATTACAAGGATAGTTAGCCGTGTCCGGCCCCGTGAGCCCGTTGCAGGCCCATGATGCAGATCCGATCGCCGCAAGGGACGAAACGGAGAGAGAGAATATCGATAGAGCGACGTTCGAGTGCATGGAAGAACTTGACGTAAATCCAGCTATTATCTTGAAGTTGAAAAATGCACGAAGGCGTTCCTTCCTTGTTTGTCAACCTGTTCGGTTACTTCAGTATGTTACTTTTATTTTTTATGCATTCCGCGAGACTGTTGTGCTAACGCGTGAGTAGCTCGTGGCTCGTGGTTGTGGAGACATGGATACAGGATGAGGAAAGAAGATGGGCTTGAACGGCTCCGTCATCGAGATGCTGACGCGGACGAGACCATCGCACATTTTTCAATCTTCGTGCGACATAGAAGGGGGAACGTAGAATGCGAAAATTCGAAAATTTGGATGTTCGTGTATCTTTTTGAAGATTCATCTCGTTCGGTTCGAGAATTCTGAATTCTAGTGATTATTGTCACCTTTATACTTCCTGACAGGGTAGATGTTCCTCTTCCTTCACGCTGCGTTTGAACCTGACGTGACATTGTTGCTTCCTTCCGTCGTCACTCTGACTAGTTCCGCCTTCCTTTTCCCACCACCATGCCCGCATGCCCGCCGACGGATGAGCACACCACCACCCTCCGGTGTCAGACATTGACATTACCGTACATTGAGAACTGCAGCGCCACTGCAGCGCCAATCAATGTTGGTGGTGTGAAACCGACCGAAGTGCACCCATAAACATCACGCCAGCACGCTCTATTACACCTATCTTGGCTCCTGCTGGAGTCGAGAGCCCCACAAACTCAAGACAATACCGTACGTAAAGACCTCCTCCTCCTCCTCCTCCTCCTCTTCATGGCCCATGTGAAAAATCGAAGTCGCGAGCTTCCGTTGGTGATTCGCGTCGTTCATTTCTGAGTTGAATTCAGTTTATTTCAGGTTGCTCACCAGTGCTGGCCGCCCCCAGACCCCCCCAGCTGGCCTGCCAGTCGAGCCGTACACTGAATTTCTAATACAAGAAGCATGGTTTTGTAAGAAGCAAGAGGTTACCTTCTCCGAAGCCTCCGGATGCCACAAAAGTGAAAACCCGGCATCGTAACCCTGTGCTGGAGACCTGTCTGATTCGGCTATAAGAAGCAAGAGGTTACCTCTCGAAATCGTCGGATAACCATGCTTCTTATATAAGAAATTCAGTGTAGCCAGACACAGACAGAGAGAGCTCCGCGTGAGCGTTACCGCACGTCTCCCCAACATCTCCACCCGCCAACGCCCCAATCTTAGCAAAGCAGTCCTCGCAGCACTAATCGCAGTTCCATGCCAAAGGTGTCCACCACATCATCCCACCACAAATTATCAGCAGGTTTTTAGACGTACGAGCACAGAGACGCTGGCGGGCACCATGGCAGAACTCTTTCGGAACGCAGGTCCCATCCCACGGAGCCAGTGGGGCGATCTCCCGGACGTTCCGGTCGACCACCTCGACTACAAGTACGTTCGGGAATGCAATAACGTCGTCAAGCTAAAGGATATTGTTCGGGTTCTCCAGTCTGGAAAGGAAGGGTTGTATCCTGATTTGGAGCGTTGCGCACGCGAGCGCTTGTTGGAACTTATGCCGGAGAGGTGGGTGCGCAGGCTGTTCTACGACCTTAGTCTTCCTTCCCTCCTGCTTTCCTTCCGACACGTCGCTACTCCTTGTCAGCGCTCCCCCCTCAGTTGTGTTTGAAAAGCAGTAGCCGTGGCAGTCCAACGCAGACGTTTGTTGACCATAACTCAACTGCGCGTTGACAATCGAACGCACATTTTCAAGGGAGCGGCGGAAGATCCTTGCAATCACCAGAGAGCCTACTGCTTCGGAGGAACAGGAAGCACGGAGCGAGGTTAATGAGTGGGCCCAGGGATTGACGGCCAGTGAGAAACACTCCTCCGTTCCTGACACTGCGAATAATGTGAAAGAGGAGAAGCAAAAGGAGACTACGCGAGCAACAGGGGGCATCTTTGACGATGCCGAGGAGGTGAGACGCCCAGCTAGGCTCGCTCTTCCCAAGCGTGCTCTCCCTCCCGTCCGCGGCAAGGGAAACGTCGTAGGTGAAGGGAAAATGGATGGCGACGACGACGTTGATGATGATGACGACGACGATGAAGAAGAAGATCGTGTTCTTCGCCATCGTGAAGGCGTTGGGGCTTCGGAGGAAAAAGGCGATAGGCCCACGTTTGAGGCGAGCACGACCTTCGCCGGCGCAAGGCCGGGCTACCTCTTCAAGAATGGCCCCAAAGGTCTTGGCTACTACGCTGACGTCGCCACTGATCTGGATATGGCCGAGCGTGTTGTTAATGAGCAGCTAGAGGCTGCTAGAAAGAGGAAGGCTAAGATTGGGGGGTAAGTCATTCTTTTTGGACGAGGAGTGCAAGCTGGTTGGACAACGTGGCCACAAACAACTCACACAGCCCGACAGCTATGATTGGGACGGCTGGTCAAAGTACGCACACAACATTGAAGCCGAATTGGAAAAACTTGACCTGGAAGAACAGGCGCAGGAAGAACAGCTGAAGATAAAGGCGACCAAGATGGATCGGGACGTTGAGCGTCGGCGAAAGAAGCGGTGAGTCGACTTTTGCTTTGTGCTATCTTCTTCAGCTATTTAACCACCACCCCCCCGCGCGCGCGCGCGCCCCTTCCCTCTCCTCCGATTCTCTCACACACAGTCTTGAAGACCTCCAAACTATTGGAATCGACGCCAAGAACCTTGATGGAATGAGCCTGCAGATTCGCGGAGTCCTCGCAACGCGGGAGAAGCAGAAGGGCAACGAGTGCTTTAAAGCCGACGAGCTCGAGGAGGCCCACCTACACTATTCGCGGAGCCTTGTTTACGATTCGACCAACCACATTGTACTTGCCAACCGCGCAATGGCCAGCATCAAGCTTGGCAACTTTGCCGCCGCCGAAATGGACGTAGGTGTTGTTTAGGAGTGGGACATCAACACTCTTATCCGCTGCTCTCTTCCACCCGCTTACGTACTCTGCGTGTTCTCTTCTCCCTCCAGTGCACGCGATCGATTGCGCTGGAACCAATGTACGCGAAGGCTATTTCCCGTCGCGGCATGGCCAGGCACAAGCAGGGAAAGTACCTAGCTGCCATGGAAGACTTTGACTCCGCGCTAAAGGTCGAACCTTCTAGTGAACACCTCACAAAGCTGCGCGCACGTTCAAAGGAAATGTACGAGGAGGTAGGAGGGTGAGTTGTGTGCCTGTCCGCCCTGTTGTCTGGGATTGCTTCATAGATCAGAAACTGACCGGATTCTTGAACGCTATGTGACTTGATAGCTTGTCAGCCGACGGCAAGACGGCTGTTGACGCCCCTGTGATTAGAGAACTATCCTCCTACTCTTCTTCATCTAAGAAGGCGATGCGAAAACTGATCATCACAGAGGAAGATGATAGCTCGGACGATGATGAGGAGTTAGAAGGCGAAGAAGAGATGGCACAGGGCGGCATGAAAAAACTGGTGATTGAGATTGAGGACGACGACGAAGAAGAAGAAGAAGAAGTTGAGAAGGAAGAGGTGAACGAATCCACTTCGAACCACCACAGTAACAAGTCCTACGTCATGGTCGGTTCGCAAACCAATCGCGACCCGTCCCGCATACCACAACTCAAGAAGGAAGCGAAAACGTATTTCCAAGCTGGAAATTACCAGGGAGCGCTCGATAAGTTCGTAGAGGCCTTCGACAATGTCCCGCCAATCACGACCGAAGAGCGGGAAGCTGGGGACTACACGTTTGTAGGCGACGCGTGCGCTCTGCACAACAATATTGCGCTCTGCTTCATCAAGATGGATAATTTTCAGGGTGTCATTGCGGAATGCACAGCGACCCTCGACTTGGAAGCGGCCGCTGGCCCAATCGAGAAAAAGATGGTGGTCAAGGCGCTGCTTCGCCGTGGCGCTGCGCACGAGGCCTTGGGAGACTGGCAGAAGGCGCTAGACGATATGTGCAAGGTCATGGAGCTCGACGCGACTAAAGCTGAGGCCGCGGACGCTATTGGGCGCCTGATGAAAGCGATTCAAGAGGGGAAACCAAAACCATCCCGGGCCGCAGGGTCGGGCGCCGGCGCCAGGGTCGGAGTCGCGCTTCCAGCAGTCACAGCTGCAGTTGCCTCCACAACCTTGAGCAACTGCGTTGCTTTGAAGAGCCAAGGGAACGAACTCTTCAAAGCAGGAGACCTCAAGGGAGCTCGTGAATCTTACCAGAAGTCGATCGAGGTCGCCGTCGAGGACGATGCACACCAAGTCGATACCCAGCTCGCAAAATGTGCGGTTGCCTCCGCATGCAACCTCGCAATGTCGTGCATCAAGGATAGCTCATTTGCTGAGGCAGTCAAGGCTTGTGCTTTGGCTTTTGGGATGTGAGTCGGGGAATCTATCTTTCTCTATACGTCCACCCGCCTGTGGCTCCAACTTTATGATCATCTCAGCCTCCTTGTCGCTCTCTCTCTCTCTCTCTTTCGTCTCATCTCTCAAATCTCTCTCACTCTCTCTCTCTCTCTCTCTCTCTCTCTCTCTCTCTCTCTTTCTCGTTCTCTGTCTCTCTATGTTTCCTCGACTCACCACTTTCCGTAATTTTACAACTGACTCCACAATTCGAAAGTCTGGACAACCCAAAGTGCGCGATTTGCGACAAAGACTGGGTGAAGACAATGCGCACCAAGCTCTTCTACCGCAGGGGCTTTGCGGTCTTCAAGGACGGCAAAGAAGCAACGACAATGCTTAAAGAGGCAAAGGGCAACTTCGATGAGTGCCTTCGGCTTGACCCGAAAAACTCAGCCGCGAAGAAGGCTCTTGGCGACGTTGAAAATGCCATCTTGTTAGCAGAGGCAAGTGCAAAGGCCAAGGAGAAGGCAGAGAAGCGAGTAAGTTGGCTTCCATGAGCAATTCCACTTCTCTCTCTCTCTCTCTCTCTCTCTCTCTCTCTCTCTCCTTCTATATGTATGTATCCCTCCTCCTCATCCGCTCCATTCCACGCAGCGCCGACAGAAGAAGGCTATGGAAAAGCCCGTAACTGTCTCTTCCCCGACCAAAACTATTCCTCAGCCGCCAAAGTCTGCGTATGAGTTTGAACGGACGATGAGGTCGCTCAAGCCAGGGAGTAAGGAACTGGCGATGTACCTCGCAAAGATGGAAGGAAGAGCCATTCCAGGCCTCATGAAGGAGTCGCTGACCGACGAAATACTTGTTGGCGTCCTCAAAACGCTTGCGGAGCACGCGAGTTCTCTCGAACCCGGCCGCGTCTTTTCCCTTCTTCAGGGGTTCAGCAGAGCCAAGCGGTTCTCAACGGCCGCTATGTTCATGGACGACAAGGACAAGGCGCTTGTCGAGAAAATCTTTGCCACCATAGGCACAGCAGCAGCAGCCGAAAAAGGAAAGGAAGAGGTCGAT
>JACLAD010007270.1_pt1 | contig 10722 bp, 12 predicted proteins | sample 8027901 | NCBI WGS metagenome assembly JACLAD01 (sample SAMN15725071, study PRJNA655200) | protist metagenome | isolation source: fluorescence activated cell sorting (FACS) single amplified genomes of... | place: Spain: Blaines Bay Microbial Observatory, Mediterranean Sea | collected 2016-07-05
GGAGAAGAAGTACGTAAGGAAGAGTTTGCGGACAAGGAAGAGGACAGAAGCTGTTGAGCTAGGCAAGGAGCTGTACTTGGAATTGTTTGCAGACATGAAGCAGGGCAAGAGCTACTACAGTATTACTAGTGAGAAAGCAGCTGAGAAATATCTGGCTGCAAGGAAGCATGATTGTGAAATGGGACTGATAGCAGCAAGTAGATATAAAACGCTGAAATCACATCTAAAGCATTGGGTAGCATTTATTGACAAGAACACGAAGGTAAAGGATCTAAAGCGTAAGGACTGCGAAGGATATTATGAATGGAGGCATGCGCAGGCAGAGGGAGATGTAAAACAGAAAACGGTGCATGGGGAGCAGGTTACGATAAATGGAATGATGAAGTGGTTGTACAGACAGAATGAAACTAGCATTGATGGCTTTGATTTTAAGAAATTGAAAAGAATTGATGAGGCGGGTGAGAGTGTAAGGAGGCAGACACTGACAAGTGAGGAGTACAATAGATTGATAAGGACGATGCGCAAGCTGAGTCCAAATACGCAGAGTGAACTGAAAGATTTACAATCAAAGTGGTTCAAGCTGACACAGATGTTTGTGTTGATTGCTACAAATAGTGGACTAAGGGTTGGTGAGCAGAAGCAGCTGAGATGGGAAGATGTACGAGTAGAGGAACACAAGGATAAAGAGGGGAATACTGTAAAGCTGGCTAGGATTAATGTACGTGCTGCAACAAGCAAGGTGCGCAGAGGTAGGATACTGCTGTGTAGGAATGGACAGTACTTTGAGAGACTAAAGACTGGTTTGGGTGAGAGAAGTGGTAAGAGCCTGGTTTTTAGTATTGATGGGAAGCGAGAAGTAAATTTGAGGACGCTGAGCAAGTATTTCAAAACTATGCTGGAAGCTGCTGGGATAGAGGATGTGGCAGGCAGAGGGATTGTACTTTATAGCTTACGACACTTCATGATAACACAGAGGATTATGGCAGGTTTAAACTACAGACAGGTTGCTGACATGTGTGGGACGAGTGTGACGATGATTGAGAAGACATATTGGCACTTGAATGATGAGATAAGGCTTACAAGTGCGTTAGCTGATTACAGACGACGCGAAGATGGGACGATTGAGGTAATATAGAAAGTTGATATGAAAAAGAGTGAGAGACTGAGTGCAGCTATCCAGTTCCTGTCAAGATATTGGATGGAAAAATCTGGACTTGATAAAAAGATTTCTCTGCTGAGTGTTGCAGTTAAGCGTAAGTTAATAAGTAGTTATCAAGAGGGAGAGCAGTTCCAAGAGACATTTGATCTGTTGAGCAAAGACAGTAAGGACTATCTAGCGTTTTTGGAAGAAGAGGAAAAAGAAGAATTAATAAAGTTATCAGGTGGAAACCAATTCCTAGTAAATGTGGAGTGGCAGGTTGGTGAGAAGATGGCTCTAAATTTCCATGCTAGTCTACCGAAAGATCCAAGTAGGATGAATAGCGAAAGAAAAGGATTTTTTATACATTTGGTGATTAGAGACACTGATGGTGGAATTACTGTAGATTATCCAGATTTAGATGCTGAAGGAATTGATGATCAAAGTGTAAAAATTTTAGAAAATATGGCAAATCGTTATCGGTCCTCACTAGATCAATAGACAGAATTTTCGAGAGAAAACTATGCAAATAAAAGGATGGGATGAACCCAGAGCCTTGCTTGATGAGGCAACATCAAATGGAAGTCTCAAATCGGTAATCAGCATAATAGGTAGTAGTGATGGTATAATTTTTTCCCATGCTTCAGGTACAAGAGATATTGAATATAAGAAAAGAATAGAAATCGATGCTATCATCGAAATTGCTTCGATGACAAAACTAGTTACTACAATAGCAGCACTTCAACTTTTTGAAAAAGGACTAATTGATTTAGATAAAGGGATGGACGCGTATTTACCAAATTTTGCTAAACCCAAGATACTTGTTAATTTCAGTCAAAAATATAAACCAAATTTCAAAATACCCAAAAGAATCCCCTCTGTAAGAGAACTAATCACACACACATCAGGGTATGTTTATCCTTTTTTCAATGCAAACGCAATGGCAGCACGAAAAAATGGAGTAACACCAAAAGATGATGGTTTTAGTTCCAACCACCTTAATGTTCCCTTGGCTTTTGAACCAGGTACAAAGTGGGAATATGGATTTGGAATTGGTTGGTTAGGTTTGATTATTGAAGAAGTTTCTGGATACAAATTAGGGAGTTACTTTAATGATTTTATATTTGATACCCTAGAGATGAAAGATACTAGTTTTGAATTGTTGGAAGACAAGTTTCACCGTTCTGTAACGATTATGGAAAGATATAGAGGTAATTTAGTAGCCCTAAAAGAGGGACAGCCAAAAATATCTGAAAAGGGAATAAACAAATTTCAATCAGGGGGTGGTGGACTTTATTCAACATTACCTGATTATGCAAAAATTCTAATTACTCTCCTTAACAGAGGAACTTACAATAGAAATCAAATTTTATCAGGATCTAGTGTAGACGCAATGTTCACAAATCAAATTGGCGAACTTGATGTGGAAAAAATAACAAGCCAGAATCAAGAGCTTTCAAATGATGCAGATATGGGTTTTGGATCTGCTGCAAAATGGGGATTGGGTTTTTTATTACATCCTCAAGGTACGCAGAACGGCAGAAGTCCAGGCTCAGCATCATGGGCAGGATTGTTTAATACATACTTTTGGATTGATCGAAGAAAAAGTCTCTTTGGTATGTTTGCAACCCAAGTTTTACCATTCTATGATACAAAATCTATTGAATATCTGAACAAGTTTGAAAAGTCTATATATGAAATTTTGTAAAAATCAAAATTAACTCAATCATACTTACCTTATTAAAAATTATTATTGTCACTCTTCTTCTAAATTAGTTCAGCAGCACAGCGCATCTGCTCATCGTTAACATCAATGTAACGTTGTGTTGTCTGTATGCTCGCATGTCCTGCCATCTCTGCTAGCACACGCACCCCCACTCCCTTGCTGCTCAATTCAGTTAACCAAGTCCTCCTACCACTGTGACTGGTTGCACCTGATATTGCTGCCTGTGCATACAATCTCTGTAAATGCTGTGCTGCTGTGTTGGCTGTGAAGTGTGACTGCTTCTGTGTGCTAAACAGGTATGTGTTGGGTGTGATTGTTGATGTTAGTGTGTTGATGTAACGTTGAAGCTGTCTGAGCATTTGACGTGGAACAAATATTCTTCTTGGTCGCTTGCTCTTGGTTATAGCAGCAGCAAGCACAATCTCTGTTCGCACCTTGTAATTCTCATCCACTACATCTCCTACCCTTAGTGCAGCCACTTCTCCTACACGCATACCACAGTAGTGTGTCAGCTGTAGCATCGTCAAATCACGTTCTGCGTATCTGCTGCAGCTCCTAGTCACGTCAAACAGTCTCTTCAATTCTGCTTTTGTCAGTGTCTTCGCCTGTGCCATAGTGTCTCTCATAAATGTATGTTTTTCATAATATAATTATAAAGTCTTACATATATTGAGGACAACGAAATTGATTGATAAATGATTATTATTGATAACAGTGACTTAAAGTAAAATGTTGAGATTTGTTTATTTTCTTACATTTATTTTGTAGTAAATAATTGGTAAAGATGTGTTTGAAATTGAAAGTGTTAGTGAACTAATTGTGAAAGTATTTGTGAAAACGTTAATGGAAGTTAGATTGAAAATGTATTTGGAAGTGTGTGTGGAAAAGTAGACACGTGAGAACATAGCTGTGATCCAACCCTGTTGCCCTATTCCATGTACACTAAGTATGGGCAGCGCCCCTGTCTAGTGTAGCTACATATGTGTGGGTAGATAGCAGCACTCTGTAAGCAGTATCTCTGCTTCTAACCCATCAAATTCCTTCCAACAATATCCTGCGTGTACCCTGTGTGCACCCAAGTTGTCCTGTACTACGCAATCCCTAGCACCATCTATCTGTGCCCTCCATGTGTTTTCAGCTGCTGTCCAAATCCTCCTGTAGTGTTGCCAGGCGTAGCCGCTGATGTAGAAGTGGATATGTGTGTTAACACGAAATCTACCTGTCTCCACATATACCAAACGCGGCAATCTGGTATTTTCCCTGTACAGTCGCCTACCCAATACACTCCTGTCCAAGTTGTTAAAGAAACGCTGAGCATTTCGTACACACTGCTGTTTGGTAACTGCTGTACCATCCACATACGTACAAGTGCCAAATAGCCAAAACCGTTGTTGCCGTGTCCAAACCGCACCCTGTTCACGTATTGTTGCTACCCTTTGCCATTCAGTCCTTGTCATCCCAATCCTCCGCTAAATAAAAACAGCAGCTGATACATGGCTGCTACTGTTATTTAGCAACACGAGGAGAAAACATGCAGAGAACGGTTCTGAAAGAAGTATATGAGCTACTGAGAAATATCGGAGCAGTGGCAAATGAAGCAGAGTTTAGCAGGGATTGGTTGGGTAGGAGTGAGAGCTATGCACGTGGGTTGAGATTTAAAGGAGTGGGTGCGAGCACGGGCAGTGTGGCGATATGTGCCAGCAAGCTACAGCACTATGGTAAGCGTATGTGTGAATCTAGTGCACATAGAGCACTTGGCAAGCAGTTCCTAGAACTAAGTAGAGAGTGCCACAACACGATAAATGAGGAAGCGGAGGCTGTATGGTTGGCAGCATGAAAGGGGTTCTGCAGCTGAAAAATATCTGTTTGCGGTTTGAGCGCATGGAGTACTTACAGATTTGTGCTGGAGATTTTACACCACATGGTTTAAGGATGCAGGAGAATACAGATGAGTAATATACTGAGAGGCGTACAGCAGGCACTGGAGGCAATACGGATTGAAACGGAGAAAGCTGACTGGCAACTGCGTTTGGAAATACTGCAGTTGATACTCAGCACAAGTGAATCTGTAGTTGCAGCTGCACGCAAACAGGCAGCACCAGAAGTGAAGCAGGTGAAGCAGACAGTACCTGTACCTAAAACAAAGTTGGTGAAACGCTACGTGAACATGCCAAAGCCAGTAGCTTCAGGCAATCAGAAGCGAGCTGATGTGGATGACAGTGAAAGGTTAGTGCAGCAGCAACAACAGTTAGGCACAGTAAAGCCACAAGCTGCGTTGCCTAATCAACGTGCTGTTTGAGATAGTGTGGACAAACAGTTGGCAATACTACGGAAAGGGGGTAGGAATGTAAGGTGTGCATTCCTACTAGAAAAGAGATGAAAGACTATGTTAAAAAATTTATATGGAATAAAGAATGAAAATTATTTTAATAACAATCATATCACTTTCCTTGAGTTCAATTGCTTTTGCAGAATGTAGTGATGAGGAGAAAGTTGAAATGCTGAATGCTGGAGTCAGCGCGAAATATATTAAAAAATATTGTGAAGAATTTTCAGATCTAGATGAAGATTCAAAAAAGTCTGAACAATATGCGAATGATGATGACAGCAAAGAAAATTCGAATGAAAATGAAATTCAAATTGAAGATGAATTAGAAGAGGAAGACAGTGTCAAAGAACAAGAATCTAAAGAAAGAATAGAAGAGATAAAGAAAAGGAATTTTACAGTAGGATTAGGAATAGGATTATTATACTCAGGTAGCAGGGGTGGATTATTAGGGGCTATATTTTTAGGTGATAATAAAGAGTTTATTGTTGGTTTTTCAGCAGGAATTTTAGAATTGCCAAGAGAAAGTTATGCAGACTCCCAATACGTTACGGGAAGTAATTTCCTGTTAGGTTATGCAAAGGAAAATATATTCGTCATCGGAACCTCGGGTGCTGTTGGAACTTGGGCAAAAAACAGTGGAAAAAATGGTATCGTAAGTGGTTCCACAGCTACGATTGGTTACGCTAATATTGGCGGGTTTAAAGGACTCACATTAAGTCTTAATTATATATTAGATACGGATAAAGACGACGAAGATTTCGAAGGTGATGATTTAAAAAATACATTTGAATTTTCAATTGGATTTAATATTTAATTCTTGAAATATCAACGACAATAGGTTGTAAATATAATTTGTTGAATAATATCTAAAATATCATTCAATACATAATCAAAACCCAAACATGGTGACAACATGGCAAAAGCAAATGACATTGACTTTGCTGAGATGGATATCGATGAACTTAATGAACTTGAGAAGAAGCTAGCTGAACTGAAGAAGCAGAAGATGAAAGAGGATAAAGCTGAAGTGGTGAAGAAAGTTAGGAAGCTGTGTAAGGATTATGGAATATCAGCTACACAGCTGAGGGGAGCACTAGTGACGAGAGAAAGGAAGAAGAAGGACAAGTGATACTGTGGGCAAAATGTACTGTGGGAAACTGACTCGGAAAGTACATTTCGTGTTAACGCACTTTATCAGGCATGCACTTACATGCTGTTCTCACTAGTTTGTATATATTTTTGAATAGCAGATAGGCTCCATTACGAAAATGGAGCCAATGCTTTAAGAATTTACTCTGTCTTCTTCACTTGTGTTGTCACTGTTGAGTTTTCAGAAGAAACCACAGTGAAACTCTGCTTCTTACCACAGTGATAACTCAGATAGTTCGCTAGCTTGCGCCAACTACCATTAGATTTTTGAACAAGATTGAGCAAAAACTTATCACTAAGTGGTGTCAAATTGCTCTGAACAATTAGCTGCCTCAAGCGTGGTAGATAGTCATTAGGGTTGGCAGCATTGAAATCAATTTCGTAGCATCTGTCACGTACTCCATCATCCACACGATTCAGATGATTGGTAGTTAGTATACAAACGATATTCTCCCTGTTCATAAATGTTTTCAATAATCTCTGTTCATTTAATTTAAGATTATCAACTTCATCAAAAATAAAATAAACGAGATTGCTATAGGTTAACGGTATCCAATTACAGCAACCCTCACAGTTTTGGATGGTTTTAGAAAAATTGGTTACTTTTCCACAATCAATAGAGTGGAAGTTTGCAGTTCCCTGCTGTCCACCTCTTGTAATTTCAAGCTCATTGCAGAAGATATCTGCATAGGTAGTTTTTCCACTACCATAGACTCCGTAGAACAATAATCCGCTGATACCATTCTTCGGAAAGGGCAATTCCCCATCCAATATACCGTGGATTGTAGTCCTGCTAGTATTATTTGAAAAAACCATTTCGGAAGTTTTTCTTGGTGTAAAATTCATCATTATTTCCCTTATAGATTAATTGTTAGATTCATTAAGCAGCAACAAGTTCTTCAGTGTCAACAGTTTCATCTGCATTTAGCAAACTAGTGTGTTGATTCTGAGAATCTTTCTCTACTGTCAATTTCTGTTCAATGTCCTTGTTCCTGCGGCAATCTGTAGAGTAAACAGTTGAAAGCACAGTTTTCACAGCTGTCTTGTTGCTATTCAGAAGTTTGCTATCAACAACTTCAAAGCAGATATCCTTTATGTCAACAGTACCTTGTGCTGTAGCAATACCTACTAACAAAATCACTTTACCTTTTGCAGTTGCTATATTGGTTTTAACAACTTCATTAGCAATAGTTTGGATTGTGTCTTTATCAGCCAGCAGTTTCCTACCAAATTCTGCACGTTCAGAAGGTGATTTTGTATTCTTTGCTGTAGCAGCACGGACTTCTTCAATACCACCGTTTTCTCTGATAAATTCTGGCACATCACTAGCGACTAGGACTCTGCGTGATTGTGCTGCAGCATTCAACACACGTGCATATGAATTTACCCTGCGACTATCAGCAAGTGAGTCATGGAAAACTAACTTTGTGATTAGCTGAATCATTGTTGGTTTATTACTCTTAAAAGTAATTTCCCGTTCTTCACACTGCTCAACTAACCATGCTCTCTTACTGACATCAGCTTTCTCACCACCTTTTGATTGGAGGTACAGTTCATATATCTTAGCAAGCAAATCATAAAGCATCTCATTTGATGTTTTGAATTGATTTTCCTGCCAATCAGAACGCTTGCTTATTAATTGGGTAACTTCGTTTTTGAAGTTAACAACAGTTTCAACAACCAAGTTTTTTTGCTTTCGCATATTACCTTTAAAATAAGGAGGATTGGGTTACTGCTGATATCTGGGAGATAAACAATTTATTCCTCAGCAACAGTTAGAACATTATATCCAACCCTCCTCATTAAATAGACACACAGGGAACACTACTTTTAATCGTTATTAACAATGATTCGTTTTTTTATTTCTCCGCATCCAACATTTGGAAACTACAAGAAACCTGTCAAATGGAAGGTTGAGGCAAGTCCCTACTTCTGGTGGTGGTATGCGCTGACACTGAATGAGGATTACAGGAAGCTGTGTGAACAGAAGGCAAATGGAGAGACAGTACTAGCTGAAACAGTTGAAGAAGAGAAACAGCTTCAGGTATATGAGGATTTTGGCAATGTGCAGTACACAGGATGCCGCTACGCTGCTTTTGCGAGTTGGTGGACAAAACGTGTTAACACACTTGAGACAAGGGGAGAGTACCTGTTTGCGGAACCCTACATGGCAGGAGCTGCGAACAAGTTGGACACTGTGGAAGCTGCACAAGCTGCAGTTGAATCAGCAAACACACTCGTACTCAGCGTGCAATTGAATAGACAGCGACAGCATGTGGATAAAGCGATTGATAGATTACTGCAAAAACACATGCACACAGTGAAGGGTAGGACAGTGCGAAATCCTAAATTAAGTTCCGCTCGCTACAGTTTAGGCACTAGTGTTGTGGTGGATGCACTGAAGAAAACATTTGATGTGTATGATGCTAGGTGCACAGCTGAACTGCGAGGAGAGCGGATAACGAATTGGCAGATTGCACAGCAGGTGAAGTTGGTTGTGAAAGAGAGAAAACGGAATGATGAGGACAGAGATACTGCGGCAGAAAGGAGGAACACAGCAGTAGTAGTGTCAAACTTATTGAACAGAGCAGGGAAGTTGATTGGAAGTGCTGGAGTAGGGACTTTCTGAAAGAAGTGATGTGAGGACGATATCTATATATATACAACTAATTAAATTCTTTATTTGACTACAGGCTATTGCAAAATAGCATTGGAAAAAGTGCGAGCAAAGTTGCCGGAGAAATTTAAGCTTATCAATGAACAGCTAAAGCTTTTTTAAAAGCGAGCTGTACAGCGGTATGAAAAGGTTAAGCAAGAAAGGGCTAGAACGCCTTTGTAACCTGCAATTCGGGATTATAATAATGCTGCAAATTTGGTATCTAAAGATTAAGCGACACCTCAATTTGTAAGATGAATTAAATTAATTATAAAAATTATTTTATGCTTAAGCTTGCCACTTTTCATAGAATAAATTTTGCGAAATATAATTGCTTTAATTAGGTGAATACTATGATAGTTGATAGGTTCGATACAAGGACATGAACCAATAATTTGTCATCACAATTTTTTTCCGTAAAAAATTTCAATAGTTTGTGGTTCGTCTACTGGATATTCAATATATTGAATAATGTCAATTATGCCGTCATTGTTTAGGTCGGTATAGTATTGTGCTTTATCTTTTTCAAAAGGAAGGGTTCCACTCGGAGGGTTGTGATAGACAAGTTTCCCATTTTTATTGTTAATGAATAGAGTGATTGGCGATGATTGTTCCAGCATGTTTTTAGAGCTGAACCAAAGCATCGAATTTATATTAAAAGACGACGCATCATCGTAGCCATCACCATTTGTATCAAAATAATAAACCCGCTCAGTTTCGAATTTGTGAGAAGAAAAGGCGAGGTTTTGTGATTCATTAATAAATGGATTTTCAGATGCAGTTAAAGATTTAATTTTGCCATCTTCAATTTTGATGGCATAGGGGAAAGTTGACATCTTGCTGTATGTCCATCTGTCAAATATGGATAATCCATTATCGCATTCACTCTTATTTTTGTCGTTGACTACTAGGTGCCAGTAACTTTTCGCGCCAAATTTGCAGTTGACATCCAGCGAATTCGTATCGATGGCGTTAATGTCTAAGCCGGAATCAAACATGTAGGATTCAACAATTGAAACGTATATTGGAGATTGATTGGGGTAAAGCTTAAGCGCTTTAGGCATCTGTGGTACTAAATCAAAAAAGTTCTCATCCATAATTTTTCGAATATTTCTACCTTCACCCCATGTAAGTTCAGTAGCTTGCGTGAAATTGTAAGGATTTGAGGTACTGGTTATAGTAAAGCCCTCGTTACTATTGGTAGCTAGTGCAAGAATGGGGTGTTTGATTTCATCATCTATGTTGATTGGTTTATAAACAGTGGATATTTTACTTTTAAAGTCGATAGTCTGAAGGCCGGATGAAACATTAGCAATGGAGTTTAATTGATTTTTTGGATTTCTGCTTGAAATGCTAATGCACCAATCGCTGCATGATGTGAATTGGTTGGTCGATGTTTCATAATAGTCATCTGTTACATCAGTTAGTTGGTTGTTTTCACCAACTTTATATACAGCAGGGCCACCAGGTTGACTGGCTGGCCAAATTTCAGATGCACTCCAAATTAGCCAATCATCTGACTGGTTCTTAATAAAAAATAGTGGTTGATCGGAAACTGCAGTGGATGGTGAACCAATTGGAATTAGATTATATGTTCCATCTTTATTGCTCAGTGCCAAAAATTGTTGTGCCGCCCAAGATAGTGCTCTATTAAGTTCTTTTCCGAATTTATTGTAATAATCTATTTTTTCATCTCCATTCCAATTGTCACGATCTTGGATGAC
>JACLAD010009187.1_pt1 | contig 10722 bp, 8 predicted proteins | sample 8027901 | NCBI WGS metagenome assembly JACLAD01 (sample SAMN15725071, study PRJNA655200) | protist metagenome | isolation source: fluorescence activated cell sorting (FACS) single amplified genomes of... | place: Spain: Blaines Bay Microbial Observatory, Mediterranean Sea | collected 2016-07-05
AAAAAATTGAAAACAGATGATCATAATTACAACAATGATAATACTAACAACAATAACAACATTATCAACAATAATAGCTTGACATTTGCAAGTCATAATAATACAAACTCATCATCCTTTAAATCAAGGTTTGATGTTGGGCCGCAAGGGGCAACTGTAAAAAAGCTTAAGTTGCCGCCGCCATATGAACTTTCTGAAAACCAAAAACTAACTCTTTCAAAGTCATCGTTTTTACCTTTACCACCAAACGGAGACACTACTGAATATGTAAATAATTTACTGCAAGGTAGGAATAATATTGGAATGCAAAACATTGGGGTGAAAATAGCAAGTAGTAGAAGAACGAACAATGTAAGTGCACCTCCTGAAAAAGATTCCAGAACGGTTTATGTTGGAAACATACCCAAAGTGACGGATGAACAACATTTATCTACTTTTATACAAAATGTGTTAACCAGAGTATTAGAGGATGCAAATGTACCTGATTCAAACAATGCTATCGTTCGTACAGATGTACATTCAGGTCGTCAATTTGCTTTTATCGAATGTAAAAATCCAACTTTAGCAACTTCATTAATACATTTAGATACTATTGTGTATCAAGATGTTCGGTTGCGTATACATCGTCCACAATCTTATAGGAAATGGAACTTAACGGCACCCCCCTTGGGTTTCAAATTAAAAACAAAGGGTCTTGCCGGTATTTGCCCATCTGTTGCAGTAAGTTCTGATGCAGGTGTTCCACAGATATTGCAAACATCACCATATAAAGTATTTATAGGTGCATTGCCTTATAATGTTTTGGAACCACAATTAGTAGAATTGCTAGAGTCATTTGGCGAATTAGCTGCATTACATTTAGTAAGAGCACCTGGAGTTTTACATCGCTCAAAAGGTTATGCATTTTGTGTATGGAAAAATGCTGAGCAAGTGACTGATCCAGCTATAAATGCATTAAATGGTTTAGAGATCCAAGGGAAGCAGTTGGTCGTAAAATATTCTACTGCTACTGCTAGAGGAAGTACTAGTGCTAATAACAGTAGCTCATCGCCAAATGAAAAAGGGAATGATAACAGTAACAATTTAAAAAATTCACCATCGCAAAATATGACAATAGTAGAAACGAATAGAAATATTGATGTAAATGCTGCGTTAAAGGCAGCTGGTGTTATGACTACTTCAAGTGATGTAAATAATAGTATTATTGATAATGCTAACGATGTAAATAGTAATAACAATAATAATATTTTGGAACCGGTATGTAACGTTCCAACAAATGTTATTATGTTGAAAAATATGGTTGAGGAAGAAGAGTTGAAAGATGATGAAGAATATGATGACATTAAAGAAGATATACAAGAAGAATGTGCTAAATTTGGAGAAATAGTATCGTTTCAAATGCCACGTGACGGTGAATATGTATGTAAAGTATTCCTACGATATAAAACCATGGAATCTGCAAGACTTGCAAAAGATGCTTTGAATGGAAGAAAGTTTGGCCCTAATGTTGTTGCCGCAACTTTTTTTGTATTAAATGCCTATGAAAAATTATTCGGTACGTAGTAAAAGCTTTTGTGAAAAAAGGAGCATAATTTAAAAATCCTTCTCTCTTTATAATATTACAATATACATGTGTATATATATATATATATATATTATACATTTTTACGTATTATTTATAGACGAAGTAGCATTGTGTCATCAACAGGGTTTTCAGCCTGTTGTCCACCGCCACCATAGCCGCCACCACCACCACCAACACCTTGTGTGTCTGCCTGTGTATTACTATCTTGAAATAAATTTCCTTGATGGGGGAAGTAGGGATTATGCTTCGGTCCAAATGCTGCTGAATGAGGTGAACCAGCACCTGCGTTTGGTTGTGCATATGGATAACCAGGCGCACTGATTGGACGTGGTTTAGAGCCTGGTACTTCTTGATATGTAGTTGCGCTAACACCAAACATTGCAGGAGAAATTCCTTTTCCATCCCCTACTTTATCTACTGGTGCTCCTCCGTATAAATTGAGGTTATTAACCGTACCTGACGTGAAATAACCACTTTTTTTACCATTTTTATCAGCGCCAGGTTGCTCCATCGGCGATGCTGGTAATCCTAACCCCGCATGTCCCCATATTGGCTGTACATGTTTTGTATATGCCATGGTTGGTTTTCCACTGGAATCGAACATGGCCGCAGGTTGTTGACTTGCCATAACATTCAGTGCTTGTGGGCTATTCCCGTAAGAGCCTGCAATCATTAATTTTTTTACACCACCTGCATTGTATTGTACAAATGCACTACTACTACTACTACTACTACTACTACTACTTTTACTACTACTGGTACTGGCGCTAGAGCTATCGTCGGGACTGCTAGTCTTAATGCTGTCTTTATGATTATTTCCTGGACCTATACCGTTTTTACTATTAACTGAAGATGCTGGGGCGTTTGCTTTTGTTTGTCCAGTCATAAGTTCATTTGGTAACAATGTTTTTGGCGGAACACCACTTTGCATCGGGTTGCCATAAAGTGGATGAGGCAGTGTTGCTTGCGCACCTTGCCCAAAAGCTTTCGGATTATATGTAAACATTTCGCCTGGGGATTTCTCTTCTACATATGGCGCATGCATATTATAACTATTCTCACCACCACCACCACCACCGCCATAACCTCCTTTTCTACCAGCTTTTAATAAAGTTGATTTACTATTCTTTCCTCTTAGTGCACTATGAACATCTTTCACTACCACTAACATGAACAACAAAACTACAGCCTTAGCATACAAAGCCATGATTTTAATCTTACAAAAGTCTATTTATATATTTTGTAAATACAATATATTGTTACAATTTGTACAACTTATTTATGTATGCAATATGTATAATATATATATATATAATATTTGTGTACGAATTTGTATTATGTAAAGACTGATGCCCCACTTTTTCTATAAAAATATAATATCGAGGAGAGTTTCTTTCCAGCTTTCAAAAAGATTGATTCTTTTATAATGCTACTGTCGTTGTAAATATTTTTTTGAAGTGCTATTCCTATATTACTATGCTAATTCTATACACATTCTCCGACATCGTCTTATCCATAGCACCACACAACACCTGTGGCACACACATTCAATACACATCAAAAGATATGTTGAATATATATTAAATGGATATTACGGTAATACGTAGATATCTTATTTGGAAATATCTATATCTGTATATATATATACACACATATATATACACACACAACATAAAGAAACAAAGGATATGTCATCATCATCGTCAAACAATCATTTGTCTGCATACGAAATTGCAAGGCTTGAACGTATTAAATTTATACAAAATGAAATTAAAAAAATAGGTGCATTAAAAAAAATTAAAAATATGCAAAAAGATATGCGTAAGCAAGTAGCAAAACCAAAAAGACCACGTGTAATAAGGCGTAAAAAACCTGTAGCACCTAGCGATAAAAGGGCTAGTGGTCGTTTAGCTGGTAAAAAAGTTGAATACACCAAAGAAATTGTTGATAATTTTGGTGTTGTTGAAGAAGTTTACGGACCTGATGGTGTAACAAAAATTGTAAGTATAACTTTTATATATATTTTTTTTCACGTAATCTCTTTCTTCTCCCGCAATTTAAATCATGACATTTATATATATTCTAACATCAAATTATTGTATATATATATATGTTCTTACATATACAATAGAAGAAAAAAACGAAGAAACAAAAGAAAAAAATTCAACGTAAAATGTTTACTCCAATGACGAATGATGAAAAGGAAAAGTTGGAATCGATGAAAGATGTTGTTGATGGATTTGAAGATTTTCTAATATCTTTGGGTGATTCGGATCAAAATCGTAGGCAAGTCTTGAGACAAGCACGTAAAATGTTATCTGGCCAAGGTGTAGAACATCCTAGAAATGATGCATGGTTTCGACGAAATGAACCTGTACACCTAGGATGCAATTTTGGACAATTAATTGAAGATGCATGGGATTTCGAAAATACGTATGGGGAAGATTATGGCCATGGATGGTTATTACGTCATCCTTTAAAAAAGCTATGGCTTTATCAAAGTCAATTGATGTGGGATAATGAACAAGAAGGAAAAGATAATACTATTACCACGACGACAACAACAACAACGTCTCCAGAGACAAAAAATCTTTCTATTATTACTACATTAGAAAAAAAGAAGGCAAAATCAAACGGAAAGAATCAGAAGCAAACACCAAAGACAAACAAAAAAAGAACAAACAAAGTGGCAGTATTGCCCACACTAACGAATAATACAAAACGACAACGTGTTGCGAAAGTCAATGAGTCATCATACGAAATAGGTACACGTATATATATGGTTTGGCCCGATAAAAAAACTTATTTTGGAGAAGTCACTGATGTTAGTAAACATAAACAAAAGAAATACACTGTAGAATGGGAAGATGGAACAGAAACAATTAATTTGAAATATTCACAATTAAGTCGTGCAATAGAGGTTTAAAGAGAGGAAATAGGTTACATGTGTGTGTGTGTGTAAAAATTTAAAATCTTGTTTGTCGTGTGAGTTAAATATTTTTGTAATATATTATAATTTTCAAAAACAATTATATTTAAATAAAAACAATCTTTCTGGTTGTATTTTTTATTTAACAAACTCAAAACACCAATCTCTCCAAACATATTTATGTTAAAATGTTTAAAATATTTTTCTTTAAAAAAACCCCCACTTTACACAATCATTGCGTTTTAATATACTAATAATTCTTCACTTTCTCGATCCATTGCGCCCACCATTATTTTGTAACATTCTAGCTAATCTATAATGGTGATTATTCATTGCTAAATCAACTGCAGTATTGCCAAATCTTGTTCGAGCATTTATCCAAATATTTTCTTTTTGTGCTAAATATTGAGCAATTTTTATATGTCCATCTCTTGCTGCATAATGTAGTGCACTATACCCGGCAACCTTGTCTTTAACATTAATGATTGTCCCATCCGATCGTCTTGTCTTCAATTTTCTCCAATTGACTGTTCCAGTTCTTGCATTTTTATTTGAATCATCTAATGGATAAAAGTTCCCATCTTGTTCACACAAAGATTTCACTAACATTAGGTTTCCATCTTGAACAGCAGCATGTAATGCATATTGTTCACAATAAATTTCATCCACTGTTTTCCTACGATTTTCTTTTCCATATACACGAACCATTTTGTGAAATAATACGTGTTAACTTGTGAAATTTCAATCAAGATGAATATATGATTAGGATCTAACTCTATGTAAATACATCATGACGTATTTATAGTCAAAATATAAAGATAAAGATGTGTACATCATGTTTTAAATGTGTGTACAATATTTTTGTTATCCGCAAAATGTTCAAAATTTGTACTATTAAGGTATAACATTGTAGCTTTGTTCCATTATACTACACTCTTTCTTTCGAAAGAGTCTGACGACGCAGACTACCATTATATACGTATTGATAAAATATCGGACTAAAATACTTAAACATAAGACAAAGTTTTTTCCCTTTTTCCCAAGATCCTTAGCCAAGAGGAATAGTGCAAAAAAATGAGATGCAAACCAGGCAAAAAGAAATAAACTATAAATAATAATTGTTCATTTTTGTTTGTAATAGTTGTCTCTCTCTCTCTCTCTATATATATATATATATACTTATATACATAATTACCTACATCACTTGCAGTAATATAATAGTATATATATTTACTACAAAAATATGTCATCCACGGAAGAAGCGACGACGAAAGAGGAGGAAGAAACAAAAATTGATGTAGTAGTAGTAGCAAATGATGATAATAATGATGAAGGAAAAAAAGATGATAGTAATAACGATAATGTTGAAAAGTCGGACGGGGATAAAAATGGAGAAAGTGAGAATGTTATTAATGAAACAAAAGATGATATGGATGTGGAAGAAAATGCAACCACTGATAATAATAATAATGATGAGAAGAATGAAAATACCAGTTCAGCATATGTTGTTCAAGAAGGCGATATAAGCGAGAAAAATGAGAACAATGATGATAATAATAATAATAATAATAATAGTAATAATAACGAAGAAGGAGGAAATGGTGATGGTGAAAACACAGATGAACAAACAACTACTGGCCATGTGAATACCCGTCTTGATCATATTTTGACAAATTATGATAGCAATTATGACGAGACGAAACCAGAAACGAAATGTGCAATTTCTTTTGAATATTACCCCCCTCGAACTACTGAAAGTTTAAAAAATCTGTACGAAAAACTAGAACGTATGAAAAAACAAAAACCATTGTATACTTCTATTACATGGGGTGCTGGAGGTTCGACGGCAAAAGTTTCATTTGATGTAGCAAAAATGATGAAAATAAGGAAATTGATTCCAAATTTACATTTAACATGTACTAATATGGATAAATATATCATAAAAGAGACACTTGATGATTGTGTACTGTTGAAAATCAATAATGTCTTGGCATTGCGTGGGAATGAAGCGAAAGATCCAACGGAGGATGAGGAAGGAGGATTAAAATCTGCAATTGATTTAATCAAATATATGAGAGAAAATTACAATGATTGGGAATTTTCTATACAAACGTCAGGTTATCCAGAAGGGCATCCAAGTAAAATCTTGAAAATTGACAATCCAAAAATGCTTACGGAAGATGAAAAGAAACGAATTATACATCGTCCAGATGCTGATTATGTATGCCACGAAGAGGAATATCAGCATGAAATTGAATATTTAAGAGAAAAAGTAGATGCAGGTGCTAATGTTATTATTACTCAATTTTTCTTTGATGTTTCCGTGTACATTTCTTTTGTAGAAAAATGCAGGGAAGCAGGTATTGATGTGCCAATTGTTCCTGGAATCATGATTATCCTTGCCTATGGTTCATTCAAACGAATTCAAGATTTTAGTCGTTGTCGTGTACCCGATGAAGTTGTTGAAAAAATGGAACGGTTGAAGAAAGATGCTGCTGGAGTGCAGGAATATGGCATAGAATTAGCAACCAATATGTGTAAAGAATTACTTGAATATGGTGTCCCTGCATTGCATTTTTATACATTAAATATGGAGAAAAGTGTCAATGAAGTGTTGAAAAATATTGGACGTTATATACCTGTTGATGATGAAAAAAAAAAGAAAAATAGTAGTAGTAGTAGTAGTAGTAGTAATAGTACGAAAGAAATCAAAGTTGATGATGCAAAAAAATAAGCAAAAAACAGATTTATGGCCGGGACGCCGAACGTCATCTAGTATAGTACGTATTATTTGTGTGATGTGGGATATAATAAACTTTGGTATGATAGTGATCAGAAATCTCTTATGTTTTTTTCACAGACACACACATCAGGACAGAGGTACAAAAAAATACGACTCACACACGCGTAGTGTTTTTATATTTTTTTTATTTTAAGATTCTTAAAACTGGTAAAAATAAATAATATATTTTATATATGTACATTTTCGTCTACTACACACATGGCTTACTTGAAAGACAAAAAACATAATTACAGGTTCGTAGTACAATTCTATTTTGCTACTTCCAATCATCTAATAAATTCAAATATTTATTATTGCCTTTAATTTCATGCCTTGAACGATAATCTTCTTGTAATAATCTTGCACCTTTTTTAATTATATCTCTTCTGCAATAATCTAATGGACATTTTCTCAACAATGGTCTATCATGTAGACACTTATCACATATTACACGATGTCCACATGGATGCAACGGCAAAATACCACGTGAACTGAAATTAAAACATATTAAACATTGATCGGAACGCTTGGCATCCTCAACAATTTCATGTTGACAACGACAATCAAGTCGAACTTTTTTACATACACCACAGACTCTTTCTTTTAGTCGTAACTCCATTAAATCATTATCTACTTTTTTTTTCATACCTTTTACTCTATGGTTTATATTTGATAATATTTTTCGTCGTTCCAATGGATTTAACGAGTTTAAATTAATGGCCATGTTGCGTTTTAAATTATTATTTACATTCTTTTTACGATCTTTTAAATTTTGTTTCAATTTATCAATATCTGGACCTTCATGTTTTAAGTGTGGTGCAACTACTACGGCTATTGTTATTTCTTCCTCTTCCAATCTAGTTTCAATTAATTCCCCAATATCTTTTGCTATTGTATTTGTTATCTTTCCATATTTCAGAATTTTTTCCTCTTCATGTGTTAATTTATTCATTGATTCTATATTGACTCTATTATGTTCTAGAATAATTTATGATACAAGACTTTTGTGAAATTAAAATATATTGAGTATGATATATAACACATCATATTGTATTATTATATTATTAATATATTTTTATGATATATAATATAATAACGTATAGATTTGTGTGAAGACTGATGTTTCCCATTTTATCCATTTCACATAATACCAAAAAAAGTAAAAATATCCGACATATAGACTTTTTGCAAAAAAAAAGCCGCGGCGCAGCTGAAATTAAAATGATTGATCAAAAAAATATTGAAGGAAAAAAGATGATAGTAATAACGATAATGTTGAAAAGTCGGACGGGGATAAAAATGGAGAAAGTGAGAATGTTATTAATGAAACAAAAGATGATATGGATGTGGAAGAAAATGCAACCACTGATAATAATAATAATGATGAGAAGAATGAAAATACCAGTTCAGCATATGTTGTTCAAGAAGGCGATATAAGCGAGAAAAATGAGAACAATGATGATAATAATAATAATAATAATAATAGTAATAATAACGAAGAAGGAGGAAATGGTGATGGTGAAAACACAGATGAACAAACAACTACTGGCCATGTGAATACCCGTCTTGATCATATTTTGACAAATTATGATAGCAATTATGACGAGACGAAACCAGAAACGAAATGTGCAATTTCTTTTGAATATTACCCCCCTCGAACTACTGAAAGTTTAAAAAATCTGTACGAAAAACTAGAACGTATGAAAAAACAAAAACCATTGTATACTTCTATTACATGGGGTGCTGGAGGTTCGACGGCAAAAGTTTCATTTGATGTAGCAAAAATGATGAAAATAAGGAAATTGATTCCAAATTTACATTTAACATGTACTAATATGGATAAATATATCATAAAAGAGACACTTGATGATTGTGTACTGTTGAAAATCAATAATGTCTTGGCATTGCGTGGGAATGAAGCGAAAGATCCAACGGAGGATGAGGAAGGAGGATTAAAATCTGCAATTGATTTAATCAAATATATGAGAGAAAATTACAATGATTGGGAATTTTCTATACAAACGTCAGGTTATCCAGAAGGGCATCCAAGTAAAATCTTGAAAATTGACAATCCAAAAATGCTTACGGAAGATGAAAAGAAACGAATTATACATCGTCCAGATGCTGATTATGTATGCCACGAAGAGGAATATCAGCATGAAATTGAATATTTAAGAGAAAAAGTAGATGCAGGTGCTAATGTTATTATTACTCAATTTTTCTTTGATGTTTCCGTGTACATTTCTTTTGTAGAAAAATGCAGGGAAGCAGGTATTGATGTGCCAATTGTTCCTGGAATCATGATTATCCTTGCCTATGGTTCATTCAAACGAATTCAAGATTTTAGTCGTTGTCGTGTACCCGATGAAGTTGTTGAAAAAATGGAACGGTTGAAGAAAGATGCTGCTGGAGTGCAGGAATATGGCATAGAATTAGCAACCAATATGTGTAAAGAATTACTTGAATATGGTGTCCCTGCATTGCATTTTTATACATTAAATATGGAGAAAAGTGTCAATGAAGTGTTGAAAAATATTGGACGTTATATACCTGTTGATGATGAAAAAAAAAAGAAAGAAAAAGATAATTTTATAAGAAAATGGCTAAGAATATTGAGTGGTATGCCTTCACTTACGTACAATTCTTCCTCTGACTTGAATGTATGCGTATTGAAATGTTGCTGTAACTTTTCATTGCAAAAATTAATACATAGCTGTTCAAAGCTATTAGTTTCGAAAATTTCAAACCCAAAAATATCCAAAATACCAACACTTGCTTCTAGATTTTCCATTCCTGCCGTAGCCATAGAAGAATTGATACGCGCTACGATCCAATTGAACATTAAGCTGTATACCTTTTTTGCTAATGCATCCCGTCCATTTGCTGCTTTTTCCGCACTCAATTGGACAGTCATAGTTTCACCACGCAATGTAATATCGCGTGATGTTAAAACCTTCGATAACGTCTTACTTTCTACACCAAGTAATCTTGCTACGATACTGACACCTTTTTCAGATGCACTACTAATTGCAGATTGATGTCCATTTTCACCTTCAATTGGGTCAAACATTATATTTCCAATATGCAATACAGCAGCAGTTACTGCAAAGATATTCTCTTTCTCTGCTGGTTGGAAACCTAAATTATTCATAGCAGATTGAACATCTTCAAATTCTTTTCCGTCATCCATTCCATCAATACTGATACACCCACTTTGATTTGTATATGAATACGTCGCTGGACGATCTAACTGCAATTTCTGTCTTTGTTCCATGCTTAGACCGGCACATAGCTGATAAAATATATGGAAGGAACGTTCACCCTCTGATTGTATCACAAGCCGGCTACTTTCTAATAAATAATTTTTAATATCACAAGATACAATTCTACTACCGACATCGAAATAAACTTGCATGTACTTTCCGA
>JACLAD010014876.1_pt1 | contig 10719 bp, 13 predicted proteins | sample 8027901 | NCBI WGS metagenome assembly JACLAD01 (sample SAMN15725071, study PRJNA655200) | protist metagenome | isolation source: fluorescence activated cell sorting (FACS) single amplified genomes of... | place: Spain: Blaines Bay Microbial Observatory, Mediterranean Sea | collected 2016-07-05
CAGGAGGCACGGCTAATGAGGGTAGCATTCTCCCGGGCACTAAAATACTGTACGGCAGTATGGTTTCCCTTCAGAGCTGCTCGCACGGGACATTTCTGCGTATGAACGAGGACGATACCTGCGACGTACAGAGCAAAATTCCGATGAAGAGTGGGGTTGTTTTCTCCATTCAAAATGCGGTTGACCGCGATTCGTCAGATGTTATCCGGTACGGGGATCGAGTACTGCTTCATATGGGGTCTGACGAAGTTTTAGCAACGAAGGTAGACATCAACCGAGAGATTCACAGAGACGCACAACCTGGCTTCATCTATGGCAAGCATGGCGTCCAATTTAATGACAACTACGCTGGGGAACGATCGAGCAGGACTCGGGGCAGTGACAACCTTGGCACTAGGCCGCAAACTGCCCCGTCTGCACGCTCCTCTCAAAACAGAAGGGCCAGCTCTTCGATGAACAAAATCTCCCGTGACAACTCAGGTACCAAGAGCAAAAGAGGTAGCATTTCGATGCCTGGGGTACGTCAAAAGAAGGGTGACGGGGAGAATGAAGAGAGCGAGGAAAGGAAGTGCAGAGAGGAGGGGTAGACGGGAGATGTGGTGACAAGCCGTTGTGGAGCAGTGTGCGGCGAAGCAGAGCTAGGGGAAGTAGCTCTGGGTATTGGATCACGTCTTGCCTCAATCCGCTGAGCGGAGCAAGTCTCGGTATACACCCTCTAACTATCATACTTTCTACAACACCGCTCGCACAGAGCGCTGCCACGTACGGTAAACTGGATGTTTCAAAGCTGCCACCAGGAGCTCCTGAGCGGCGTGTGCACCGCCCGGCGACACGGGTCGTCAAGTCAAAGCGCAAAAATTTGTACATACCGCCTTGGATAATCGTGCACCCGAATTTGTCGGCAGACGCCAGTGTCGGTACGTCGCGGTTCGAACATTATCTTACGAGTGACCGATAAACTAAATGAATGCAACCGAGGCAGGCAAAGAGGTTACACATATGGACAAAATTATCCTAGTCCAAGAGTGGGCACAGGACAAAATGTATATTGCTGCTCCTGTAGACCATAAGGATTACGTGCTGATGAAGCACTTTCAAGGTGAGGAGCGCAGTATAAAGAGTATTAATGCGCGCAAGCGTGCAAAGCGTAAGGCGCGCCTGGCAGAGCTCGATCGCCAAAGGAATCGTCCATGGGAAAAGCGAAAAGACATGTCTCGCTTGGACCGTATCAAGGTTCTGAAGGATCGTCATGGGTTTTGGAAGTGAGTTTGCAATGCACGCAAAGGAGGACAGAACCGTAGAAACTCACGAACGTCTGCAAACAAACCTGAAACTAGGCTCCACCTCTGTGCGGGCCAGATGAAATCTGCAGGGCCTGTGAGTACAGAACAGAGGGCACAACAAATCATGCTTGCAGCGCAGAAACAGCTCGTTGAGGCACGAAATCGCCAGCAGCACGGCCGCCCAGGCGAGGAGTTTGGCATGGAGATCTCAGAGTATCTCAAAGTCTTCCACAATGAATTCGACAAGCACAGCGTTAGGCGTGAAAAGTCCAAAGTTGAAGGATTGCGAGACTTTCTGAAGGAGCGCTACCGCCTGGCGGCTGTCGAGCAGTTTAAGGCGGACCCCGGAGCAGCAATTTTCAAGGAGCTAGCCGAGTACGGTGATTTAGATACTATTCTAGAAATCGATCCTGTGGCCCTAGATGACGGTAAATACGGTGAAAGCAATGGTAACGGAGGTGAGCACAGCGCCGTCTCCTTTAGCGGAAGCACCTCAGTGGTCGCCACAGAGGGAAACCGGCTTATTAAGGATGCGGGAGGCAACACTCAAGGTCCACTTGATGGCAAGAAATATCTCGAACAACGGCTGATGGAACTGGCTAAAGAACAAGCAGTTCGAGTCCACAAAGAGTCGCTGACCTCGATGAGCAGCATCGATGCCAAGAGTCGCTCGACAACCCGTTCGTTAAGTACCAACGGTACAAGCAGGGTCTCAGATAAGCTGCGCTATGCCCGAGCTATTGCAGAGGCGTACGCGCAGGAGGCGCTCGTTAGTCAAGAAGTGTGGATGGACATCAGGGCACAGGAGCAAATAAAGATCGCGAGGGAAAAGGAGACAATGCACATGGCAGTGCTAGTTGTGCAACGGGCGGCCCGCAGGTGGTTGCAAAATAAATGGCAAAAACTTTTCCTCGCCCATGACGAGAAGGTCAAAAGGCAGCTCACAAAGGAAAAGAGCGACCGCATCAGAGAGGAGGCGTTGAAACAAGCGACAGCAAAATCGGCAGAGCGGCTAAGTAAAAGCAAGATCACCGGGCGCGAGCAGGTGGTGCTCACAAGAACCATGTCCGTCAGCGAGCCCATTGGCTTTCGAGAGTATCCGGGCTCGACATCGAAATCGTCGCTTTCGATGTCCTCCCCGTCTATGGCCACGGTCGTAGTTGTAGGAGATTCTTCTGCAGCAACCCGAGAAAGGGCTGGTTCCTCGGTCAGTGTCAGGAGCAACAGCCCAGAATCTCACAATTATGGCATGGAAGCAGTCGAGGAGGTGCACGAATACGTGCACAAGTTCCGGACGGACCTCAGTGAGAGTCATGCCCTGTCAGATCTGCCGAAGACGATGCACTTCAACGACGATGATTCGACGCTGCATCTTCACAACCCTGGTATCTTTGCGGCGAAGGCCGCACCCGCAGTGGAAAAGGCAAGAGCTACGACGCCAAAGGCATATCGCTCGGTCGCTCGGCGGCGTCACCGACCTAGAACTGCTGGGCACGTTCCCAAAGCGAAGCGGCGACAGCTAACACCTCTTGGGAAACAACAAATAATGCGGATGTCCTCTGCTCGGCCACGCCGCGCTCAAAATAAAGTGCGGCTTCACATTTCCGCGTCAGAGTCGAACTTCAGACCGAATTCTTCTGGTGGAAAAAGAAAGGCGCTTGGACTATCGATGTCGGAATCGCTGCTGCGGAGTCCGAGCCGGCTCTTGCTCCGTGAGAAGCAAGGGCTCTCGAAGGCTACACTGAGACGACGTGAGCCTCCGCCGACAGAGACCTGGGGAGGCGGAAAGGAGACGACAAAAGATATGGGAAGAGTGGCTAAAGTGATTGACAAACACTGGGCAGCAACGAGTCGACAGACACCAGAGCCTCAGTCTTCTCGTAACAATAGAAACGCGAGCAAACGAAAACGGTGGGGGGAGATGGAAAAGGTTCGAGTGATCTGGCGAAAGTAGACGAGGGTTTTCTACCGCATAGTACAGTGTAGTGCAGTGCAGTAGTAAAAGAATAAAGGAAAAAGGAAAAATGCGAAATTAGTCTATATATCGGAGGACAAAACGTCCATAGGTTCGCTCTTCTTGCACAGAATAGTAGCAGGGAGTCTAGCCGTCAGCTCGTCGAGGCACTCCAGGTAGGCATCAGATGCGGCCGGGTTGCTCTCCAACGACGATGCCAAAGGAAGAGGAGGCAGCGCCAGGAAAACAGCTGCCGAGTTTGTTGAGTGCGAAGCAACGAAGTCGCCGAGAATTCTGCACGTGTCCGTGGAGACGAGAGACGGCCGACGCCCAGCGGCATGGATCTCCTTAGCCGGTGCCTGGACGACGACGATCTCGGGCACGGGGACCCGTGCCTCAAGTGCGAGTTCGGCAAGGAATTCCTCCAGTTCACCCTTCTCCTTCTCGGTGCTGTTCGCCTGCGCTACCTGTACGATGCGAAGCTGCGCGTCTGCAGCGTGGGCTTGCCTGAAAAGGTAACTTTAGGTGGGCAAGAATTTTTAAGTGATTTGGGTTCCAGAACCACAGTACGCAACGTAGATGCTATCTCAAACGCTAGACTAACCCAAACTGGACAAGGAGCGAAAGGTCGGAGCCGAAAAATTGCTTGTCGACCTCGCTTTCGAGGATCCACACGTCAACGGTTGCTGTCTGTCCAGCACGTTTGAGCATATCAAGCTTGCGCGCAAACTTGGAGAGGCCACGGAGCACGAGCACGTTCATCTGCAAGTCCACGATCCGACGCAAAAGCTCAATCTGGCTTGCTGAAGACCCGAGCGCCAACGAATGATCCGAGTCCTCCTCACTCTCTCTGTGCCGTGCCATCTCTGAGTCCGAACCTGCGAAGTGGATCTGTGACGCGAGAAGCACTGCGAGGTCGGGGCGCGGCTGCATCGAGGAGGAGATGTCCCTCGCGTTGCCAAAACCAAGGGGTATCGCAACAGTCCGCGGGGTGAGACCTCCAAGGCCCGCGCTTGAGCAGAGCGTTGCGTACACCTCGACAGGGTTGACGCCAGAGCCAACGACACTAAAGGCCCCTAGATTGTGTTCGCCGATTAGCCATGACCACGCAGCCTTTGTGCGCTGTTGCAGAGTAACCGCAGCTCCACGGCGATGGTGTGGAAGTAGAGCACGAATCGGTTGGCACAGGTCATCCACAGTATGAATCGTCTTTGGGCTGCTTGCGTGGATACCAGCATGACCACCAGCTGCCCCAGCGGATGCTCGGCCTTTTGTTTCTCTAGTGGCAGCAGTCCCGATAATGAAAAGTCCGGCAGACTGCTTGGTTACAGCCCTCCCGAATCTGAGCGCCGGCATATCCGCACGTTCTGCCAAAAGAAGGATGTTCTGCAAAAGTCCATGCAATGAGATCAGTTTGGGGTATGAAATATTCAAGGAAATGCACATTTACACCCACAGAACGCCAAAACTTAGGATTGTCCTTGTGGTGGTGAAATGACAGCGAATTTGAGCGTAGAGAACGGTAAATCATAGCTTGGCGAATGTCTCCCCACTCGTGCTTGCCTGGTGCGTAGAAGCTGAGATATGTAAAGAGGCAGATCCAAATCGCAGTTGTGATTGACGCATACACCCAACTGAGGTAGTACATCATCGTGATAGCAAGGATCGCCCCAAAGAGTGACATGTACCACTGTGTGAAGGTGAAGGTAGGACGCCAGTTTGGAGCGCGGGTGAGGAAGAGAAGGAGCGCGCTAACGTTTACAAAGAGATACGCTGTCAGGAAGAAGTCGGTAAGAATTGCCGCGATGCCATTCACTGCACTCCCTCCGATATAGCCAAAGAGATTGGCCATGAGCCAGGTTAAGCTGTTGTCGGATCATGAAATGCCGCATATATGCACAGAGTGGAGAAGCAAATGAGTCCATATCTTCGTAAAATGATGTATTCATTTGCATTGCGTTGGTAACGTACAGCACAGCCGGGTGCGGCTCGTCTCCATGCTTTGAACCATACGCAAACCAGGAAGTAAAGGGGAAGATCTTGTCACGTGCGATGGCCTGCAGCACTCTGGCTCCACCGAAGAGCGCACCTAGAGAGGTCGAGAGCGTGGCCATGCCCATTCCAATGACGACGATATACTCGGAGAGGCACGTCTCTTGAAGGAGGTAGTAGTCACAGCGCAGCGAGTCCCGGTCATACCTACGAGATTGCCGTGTGCGCACGGAGGTCAGCAGTAAGATAAAGTAACGGTAGGATGCTGTGCATCAAGATGTCACAGGACTCACGAAGCAGCCATGAGGATGGCAAAGATGAGGTACGTCGTAAAGGCGGTCAGCTGTGCAAAGAGCGTACCCTTTGGCAAGGAAGCGGCGGGATCTTTCAGGTCACCAGACAAGTTTGCACCCTCGAGCACGCCGCACGTCGAGGTGAAGATGAGCGCAACCACAACCTGCAGATTGTTAGCCGTATCCCATCCCCAAACCTGATCTCGAGGAGCATTAGCAGCTGAAGTGTGTTGTTGTGTTGTTTTGTATGGCGTGAGTTGGCAGAGCTGAATTGCTGGCAACTCATATCTAAGTAGCAATTCTACGCTTTTGTTTGTTCGATTATCGTCACTGTCATCCTTGCAATCCCCTTCCATCCGAGCCAGGCACCCAACAACAATCCTTGCTAGCCTCACCTGCAATGTCACGATGTGGCCACAAGTTGCTAATGAGCAAAGACGTGGAGGAGTTCGGAACCATACCTCCGGGACCATAAAACGTCGAGTTGATGAGATGTGTCTGGTAGTACGGATCAGACTTGTCCATTATTGTGTCCGGGCTGTTACGGCAGTCGATGGGCATCCTTGAGATGATACGTCCCTTGCCGTCAGAGCCATGATAACCAAAAATAATGCTTCCAAATGTTATGAGGATTGCTGTGATCAGGGTCACAAAGAGCAGCGTGTTAACCTTGGCAAAGGCACCAGCACCCGAGTATGCTACAAGCCCAAGAACGAGGAGTGTCCCATGATAGAGCACAGGAAATGCCCAACCAGGCCACATCACGCCGTGACTTACGGCGGTGTGCCGTATGTCCTCAACGAAAGCTGTCGCGTTGAACGCGCAGTTGAACACGTAGCTATGCCAGCGTTGGAAGGAGGTTGCATGAGAAAAGACAGAGAGAGAGAGAGAGAGAGAGAGAGAGAGAGAGTGAATGAGCTAAGTATGGATAGCCACGACACCTACCAGAGGTAAAACATCAGACCTGTGGCACCACCAAAGGCAGGGCCCATTGAACGTGAGATCATAAAGTAGGGACCTCCTCCCTTCATCTTGCCGTTGGTCACGATCGCCGAAAACGAGAGTGCGGTAAGGACAGTTGTCGTGAAAGATGCGATGAAGATGAAAAGAGTGTAAATTATTCCGGCATACCCGACGGAGTATCCTAAGTATAAATTCGTTAGTAACGCATTCGCGTTGGGTTTCAAAGTGCGAGGAACATAACAAAACGAGCAGCACCCGCAGAAGCACAAGCCGTCGGGCACTCTTTTCTTGACACGTTGGGGAAGAACAAGCCAATCGAAAGAGATGCACACGAGAAAGTGGAAATTGTAGAGCCTCAAAATCCTGGAGACAATGGGATATGCTTCCGCTTCACAACACACTCTCCTGCTCATTGACCTACCAATCCGCAGAAAGAGGACAGCTCCAAGAATGTTGAGGAGGCAGGGAACGTAAACGCCGTTGATGGTGCCAAGCTCGTTCTTGATCGGCCCAGCTTCTTCCGCCCTCCCCAGGCTCGACCCGTATTCAAGATCTTCTGTGACCCCAAGAAGGGGCATTGTGTTCTGTTTAACACCGTTTTCAACCATCTTGGGGTGGAGAACTGCTGTGTTCGAGAAAGGTGAATAGATATATGTTTCGATCTCGGGGGAATCCGGTGTGTGCTCGCAATTGGCGGCTCGCGGAGCGCCATCCAAACCAAACCTCGAGATTGCCAGATTCGCTGCGAATTCAACATAAACCCATTCGGAGCGTTTATCCCTGGAACGGTGGGTGGGTCGGTGGGGCTTGGCACCTTGCTTGGTCAGGGGGCTGGTGGTTAGTTTCGGTTTCGCTCCCTTCCACCAAGACCCACCACGTCTCCCTCCTCCTTCCTCCCTTCTTCCTCCGTCAATTCCTCCCACCGCCATCTGGGACGACTACGGTAGTCTAGGTACTGTACGAGTACAGTATGTGGGCCAGCTGCTTTGGGAGTAAAGTTACTTTCTTATATAACAAGCATGGTAATCCGGGTAAGTCCATGCTTGTTAAAGAGTGATGCTTGTTATATAAGAAATAAACTGAAGGGTGGGATCAGTCGGGTGCCCAGCGTCCGTCTGAGCCTGCCCTGCGACAGAAGCCCGCGGTGGGCAGGAAGATGAACAGGGCAATGAGGACACCTAACCAATCTCCAGCAAGCGACCATTGTTCATGTTGACTCATTCTTAAACTCTCGAGCGCCACTATGTCGAGCAAGGTAACCTCCGGCGATGCTCAGGGCAAGTTTGGCACTGGAGCCTTGAGAGGGAGAGGTCAACGAGAAGCATTGGGCAGTAATATCAAGAGGTTGCACTCGGGAATGAGGACTCGTTCGATGATGGGCACTCTCAACCCCTACGGAGAAGAGCAAACAGATTCACAGCGAACAGGATTCAAGGAAGCTACGGATTATGTCAAAGCTGCACTTCATTTCAAACGAGGCATCGCTCACGCAAAGAGCGATATCAAGCTCTTGCACGTGAAGGAGGCGAAGTTCCATGAACCTGGAGAGTTCATACTGCACCCACTAGGCGAATTCCGTTCGAGGTGGGACCAGTTCACCTCACTCTTAATCATCTGGATGTGCTTTTATGTCCCTTTCAAGATCGGTAAGCTCATTGAAGCAGGCCCGCAGTTTTTGGAACGCTCCTTGGTATCCTTGACGCGCTGGCATTTAACTCAACAGGGCATTTCCCACCTTCTCGTTCTCAGCCTTTTCGCACTATCTGAAAGAATTAGTCTGGAAAATCATTGGCATCGCAATTGACGCGTGGTTCGTTGCAGACATTTACCTTAACTTTCACACCGGATTTGTCCACAACGGATACATCATCATGGACTTGGACAAGATTTACGAGCACTACGCCGACCCGTGGCACGGATGGCTCGTTATCGATGTGTTAGGGAGCATTCCCATTGACTACATCTTCGAAATCATCGAGCTGATCGGTGTCTCACTGTAAGTTTGGAGATTGGCGGCAATAGCTGCAGTCTTGCATGCACTTGCGCAAAGACAAAACTAAATCGTAACGCGCGTTGCACATGGGGGAAACGCCTGGGCGTGACAGTTCTGGAGCTCCCTCCGGAACCCAGACGCAGGTTGCACGGAAACTCTTCAAGACGCTCAAGTGGCTCAAGCTTCCCAAGCTCCTTCGATTAAGTCGCTTGGCAAAGAAAGCTGAGCTCTTTCAAAGATTCTCCCACGTGATTTCTTGGCTCTTCTGCTATATTGTTTTCACGCACTTCGTCGCGTGCATATGGCTCAACGTTGTCGATCCATGCCGAGTATCACAGAGCGGTGAGTAAAGTCTGGTCTGCGTTTGTGCATGCTATATTCTCCGGCCTCTTTTTTTGCTGATACACTAGCCGCTTCTCAACGCATCACCATCCCCAACAATAACAACAAACCACAACAAACACGAACATGTACCTACTGCTCTCGCCTTGCAGACGACTACAATATAGATTTCTACGACCCCAATATCCACAAGCAAGTCTGCCCTCCGGAAATCATCTGGGATCTGTACGCTCGCTCTTTTCACGCATGTAGTGGGGTGGTCCTGGGCATTTCCCCGATGCAAACGTGGTTTGACGAGAAAACCGCTATGCCAGGTATGTATTTAATGTGCAACAGGGAAGTGCTCGTCTTTGTTCACTTTCCAACCTTCACGCTGATGAGCATATGATTGCATCATTTGACTCTCTCACACTAAACAACGTCGTGTCGCTGCGTTCCATGTGCTAGGATTTGACTACGGAAATTACAGTTCTGTAGCGCACTGGTTTAGCGTTCTGGTCATGACCTGTGGCGCCATTTTTGTTTCCGTTCTTATTGGCTTGGTAACACTCCTTCTTAGCAACTATGTTGGGACCAGCTGGGCATTTAAGGGAAAAATGGACAACCTTAAGAGTGAGATGGAGTACTACCGCGTTCCCCCGGCCCTGGCAAAGAAGGTGAACAAGTACTACGAGTACCTATGGCTCAATCGAAAGCACTTCGGTGACTCATCCCTGCTCAGGGACGAGGACATGTCGGTCTCCCTCCGGAGAGAGCTTTCCCTTCATCTCTACAAGGACATGATAATCAAGGTGCCTTTTTTTCAGAACGAGTCCGACGACTTTCTTGCGCGTGTGTGCATGAACCTGACCACGGAGATCTATCTCCCAGGAGACGAGATTGTACGTGAGGGTGACGTAGGCCGTGAACTCTACATTATCAACAAAGGCAAAGTCAAGGTTGGTTTATCGGCGCAAAGAGGAACAAAGGTCGTGTGCAGGAAAGGGAGGAGTGCAGTATTTTCCTTACTCACGACCCTACTCACCCCCACCATGAACGCACTCACATAAACACACCCACATCGCCACTCTCCGTCCCATCTCGCACTCGATAGATCACGGGAAAAGAGAGGGGATTGGTCGGTGAGATTGGCGCCGGTTCGTTTTTTGGCGAAATCGCGCTTCTTGAGCACACTAGACGTACGCTATCAATCTTCGCCGTCACTATGTGTGAGCTCAACGTCTTGGATCAAGAAACCTTTGACGCTATCGTAGCCGAGTACCCTTCATTCAAGTTCAAAATGGAGCGCCTTGCCTACCGTCGACAGTCTAAGGATCGGCGGCACACGATGGCGAAAGAAAACAAGGGTGTCATAAAGCGCAGAGAATCGGATATCGTGCAACAAACCGACCTCCTTGACGATCTCGACGAGGATCGGGAGATCGACAGTGACGAAGACGAAGGCGAAGAAAATGATCCTCTCGACAAGGAGGTCAAGGAGTTTGTGCGCAGGACCTCCAAGGCGATCAATATGGGACAAGGTGCTAGGGGATCGATTATTGACGTCCCCCTTCGGGACTCTATCGACGTCGACAAGCCGAATTTCTTCGGTCACGAAGACGACGGTCAACTTGCAGTCCTGCAGGACTCCGAGTATCGTAGGATCAGCAAGAGCCCTGCACTCCTCGCGGCTGCGGTCGCAAAAAGCAATGCCATTGCGGCTACTCGAGTGAAGGCACCGCCACGTGCGATCTTCAAGGGTCACCAACCCTCTTTTGCGAAGGTGATGAAGAGGAGCGACAGTAGCTTGGGGTCAATCGTGGAGAACAACGAGGATAAGGGCAAAGCCACGCGTAGTCTTCGTCTCGACTCTATGCATCCCAGAAATCCACTCATGCGAAGGAATCCTAGCTTTACTGC
>JACLAD010006405.1_pt1 | contig 10710 bp, 3 predicted proteins | sample 8027901 | NCBI WGS metagenome assembly JACLAD01 (sample SAMN15725071, study PRJNA655200) | protist metagenome | isolation source: fluorescence activated cell sorting (FACS) single amplified genomes of... | place: Spain: Blaines Bay Microbial Observatory, Mediterranean Sea | collected 2016-07-05
TACAATATCTGCAAACAACTCTTGTGCGGTTTCAAATCGCAGCACATGCTTTGTCAGCTTTTCGCAAGGCCAAAACATACCAAGCGCCACGTCCTGCTCGAGTTGAGCAGCGCTCCATTGCATATGGCCCATTAAAAGTTTAGGGTAATAGTTGATCGTTTTCATATCAACCGCAATCAGAAGAACGTCGAGCATGATTGACGCTGTTGGTGACGTCACCAGTAGAACGTCACCTAATCTCTTTGTTTCAACGGTGCCTAACTTAACCTCACCAATTTTTGCTGACAGTTGGCTCGAATATTCCAGCAAGAGAAACCATCTCACATTGCTTGAATCATAAATATTCGCAGCAACAAGGGTTTCACACTTTGCAGTGTGCAAAAACGTTTCCAAGTCAGGAAAACGACTTGATGCAGAGGAACTTGGCCAAGCCTGTTTCAAGTTGAAATCTAGGGAACTCTGACCAACTTCTGTGGAATGTGAAGAAAGAGATATTCCGGAAGCACCATTCACAGGATCATAGTTGAAAATGAGAATGACACGTTCCAGGTGTGAAGGTTTTGCAGACTTGGAGATTAGCGGAAAAATAAGCGCACCTTCAACATTTCGGGCTTGTGTTCCAGGTAATGGTGGCCAAGCTGTAAGATATTCAAACACACTATTTTCGATCATATGATCATAATCATCCAAAGGCTCGGCGTTTCGTTTTGTCATAACGTCCACCATAACCTTGTCTTCGTCGACATGACGAAATATTTTTACATCTTGTCTATTTACAAATACTAATTCTACAACTATAATACATACTACTAGTAGTATACTAGCTAATCCTACCACAACCTTCACATTCCTCTGTGCACTTGAAGCACGATTCATTTCAGACCAAGTTGGAAACAACAAACAACAAATTCGACCATGTTGGTCTTTTCTGACATGTCGGTTCTAGACAGTGACGCAGCCTGTGAAGCCGTCGAGCCGACAAGCCGTCAAGTTGCGTCAACCTCTAAAACTGTTGGTTCAAACGCGAACGTCCCATTTTCAAGCTTGGATAGAAAAAAACATACACAAGAATTCTAGAATATACCTCGGAAAGAAACGAAAAACATGATGGATATCGTTCCCTTCCCGAGGGCGACTGCAATTTTAAATAAGGAAGTCGAGCTGTTTTTGCCCTGCAAGTTTACGATTCTGTTCCCAGCACGGCGATAGCCCGCTTTCCCGGCAGCCTGCGGCAGGGTAAAAAGAGCTCGACTCTTGCAGTCGCCCCAGGGAATGATCATACATACCACAAAAGGATAGGAGAGGGGTGTAATGTAAGAAGCAATCTATGTTTTTCTTTTCTCCCGGATGAAATTTGGGATTTTTATTTTTTTTCGAGAAAAAAAAAGAAGGAAAAAGAACCTAAATCATTTTAAGTTTGAAAACAAAACTTGATTTTAAGAAGGAAAGAAAGGGTTGGGGGTTTGAAAGAAGAAGGAAGGTAGGTAGGTAGGTAGGTTGATAAATAAAGAAGAAAAAAGGAAAAGAAAATGTTTTTCGGTGGTGGTGGGTTTCCTGGCGGTGGGTTTCCTGGACATCCTGGTATGGGTGGTCGAGGTGGGGAAGACGTGGATACGGAGTCTTTCTATAAGGTTCTTGGGCTAAGCAAATCGGCATCAACAAGCGAGATTAAAAAGGCGTACCGAAAGTTAGCCAGAGAGCATCATCCGGATAAAGGCGGGGATGAAGCGACCTTTAAAGAACTTACGGAAGCGTACGAATGTCTAAGTGATCCCGAAAAACGTGATTTATATGATAAGTACGGCAAAGAAGGTTTAGAAGGCGGGGGCCGCGGAGGCGGTGCAGAAGACATATTTAGTGCTTTTTTTGGTGGCGGCGGTGGTCGCGGGGGCGGAAGACGCGGGCCTCAAAAAGGTGAAGATGTAGTTCATCCGTTGAAGATGACGCTGGAGAACTTGTGCTTGGGCAAAACCGTTAAGATGCAGATCAATCGCCAGCGCGTCAAGTACCCAGAAGGAATGAGTGCAGAAAGTGCAGTTTCGGATTGTACCAAATGTAGAGGACGAGGTGTGGTATTGCGTGTCCATCAAGTCGGTCCAGGAATGGTTCAGCAAGTACAAACAGCGTGCCCAGATTGTGGCGGGGCTGGTAAGACGTTCAAAAAGGGCGTCAAGGTTGTGAAGGAGAAGAAAATTCTTGAAGTTCATGTAGAAAAGGGCATGAAGCACAGGCAAAAGATAGTGTTTTCTGGTGAAGCTGATGAGGCTCCTGGGTGTTTGCCTGGGGATATGATATTTGTTATCGATCAAGTCAAGCACAACACTTTTCAGCGCAAAGGGGCCGATTTAGCAATGGAAAAGAAAATAAGCTTAAAGGAAGCCTTGACTGGTTTTTCTTTCAATCAGAAGCATCCTGATGGACGTACCTTGGTAATCAAGTCCGAGCCAGGGCAAATTATTGAACCAGATTCTCTTCGCGGCATAACCGACGGCGGTATGCCGATCCACAAACGCCCTTTTTCCAAGGGTCGCTTGTTTGTTATTTTCAGAGTGGAGTTTCCTAAATCACTTACCGATCCACAAGTTACTGCACTCAAAGCGGCGCTTCCAGGACAAACGAGTACTCCAATGGTGCCTGAAGGCGACGACGTCGAAGAAGTTCAATTGTTACCTGCTAAAGCAGAAGATATAGGTTCAATCGGAGCTTCTGCGTCCACAGGAAATGCGTACGACTCCGACGATGAAGAAGGTGGCCAACGTGGGGTACAGTGTCAGCAGGCATAATTTTTTAAAGAGAAAAGGCGCTTTTGCTTACTTACTTGGACTAGCTAACAGCAAGAAAACTGGAGTGAACAAATCAAATACTTACGTAACTAAGCGACTTGCTCTTAAATCCACTGCTTCCAAGGAGTGCAGTACACGAGCCGCCTCAGCGCTGCCTTCAACTTTGGAACGCACTCTTCCTACCATTTCCTCTTCAAACTGCTGTATAGCATCCCTTACGCTATTTGTACTAGCCAGGCAACGAGCCAGAGACCAACCATCGGATAGCGCTTGATTGGCACCCTGTCCCTTGAACGGGCTCATGGGGTGGGCGGCATCTCCGAGAAGCACAACGCGGCTCGCGCACTCTTGGTCGAAAAAATCGTCCCCGTCTTGAACGAAACCCGAAGGCCCTAGCTCTGGGGGCGGCCTATCGAATGCAGGGTACCCGGTTACGTCCTCCGCAATGGTGTCGTTTAGCAAACTAACTACGGGTTCATGCCATCCAGCACAGCGTCGGCGGGCCTCAGCTAAGAGCGCAGTTTTGCCCTGGTCACTTAACGCCCGAGCTTCGTTCAGGGCAAGAGGGAAACTCAATTGCCACATGGTTATCCCATTGTTGTCAAAAGGCATTGTGTATATCCTTGTTTCTCCGCCTAAGGTTTGGAAAACCCGATTTTCAGCCAAGGGATGGTCACAAGGTGCACGACCCAAAATCACAATTACGCCCAAATACCGGTGTGGTTTCGTACCCAAACGCACGTTTCGCACGCGCGACCAAATCCCGTCTGCGCCAACCAATAATTGACAATCCGTCTTGCCCTTAGATGTGTTTACCAAGACGTCACCATTTGATTGCAGCTCGCATCCTTCAAACGCGTTTCCCCAATCTATCGTATCTGGCGCAAGTTTATCAATCAAAAACTGCCGAAGGGCTTGCCTTGGTAGTTGAATATTGAACCTTTGTGCATCCCCTTTCCCATTTCCTTTCTTTTCTCGCACCGTTGAATGAATTGTCCGCCCGTAGCTCGAAACTACTTGGCCATCAGTTAGATAGCTCGTGTGAGAGAGAGCTGCTCCGCCGAGATCCTTCAGATTCGGATACCCTAACCTTTTTAACGTCATTGAAGCCTGCTGCATCGTTAAACCATATCCTTGAGCTCTCGCATCAAATGATTTATCCTTTTCCAGTATACGACACGGGATATTTCGATGTTGCAGAGCCAAAGCCAGTGCGCACCCTCCAAGTCCACCACCAGCGATCAATACAAAAGGTTTCTGTTCTGGCGTATAGTTATTGACAAGATCAGGTTGCTCCGAATTCTCTAATGGCACAATACCTAAAGAATTACACGATTTACATGGTACAAGTCGATCTCGTAGTTTTGGTGTCCGTGTTTGCTCCGCTGTATCACCACCATCACCACCACCACCATGCGCCACCATCGTTCCACGTTGACCTGTTCCCTTTGTCGGACCTTGGTTAGGAAACGACCCTGAAATTTGTCGATGATTTCGTTTCCTTTTACTGAATCGATATCCAGTTGATGCACAATGTGTACACCCTTGCCAACTTTTGCGATACATTGTTGTTTTGAATTTGTTTCTTCGGTTCACTGTCCACACGTTGATGGATGGCACCACGTTGCACGACGTTGATTACCAAGTGCTCCCCTTGTCAATGAAAACGATATCTATGAAAACAACAAGTGATCAGAGTAATACATGAAATCTAGCTAGCTGTGTACGTACGTACTACGTGTATGTGTACGTACGTACACATGCATTCTTCGGACTGTGACTACAGGTCACTGTACGTACCTTGTGCGCCATACGCGGACCACAGGGAAGGCACCGAGGACAACCCGAAGACAACACAAGGGCAGGAGCCGGTACAACGGGGCAGCCGGAGCAACGGCCCACGGGCCCGACCTGGCAGACAGTGCCAACTCCCGGGAGATAATTGAAACAAATAGATCTATACGCTTATATTCATTTTTTTCTGTCTGCTTCCTCGTTGACTGCTTTGTGGGAGGCAACAAGGTCATGTAGCTCCCAACTTTGAAGTGTGTTGAGAATGATGTCCAAGCCGTCTTTGCGTCCTTTAAAGAGTGAGAAGCCTTTTGATTTTCCTTGTCCATCTTGCATGTGTTTGATGTTCTTCTTGAGGTCTGACTTGTTTTGCCCTCCGAATCGGCGGGAAAGGCGTTGACCCATGCCTGCGCTGAGTTGTGCGTTTTTCTTCTCGTTCAACTTCATGTAGAAGAGGCAGTTGCCAGCGCCAAATTTCTTGATGGCTTTGAAACTGAACGAGTTGATAATGTCATCCTTGTCGGTGTTTAGCACGTGGATGCCGCGGGAGTCTACGCCAATGACATACTCCACCATGGAATCAGCTTTTGTTGCGTGGAAAAATACCATACCATATGTCAAGAAGTTTTTGCAAATGTCGACGTATCTCTGACGCAGTTGCGTGAGCCCATCATGGCCAAGATCAACCTGAGTTGCAATCTGCTTTGCCCAAGCTTCGACAGGCATTTCATCGAGCCATGTCAAAGGGATATGCTTGGCCAGTCCAGCGCTGATAAGTGCATCCTCGTCGTCAAGCTCGAGATCATTTTCGTTCTCTACTGCAAGAGAAATAGCGGCAAGTTCTGCTACTTCAGATTCTGAGCGAACCACGAGAAGCCCGTCGGTGACTTCTTGCACAAGCTGGTAGTACTGCCATATGTCTGACTTGCCTTTGGCAGGAAGGATGCGGCGCTTGAATGTGAATTCCGGTTCGCGATTTTGGCGCGCCATGCGGAGGTAAGCATCTCCAGGATACGTGTACCACGGAAGGGGCCAGGAACATGATGGTGCGGGACCGGTCACGGCGCCTTGGCCCTTGACGTTGTTGATGCGCGTTAGTCGAGCCGCACTTTTTGATGCGGTGATTGGGAGTAAGAGCCCGCTCTTGCCACCTTGAGCAAGTTTTTTGCCTGCAGATTTGGGGTCCTTGTGCGCAGGAGAGTTGATTTTCTTGAACTTGCGGTCTGCGACGTCGGGCTCCGGGCCATATTGCTGTGTGAGTCTGTGGAATAGCTCCTTCTCGCGGCCTTGCCAGTGGGAAACAAAAGCTTCCACACTTCCCAGTTTGCTTGTGTTGTAAAACTTGTAAAAGCGGATGAGGCGTTCGCGAAGGTCGTCTCTGCCAGACTCATCGGTGTCTTGAATGAAGATTGCCCATGCAGGTCGCTTAACTGCGTCGATGATCCCAGTCTTTTGGCGCACAAGCTTGTGCACGGAATCGGTGCGCATGTCTGGGGAAATAGGAAGCTCGACCACATTGCCGTCGACGACATTGATGGATGCCAACACAGGAGGGCGCTTGAGGTAGTGCGCGAGCTCCGTGGAGCGTGGTTTAAAGGTGTCGGTTCCGAGTTCCATCGTGGACCCGAGCTGGGCTAGGCAGAGTCGAGCGTAGTTGCCAACAAGCTGTGGTTTGCTGCGGTTCTCCTGGAAAAAGTATACCAAGTATGGCGCAAAGACCTCAGAGGGCGGAAAGTACTTAGTACACATGCACATCAAGTTCCATGCCTTGTCACAGCTGTCTCTGTCGATATTTCCACGAATATGCTTGCACAACTGGAGGTACACTTCGTCGGCGACGCGCGGGTCTTCGAGGCCCCGAATTACGACGAACTGGGCGAGGTCGCTGCGGTTGACTGCAAAGATATCTCCGCAGTATTGCAAAATGACACGATTGAGGCGAATGGCGATTTCGTTCTGATAATGATCGACCTCGTGCAGAGACTTGGGGATGACATTGCGGGAGGACCATAGCTTCATATCGGCCTCACGATTGCGCTCACTAGGAGGGAACGGTTCCGTGTAGTCATCATCAGAGCGAATTCGGTAAAAGTTCTCTAAGCGATAGCGATCACCTGAGACAACATCATCACAAAGGTCCAAGTACGATTCCGTGTTCATGCATTTCAGTCTCTCCGACTCGGTTTTTTCTTGTTCCTCGAACGTGGCATACTTGAGGGCTTTGTTACGGGCCTCGCGAAGTTTGTGGTTTTTCAGCGCTTGCTTGGTGAGTTCGATATATTCTAATCGGCGACAAAGCTCTGCAACGCGTTGTGCATCCATGGTCTCCATACCAAGTGCCTGCGCAGCATGAAGTGCCTTGAACAATTGGTCGTTGTCCCCGCGACGGTTGTCAAAAGCTTCCAGGGCATCGGAAAGCATTATCTGGACTTCCAGTTGCTTCCTGCTCCGCTCCAGGAGATCCACTGCGTGTTTCACCTCTGGCTCGTTCGTCTCGTCCATGCCCTCTTCTGCAGCAGCGGTGACCGCTTCTTCTAGAGGTTTCAGATCGTCCATGAAAAGCCCGTCCAGGCGCCTCGATTTTTTGGTCAGCACTCCCATCTCCACGGCGATGCGATGTAGAATATTTTCGCGCTGCTCCAAGTGGTCTCGCAAAGCCATAGCCTCGTCGCAAATGGGGTCATCCGCACCAAGTTCCGAGATTCGGATGCGGAGCTCATTCAGACGGTCTAGATCACGTGCATCGATCGCCTCGCGAAGGTCGCGATACAGTTGTTGAAGCGCTTCTTTGCGGAACTTGCTTTCCTCGACGATCTTTTTCAGCAGCTTGAGTGCGCGCTTCACGGTTGGGTGGTTAGCAGACCCGAGATCAACTAGCGCTTGGCACTTTTCGCGCATCAAAGGTTCGTCTTTCGCGGAAATGGCATCCTCCAGCTCAGCAACGAGCTTTTCCTCTTCCTTCATGCGCTCCAGAAGCGCTCGCGCAGTCTTGAATTCCGACAGGGAAGTGAGGCCGAGCTCTTGGGCATTTTCCACTGCAGCAGCGAGCATCGCCATGTCTTTCGAGTCGATCGCTTCCCGCAGCGCATTGACGCAATCTTCCTCTTGCTTGGACTCCTTCAAAAGCATTTTGGCCGTTTTCACGATTTCTTCCGAACCAAGACCCAAGTCTTCGGCGGTGGCGATCAAAGTAGGGAGCGAATCAATGTCGCGGGACTCTACAGCAGCTGCAAGCACCTCGAGGTGCTTCTGCTCCTCCTTGATTTCCGCAAGTACGCGCCGCGCGCGATCCAGTAAGGCTGCATGCGCGCTTGCGTTGGGCAACGACGCTGCAAATGGGATCGACGTTTCCAGCAGTTTTCGATCCCTCTTTTTGATTCCCGTCTCAAGATCATCAAACACGCGCTTCTGGCGCAAAAACTTGCTACGCGCCATGTAACGACGAATGTTCTTTTGAATCAGCAGCGTCACATCCCACAGCGCCGACTCGCGGGCCTTATTGAGCTTATCAAATTGATTGGCCCGCATAAAGACCTTGGTCTTGCCTTTTTGCCAATCGCTGCCGCTCAGGAGGCCGTCCGCAACCAACAGATCCAGCAGCTCGTCCAAATCGCTGGCCTCCTTACGGATGCAACGATACAATCGCATGAACTCGTGATGCTCTTTACGAATAGGGTAACCCATCTGGCGAATGCGGCACACCTCGAGCAAACCTGCATAACGCAACTGGTCCAACACGAGCGGAGCTTCAAACTCTCGCGGTTTCTTCAGGCTGTTAGGCTTGATCGTACGCACGAAATGCGGCTCCGTCGCATTAAGCCGGATCATCAGCTCATCCAGCTGCTCCTGAAATTTACGCCCCAGCGTCTTGCGGGCCTTATTCTTGCGACCATTGCCAACCGCTTCCAGGGGTTCATCCTTGCTAAACAATTCCCGGATCAGCGAAACCTCCGAATCCTTCACTACAGAGAGCAGGTCGTTGCGCAACACATCCCGATTCTTCTCCAAGAAACCCTCCACGTTGTACATTACTTCTCCCGCAAAGTGCACCACAATGAACGATTTACGAGCCCCTACGTTCTTTCGCATCTCCTTCACGTCGGGCTTTTTTATGATCATCTTGTCTTTGAGAGACACTTCCGTCGCATGTTGGGCCTGCCCCCAACCCATTATCGACAACGAGCTTGCACGGCGACGCGGCATTTGAACTTCCAGCGTACCATTCGCTTTCGCGCGCTTTTCATAACTTGCGGCAACCGCAAGCATCTTGTTGTGAAAACCATCGTCTGAACCGCGCAAAAGATTCACCTGGTCATCGCAAATTGCAAATATACCAGTAGACCTGTGGTCGATCGCAGCAATAACAGCCTCGTTGTCAGAAAAACCGATTTGGCTTACATCGATTTCCTCGCGCCGGTACTCCTCCTGCTCCAACTTGAAGATGTGGTTGTTGAAGAAACCTTGAAGCTTCTCGTTACAATAATTGATGCACAACTGCTCAAACGAATTGTGCCCAAACGACTCAAAACCAAAAATATCCAGCACAGAAATCGTAGCAATATCACTCGAGTCGTGCGAATCGATACGCGAACTTAACGCATCGTTGATGCAATCCGTCAAGAAATCAAACAGACGCGAGTACGTGTGCTTCGCAAGCGCATCCCTCGCGTCCCGCGCCTCGCGCGGATTGTGTTTCTGGATCACAGTTTCAGAACGGTTCGAGATGTCCCGAGTCAGCAAACCTTGCTCAAGATCTTTTGCCGTTACCCCAAACATGTCCGCCGCATTACCAAGCGGCTCGCTGTCAACCACCTTGGCGAAATCTGACGTCGAAGAGATCTCCGTAAACTGCACGTTACCCAAATGCAAGATTCCAGCTAGCACACGATTCACAGCTTCACGCTGCTCTTCGTCCATTTTTAGCAGCTTCATCGCACCAACAGTAGCCTCCCACTCCCGGCAATCATCTACGCCATCGATTCGCGTAGACGGATTCTTGCTCTGATTCAGATACGCATACTGATCAGGCTCGCTCAAGCGGTATTTCTGTTTCAATGATGGATCTGTCATATTCGCAGCACTACACAACTGGTAGAATATATGGTACGAACGCTCACCTTCAAGGTGGTGCACCACACGTGACTTCTCTAAAAGATAGTTCGTTATTGCCCCACCAACAACGCATCCCGCGCTTTTCGCAAATTGCACATCAATTAACTTGCCAAAACGCGAACTGTTATCGTTACGTACCGTCTTTGCGTTACCAAATGCCTCCATGATCGGGTTTGCACCAAGAATTTGTTCACGCAAAGGCACGTCAAAACGCTCTGAATTTACATCTTGCGACGAAAAGTTATCAAACGAATCGCCCCGCAACCGACGGTTACGACGAGACCGTTCCGCAATATACGCCAGGTACAACTTGGTCGCCTCCGTTTTACCTGCACCACTCTCACCGGTGATAATACAACTTACATCAACGCTGTTGTGAAGCATTTGATAAAACGAATCTTCAGCAACACCATAAATGTGTGGCTCCATTTCAGAAACATCTCCACCACAACCGATAAACTCATCCACTTTCTCAGGTCCAAACAGCGATGGAAGCTGCTTGTAAGGATTCACAGATATCAAAATTGTCCCAATATTCGTATAAATTTCGTCCCGAGCGTATCGCAGACGAATATTATGCAACAACGCAGCATTATCGAGCTGCTTTAGAACAACCATATCAGGCCATCGTCGAAGACTTTGTTCATCCATCGATTGCGTTCGAACACTTTGTTTTGGAGAAACTTTCACTTGACGTCCACTATCCACCAGGGTTACCGAGCCAGGTTTACCCTTTTCAAAAGTCGCGTTCACTTTTGCAGGAACATAGCAATCGGTAGAATCTTCAAGAAACACATATGTTCCCTTTTCAAACAAAACCATGATTCTCCTAACCAAAAGATACAGTCAATACTTTCAAACAATACTACACAAAATCAAAACTCAAACTCCCTTTTTTTTTTTATTCAATTCAATAAACACACACAAGTTTTTACTTTACACACTTTGTCAAAATATTTTTTTGCGATTTGCACAAATAAAAAAATAAAAAAATAAGATAAATTTGGTGTGAAATGAACTCGTA
>JACLAD010010409.1_pt1 | contig 10709 bp, 4 predicted proteins | sample 8027901 | NCBI WGS metagenome assembly JACLAD01 (sample SAMN15725071, study PRJNA655200) | protist metagenome | isolation source: fluorescence activated cell sorting (FACS) single amplified genomes of... | place: Spain: Blaines Bay Microbial Observatory, Mediterranean Sea | collected 2016-07-05
ACTGGTACTGATACTGGTACTGGTACTGGTACTGGTACTGGTACTGGGGACTGGGGGGTATCTATATCTGTATCTACACATTTCATGGTACAGTGTACAGTATCTACTACTTGTACTTGTACTTGTACTGGTAGCTGGTAGCTGGTAGCTGGTAGCTGGTAGCTGGTAGCTGGTAGCTGGTAGCTGGGTAGCTGGTAGAAGAACATTGCTGGTAGACTAGGTAGAAGTAGAAGTAGCTGGTAAAGGTATGTAGGTAAAGGTACCGGTAGCTGGTAGTTGGTAGTTGGTAGTGGTAGTCTGGTACTTTACTGGTACTGGTACTGGTACTGGTACTTGGTACTGGTACTGGTACTGGTACTTGGTACTGGTACTGGTACTTGTACTTGTACTTGGTACTGGTACTGGTACGTTTACGCTTTTACTTTTACTTTTACGCTGCTTTTACAAAGTTTTACCTTTTACTTTTTTGGCTTTTAGCTTTTAGTTTTAAAGCGTTCCGGCATACCGGCATATTGCTAGATATATGTATATATTTTATCATTTTAGAAGTAATTATTAAAGACTAATGCTAGAAGTACATATAATAATAATATGTACCTCCAGGTAGTTGTGTAGTGTTGTGCACTGGCAGCATACATAGGAGGTACTCTACTCTCTACTTTACTTAGATATAGGAATCTAGGCAGTCTACTTCACTTCTTTTTATTTGAATTGGAAGATGAATTCTTTGTACCGTCCAGATTTAGTCCAGATCCGATGAGACCCGATTCGATCGAAGATCGATGATTATCTAATGCATTTAAAGAGTTTTGTCGAACAATTCTCTTCGACAATAACGACCCAAGACTTCCTTCGTCTCGTATGGGGGCACTTCTCCTTTCTGTAGAAGATGGTGCTGAAAGGACGGCTTGATGCTGTTTTATTGCCCCCGATGATGAATCATCAGTAATTGTCATCAGCGCACCTTTTCGAGCCCTGGAAACATTTCCATGTGTTTGAGAATTATTTCCCTCTGTGAAATAAAGCCTGGATAAATCAGAGGGAGTCTTTGAAAAAAGGGATCTATGCTGACTTTCCAGGCGCATTCTGGTAACACTGACTGGTAAAGTCTTGCCATTGTTTTCAATTGCTGGCATTGTTTCGCTTCCTTTCCCTGAGCCCCTCGACTGTACAAATCCATTCTGTTTCTTCATTGGCATTTTCATCACATTTCTCTCTCCATTATCGCCACCTACTTTGCCTCTAATTACAGAATCATTCTCACTATCACCTTCACCACTTTCACTTCCGCTATCATCATCTACACCAGTGGGTTCAGATGACGACACACCATTACTACTGTTAACCATCATGTTAGTTGTGTTGAGGGTGGACGTCAAACTCTCAATATTGCTAAGGGATGACAAGGATGTGACAGTATAAAATGCTGATTTGCCCTCGGGGGAAATGACGTATCTAAAAATAGTATCACATAGCGACGTACCAACTTCCTGCAAATGGCCAGTATTCATATGACAATTCTTGAGAGGGCCATAATTAGGTCCGCAGAAGGTAGCTTCTAATGTAAAACTTAATGGTATATTCAACTCTTTTGATACGATTACTCTCGCTGTTCCTTCACGACCCTTCTTAACATGAAATGAACAATCTGCGTACGATACATATTTTTTCGCGATATCATTATTTGCAAAAAATCTAGGAAAGGCCCGGACCTGCGGCTTCAGTCGTTTCTTATCATCTGCTCCATACATAAATACATTGCATTTTCTGGAGTGTCCGTGCAAATCAATGTACATACCTATCTCTCTAATTTTACGGTGTGCACTCATAAAAGATTTCAAAGTGTAGACAGTAGGAAACAAATTTTTGACAGGGTTTTTCCACTGCCTATTTAAGTCAACTCCTGCCAAAGAACATCTATTGTTACCATAGTAGACACCGTCTGGATTCAATACAGGTACTATATATATTACAAACAATTGTCTCAGGAGCACAGCAGATGCATTGTTAGAAGTCAAGTAATCAATCATACCCTTCATCATCCAAGAAGCTGGAGATTCCCCCGGGTGGACTCTTCCAGAGAAAAACAGCGCCGGTTTAAGCTGTGGAGACTTGCTAGCACTTTTTCCACTTCCAAAAGCTGGCCGCCTGACCTCAGACTGATCTTTGAAAGTTTCAGCAACTGTGACGGGCCCGATGACTTCTCTTGAATCCTTGAAGTCTGTGATGACTAACAGATCACAATCCTGACCTCCAAGAGTTGTACACAATTGACTGCACCTAATTATATCCGATGCACCTTTTCTTGATACCACCTCTCTAATATGACTTCGGTAGTCTTGCATGGTATAAGGGTAACTATATGCAACCAGATAAGTATCTCGTGGATTATGAAATTCCATTGTAAAGGATAGTGTATAGTAGCATGATACACCTTCTCCCGCCTGGTTGTTCCGTTGAAAAGGATTGCCATAGTAAGATATTTCCGTGCCTGCTCTCATCCATCCGATATTTTTTTTAGCTGCATCGGTGCATGAGTACATGACAGGTCTCATGCCAAGATTGAACAAACTGTCCGGCTTTGTAAGGTTAACGATATTGAATCGTACACGTACTGGAGGTACTTGAACGCCCTGTTCCGATAGTCTTACTAACGCTGCCGGATGAGTATTGGACACAGCAAAATAAAACCATTGAGTATGACCGGGAGTATGTATATCTGGCCGAAGAAATAAGTCGTACGCAGCATCACCTCTTTGGACAGCACGCATGAGATTACCAGATTCGAACTCAGAATCGAATGTCAGTGAATGTTCAAAAGGTTCTCCAACACCATTTCGATCAACTTCATAAGGTACTGGATTTGGACATTTGCTGAGTAAACCAGAACCAGCTGCTGATGCACCTTCATACGCAATAGACATACGCTCTGGAATACCATTACCTGAAAATTCTATGGGTTTCAAGGCCAAATTCGAAGGCGGATTCATACGTTCCAAATAGTTGGGCCAATTTTCTAGCAGTCGCGAGCAATTTTGAGGATCTTTGCACGGATGATTAGGAAGTAAACGATACTTCGGATCATAATGACTTGGTGATAGAGCTTGACCATCAGGTCCCTCGATTTTCCAAAATGCCATCTCTCGTCTTGGTCTATTCCTTTGAGATGACGGACTTCTAGGAGCTGTCGCTTTGTTACCTCCGTGATTTTCCTCCTCACGACTCGTCTGTGACATAGAGAACTTGTCGATTGGTCCTACGGGATCTATCATATCTGAAATGTTAAGGGAAAGACTTTTACTTTCATTCCGTGCGTCATCTTCTACAAATGTTACAACCTCAACTCTGTCAGAAGCTTCTTTCTTTGGTTCCGCCCACGCTTTCACCATACTGATTAATTTTTGCAATCTCTTTCCAACATCCGAGGATTTCAGCGGTACAGATGCACATGCAGCTTGGATGACACCAAGTAGTGTTTTGGCAGTATCCACATTGTCTTGAATAAATTTTAAGCCAGTCAAAGCCTCTATGAGGGTTACTATACAGCCCAAATGTTTTAATGCCACCTTTGACCAGGGAGGTCTCTTACGTGGCATAATTGGAGATTTGAAGACATTGGAACAATTCGAAATTTTACCATTACTGTGGTCGTCTACGCTATCATTTACGGTATTCGATGTCGGCGCATTGATATAGCCATTGCTCTTCTCTATCGCCATCAAATCATCCAAGGCAGATAAGCATATATTAAAAACTTCCAGGTTGAATGGTTCGCCACTGGGTGATATATATTCATTAACACTCATACCATGGGCATTATCTTCATAATTAGAGTCTATATCCAAATTACTGTCATTATTAATGGAATTATGTTGTTTCTTGATGAAATTCGCGATGAGCTCACAGCACACTATTACTGTAGACTCATCAGAAAGTCTCGTGCGAAAAATACCAAGTAATCCCTCCACCGCCTTACATGAGTGTAAGTTCATAGTAGGATTCATTCTCTTATACAACGATTTCATGACAGCTACTGTAGATTCGACAATATCCTTTGTCTCATTGAACTTACCAACGCATTCCAACATCTTGTCTAGTACTAACATCTTATCTAAAGCCACCATAACCCCCGAGTACTCACACACATTACTTAGTAACCTACAGGATGCACGGACAACATCCTTTCTATCTCGATATTCTACAAGCAGACGAACAATTACATTTAGTGCAGATGTTTGATGACCATCAGCGTTATTATCCTTCGTTGTATGGAACATAGACGATCCATCGATGTTCGCAACATGTGTCGTCCCACTTCTGCCCCCACCTTTCTTCGTCCTGCTACCTACATCCTGTTGGCTATCGAACTTACTTTGTTCAGGAGATTTCCATAGTTGTGGCTCAATGGAAGTGCTCGACTGAGATGACGACGTAACTGTGTAGAGTATATGTGCCACAGCTGCGACAGTATCATGTAGGGCTCCACCTTTGTCCAAAGATTTGAGAAGAATGCGAATACCATCACTTGCAACGATTTCTCTAGCAACGTGACATGACTCCTGTAACATTCGGAGGAGCACTACAGTGGATACTCTATGCAAGTCGGCATATGAAGGATGAGTATCAAGAAGAGGTAAAATAGTGGTGACTCCTCCCGCGAAAGCGATTTTGCTTGCCTGGCCCTTAACATCTGTGAGAATTGCAAGAGCGTGACAGCCGGACTTCACAATATCTACCGCTGCTCTATGCCGTGTAATTGATGTAATCACGAGAGGAATGAAGCCAAGAGACGAAACCATTCGTGCATTATCTTCATTTCCGACTATGAGGGCCGCCAACGCATCGAATACAAATGGCAACAATTTACCATTGTTCTGATGAGCATGAATAGATCCGACGAGAGGCTGAAGACCCCCAAGGGAAGCGACACCTTCCTGATTAAGTTTACTTTGACAAATATTGGAAAGTGCACCACACGCACTCTTCAAAAATTCTGGTGACTTGCCATGCCTTTTTACGGCCCTTACAAGAACCGATGCTCCTCCATATTTCGCAATAATCTCCTTGACAGTCGAATTTCCAAACGCTAGGGACCAGAGCAGATCACATCCCGCCTCTTGTACATCGCTTTTATCCACATGCAAGGTCATCACATTTAATATGGTCTCCATACCATCTCTAGAAACGACTAGTTTGTTGGCCTCTTCGCGTGACATAATGGCTAGAATTCCCAGACAAGTTTTCATAGGCTCGGCTTGGGATCCATACTCTTGCATTCGACGAATGATATCTGAGACTCTGGTCTGATTTTGCACAGAAATACTCATGGTAGCGATTACTACCTTTCAATGAGATCTTTACAACACCAGGTGGACCGTTCAGAATTCAATCTGCTTTTGCAACCAGTAGTACCGTCTATAACAGTCGGATCAAGAAACTGGGAAAATTCAAGAGGAATTGCTCATCATCTCGCTTTAGTGCAACAAGGTGGAAACTACAAGATTCCAATTACAAAACCCCACAGTAAACCGGGATACAACTCGTGCGATTTACCTTTTTGTCTCCACTCCAGTACGCGAAACCCTTTGTGATACACAATATGGATATGAATGCAGGGTTCGAACCAAGAGATGCATAGGTTTTAGGTAAGTATTCAAGTAAGTATTAGGTACAACGATCAATCATGTACGGTACGTGGATGCCTACTATACCAATACCTAATTAAATAGTAGAATATATATAGTAGGTACCTATATACTAGAGGTAGGTAGTGTTGTGGTACTTCCACACACGGCGGCAACAACTCCTTTTGTGTTTGTACCATCTACCCAGCAGCAGCAGCAGCAGGTACTAAAAAACTAAAACCTACTACTTATTATTATTACCTACTAACGCTACCTACTGTGCTGCTGACCTGCTGAGAATCTTCCGTAGGTACTTAATTAGGTACTGTATTCAACTCATGTTTAGGAATGGTAGGCACCCACAATTAGTAAGAGCCCACGAGTGCAGTGTTGTCACAATTTAGTATGGCCTCCTCCTCTAGTGGTTCCGCTGGTACCACGATAGAAGATCTGCAGGTTGATATTTTCATGTTTAGTCTTCTTCATCAAACTCACTGTAACAGTATTTGACAATGTCATGGCAATATAGGACAACATCGACTCCATGGTGCTCGCTGTGTTTGAAGCTGCTAGGTATGAGGGTAGGAGCGAAGAGGGCAAGGTATAGATTGCATAGACGCGTCCAACACATTTCCTTTACCTCTTTACATTCATTCCTTTTATGTTGCAGGAGAAGACAGCGAAGATAAAGGCGGAGTACACTAAAGCTATGAATGCGATAGATCAATTACGGGGGGTGAATCGCACCAAGGCAGAGCAAATGGTGGAAATAGATCAATTGCAAAAAGCCCAAGAAAGTGCGAGACTACGTGTACTAGATTTACAGATGAAGTTGAAAACTTTAGAGGCTGGTATCTTCGAAGAGATGGACAGATTACTTCCAAAAGAGCTCCTGGGCATGAGCATAGAATAAAATTCATCCATGCAAACTATCTGTAATTTCTTAAAAATGAGAATATGCTGATGTTCTAGCTTCTGTTTTTGGCTGTTCTGCTTCTAGTTCTAGTTCTAGTAACTAGTACCTAGTAGTACTAGAAGCTAGAAGCTAGAAGCTAGAAGCTAGAAGCTAGAAGCTAGAAGCTAGAAGCTAGAAGCTAGAAGCTAGAAGCTAGAAGTAGAAGCTGGAAGCTAGAAGCAGATCAAAGCAGAATCAAGAAGCTAGAAGCTAGAAGACTAGAAGAAGCTAGAAGTAGAAGTTAGAAGTTGTTAAAAATATAAATGATGAATGATGTTTAGAGTTAGAGGAAGGAGAAGCATTAAGCATACTACACACATAAATATAATAAATATAAATGCACTAGAAGCTAGAACTAGAAGCTAGAAGACTAGAAGTGCCTAGTTGTTGCACATTTTAGATTTTAGGTGGTTCCGAGTTCAGAATATGAACACTATTACTATTGTTACGACCAAGCTTCAACGTAATATCTTTTCTTTTTAATCATTTCATCTATCATAGACATTGCTTCTTTCTCACTCTTGTTGCTATGCTGTTCAATCACATTACAAATAGATTTTTTTACATCTTGGGGCATTTTGTTGGCAGAGCCAGCGATAAATATACTACCACCCTCGTTTAATAACCTCCATATGAGAGCTCCGTGCTCCTTTATTTTATGTTGGACATATATTTTGCTTGGCTGATCTCTAGAGAAGGCTGGTATTACTGTAATACCATTTTTATTACCATGACTTTCGTGAATGCAGTCACCACCGAAGTCAGCTCCACTATCATATGAACCTGACTTCGACGTTCCTGTGTCCACTTCACATCCAGACAACTTCCACTCTTCCCCAAATAGAAAATCTTTGTTTTTTTTACGGCAACCAAAGAACAATAAAGTATTCATATGGCTTATGGGCGACGCTGTTACGGAATTCGATTCAAAAATGCCGCAACTATTTGCGCCTGAACGGTTGTGTAGTCGCTCATGTACCACTGCTCTCATGGGAGCTACACCTGTTCCAGGACCCACCAAGATTGCAGGGCAATCTAACGGTAGCTGCAAAGACCCCTTTCTGATCGCATATAGTACAGTTTGCCCAGATGAAAGGCTTTTAATGTATTCTGAACAAACTCCTTTTTTCTCTCGGCCGTACCTGGTCCTGTACGTAACAAGTCCTATGCACAGGTGCATCTCCTCTGGAGAGGACAAGCCAGATGATGCAATGGAGTATTGTCTCGGGAATAGCCTAGGAATCACCTCTAAGAGAATTTCTAGCGTTAATTTAATTGACCTAAAATCTTCCAGTATCTCTATGAACGACCTCTTCGCCAAAATGCAGAAATCGAGGTAAATATCGGCTCCTTCACTGCATGAAATCTCGATCAACTTCTCTTTTTCCTCCTCATTATCAGCGAATTTCGCCACAATTTCAAAGAAACTACGTTGAGGGATTGCATTGATATCCAGGCATTGGGTGAACAATGTGAGCAGAGAACAAGAAGTATCATCCAGCTGTCTCTGTCTCTTTGCAGGTGAGAGATTCACAATGTTCACCCACGTGTCTTTGGTGTACTCTGGATGAGCCCTCTGCAACAATGTCAACATTCTTAAAGCATCTTCAGGCGAGTTATGTGGATATATATATGCAACATCGCCTGCTCTATAACTCGATCCCACGAACCTGCCACCACTACTGCTACTTTCAACGACCATTTCCTGCAACTGTATTTTCAAAAGACGAACGTCCTGATCCCAGTCTTCCTGAGTGATTCGGGAATTGTCGATTACAGTGCCTACACCTACTCCAGAGGTGATTGCAACACTGTCATCTGGCAATGCATGACTGAAAGACTCGTGAAGACTACCTAGCTTTTCATCTGAAACTATCTGCAGATTGTACAAGTTTTCCAAAAGTTCTGGAACAGTTGTGGCCTTGCGCGACGTGTGATTGTATATCACTTCCCACAAGTCATGAGTCCATGGATCTAAAGCAGTAAGTAGTCCATACTTTGCTTGATCGTCCCCCAATCCTATCGGTAGTAGCTCGATCCCACCTAGCTGCTTGAGTCTCATACTGAGACGTCTAGCAGCAGCATTGAACTTCTCGTAAGAAGAATCACCAAGACCAAAAACCGCAAACTTCAAGGATTTCAACGAATCGCTTTGTAGAGCCTTTCGAAGCAAAAATTTCCAGAATGTTTGCATGTTGGATGGTACTTCTCCATCACCTGAGGTTGCAGTCACAAAGATACAATACTCTTCTGATGGTAATCGTAAGACATCATAGGAATCAAGAGAATTGAAGGAAACGCTCTCGAATACTAAACCACCCTGGCGATACAGTTTGAAAGCCACATCCTCTGCTGTACCTGTCTCTGAAGCATACAATATAGAGCAGTGGGTCATGTTGGCGACGAATTGTATTCCGAGCGCGTACCTACATAAAAGCGTCATTTCAGCTGCTGATGCCAAAAGTTCAGTAATAAAATATAAGTAGGTACCCACTCTACATAGTACTATTAATAAGGAAAAGTACTGTAGTAGGTATACTTGTCACACGAACAGAGCAGCGGCAGAGTGAACGTAACCAGCAGCAGAGAGACAAGAGAGGTAGTACTATGAAAAGTACTATGAAAAGGTAGAGTATAGAGGTAAAGGTAGGTACAGGTTAGGTAGGTAGGTAGGTAGGTAGGTAGGTAGGAAGGTAGGTGGTGATAGTTAAGCAGGTTTCTTCACCACACCCGAGACCTGCGATCTGGTTCTATAACGCTCAGCATCGGGGACATAGTGGACGCCCATGTCGTTTTCTTTGCAGGAGTTGTTGACGCTGAAGGCTGGAAAGCCCTTACCTCATGCGATCAATCGCACCCCTGCGGGTCCGACTGGAAAGCAATCAACGCTTGAGAAGCTGAACAAGATCGTGTTGGAGAAGAACGTTTACAAGAAATGCAACGACTCTGCCGTCAAAACAAATTCCTCTCCTTCGTCGGGTTCTTCATCGCAATCATGTTCCAAAATTGCTGTTCTAATATTGACGGTAGACTCCTTACCTCACGAGAATATATGGAGAAAATGGACTGAAAAAGGGATTGAGGAAGGTCAAAGATCTTCTTCGAGACGATTCGACGCAGAAGTTTACGTGTTTTCCAAGCATCCAAGGCGGATTTCATCAGCCTGGGTGAGGCAAAGATTGATTCCAAAATGCCTAGAAGAAGGAAAGAATCAACTCAAACCTGAGTGGAATTCACCTGAGGTGATTCGTGCAATGCTTGCTTTGTTAGAGGAAGCTCTTCGGGATAATTCTTGTTGTCGATTCGTGTTCTTGACTGAATCATGTATACCAATAGTTTCATTGAAAGAGGCAGGGGAGCGATTATTTGAGAAAGAGCATAGTTGGTTAAATGCATTTCATACACCTAAGAACCGTTATGATGAAGTTCACTGTTTCCGGAAGGTAAGATCAGACATAATTCCGAATAAATCTGTATGGAAGTGTTTTCCTGGTTGGATTGCACTGACGCGTAAACATGCAAGTGATATTGTAGAGCTTCCAATATTGGTGGGTGCTGATTTAGTGGTTGCATGGGGCAAAGGTGCTTTTGCAAGTAATGGCAACAATGTGTGGGCTCCTGAAGAAGTATACTTTCCCACTTTATTGGCTATACTGGGTTATTTACGAGAAGATCATGACGATGAGATAAAAAGAACTAATATCAACTTTGCAAAATTTGCTAGACATGGTGATGCTAATCCCATTACTTTCAATCGTTTGGATCACAAATTGTTGTATGAAATGAGAGAAACAAATGCCTTATTTGGTCGAAAGTTTTCTGAAGGCTCATGTAGCGTACAATTATGGGAACAACTGATATTTACTGATTCTGATAAGGAAGAACAGTCACTGCTTGGGCAGAAAGAGGCAGAGAATGTAAAGGTAGTTGAAGAGACTGGAAAAATGCTTGGATCGAAGAGAAAACAACAAGAATTGCAAACTGATATAAATGAAATCCCTGAAAATCATGCTCATGATTTAGATAACATGATTGAATCTCTTGAAGATAAGAGTAACAGCACTGCAAACGATAATAAAAGAAGCAAATGATGAAGTACTGGTATTTCAATCGCTTAGTCCTGACTACCT
>JACLAD010006949.1_pt1 | contig 10708 bp, 8 predicted proteins | sample 8027901 | NCBI WGS metagenome assembly JACLAD01 (sample SAMN15725071, study PRJNA655200) | protist metagenome | isolation source: fluorescence activated cell sorting (FACS) single amplified genomes of... | place: Spain: Blaines Bay Microbial Observatory, Mediterranean Sea | collected 2016-07-05
GGCAAGGGCGGTACGGGCAACGTCACAAGCTGCGCACATGGGGCGTGCCGTCCGGTCGCCACAGTCGATATTAGTTTGGTGGCGCAAAAGCGGTGGTTTTGGCCGTGGATGGATCGTACCAGCCCGGAAGAGGCACCCGTCCACCAGCTGGCCGCGACCGGTTCGTTCACGCTGGAACAGTGCCGTTCCAATTCCGGAAAGCAACGCGAGGGCGGTGGTTTGATCACCGATCGCCCCAGGAAATCGAGGCTCGTACCTGCTATCCGGATGGCTATGAGCACACGATATTTCTGGAGTTGCAAGTGGCAATGGCGACAGCGCGAGCAAACAGAACAACATTGCTGCGCCGCTGACCGGCTCACCCTTGATCATGCGACCGTACAAAGTCTTGCAGGCCGCTGGCGGCCCAAAAGGCGCCGCGGTCGTACCCTGGTTCAGTCTGCATCGGCCCTGTTCGGCCCCACGCGTTAAGATGGGCAAATATCAACCGAGGGAACGTGTCCTTGAGCTGCTCATACTCGAGACCGAGGCGCTCCAGCCCGCCTTTTCGGACGTTGGTGCTGTGTACAAGGAAGATAAGAAGTCCAACGAAAAATCGGTGTAGAGAGGGGTTGTTCGAGGATGCCAGAGAATATCAGAGGAGAAAGGGTGCGGGTGAGCCCGTTAGATAAGTAGCGATAGTCTGGAGGAATGGAGCGGCCTACGGGCCGTCGATCCGTTCACGACGCCATACCACCCTGCATCCGCCCGGTGAGAATGCAGAATTCAAACAGCAAAGTCGACATCTCTAGGGGGAGGATGGCGACCAACACGAAGATATCGGCGTGAGCAAGTAGCTTCTGCATCCGGGCGAGATCTTGCGCATCCTTTAAGTTAAGCACCACCGAGCGCTTGCCGCGGTTCAGCTGCTCGAACGGGCCGCCCCACTCCCGTTCCGGCTTTGGATGATACATGACGCTGCGGTGAACACAACGAAGCCAGCAACGAAATCAGCAACGAAATCAAGCCATAAATGCTGGGGTCACCGGGAGTACAGGTAGAAGGTGGGTCGGTGCATCCAAGATGAGAGAGGTGCATGCGTTTGAAGGGATTAGCTTGATCGCCGTTGACCACTCTCCCGGCGCCTCCACAAAGCCCACACACGCACGCCTCCACGAAGTCCACACACGCACGCCCAAGACTTCGATTGCCACCAACGTGATGGTGTTGGAAAGCGTGGCAGAATCAATCGCGGCAGTCCTGGTTTGACGTCCCGGAGCCAATAACTCGACCTCAGAACTACCTAGCGGGTTCAACGGTCCCCTTCAACCTTCGGCCGGCCGCTGGGAGACTAACGAGGAAATTTTCGTTGGGAGACATCTGTTGTCAACTGGTGCACGACGCATTCATTGGGTGTTACGGGAAGACTTGCTTAGATTTGCGGAACATATCGCCAGCCGGAGTCTCGATCTTGATTACGTTCGCCCCATAATCCGCAAGCACCATCGATGCAGCGGGCGCCGCAACGACGGTGGCGAGCTCAATCACATTCACACCTTCCAAAGCCAGCGGCATCGGATTTTTCCCAAGTCAAATTGTAATCACAATCATCAGTAAAGCGAACCAAATGACTATCAACATCAAGAGTAAGAACTAGCGAGATGCATTATCGAATCTACACATGTCTTCTAATGACCCCATCCATGATAGCGTCGAGAAGCCGCAGAATGGTGATGAACACTAGCCGGACCCGCTGGCCCCCACCATCGAGCTTCCGTCTGAGCGCGCCGATTTGCCGCTCCTTCTGCGTGTGGCCCCACTAGGCTGACCCTATTGAGAATCAGATCTGCGTTTGCACGATGCATTGCCATGCCGATCGATCTGCGCATTCTATTGAGGAGTGGGCCTTTCGCCATCGCTGCGTCCTTGGCCAGCATTGATCTCCATAGGCTAGTCGCGCCATGTGTCGCCATTGCATCCACCAGCGTGTTGAACCGTGAGTTGACTTCATTAAACGGTCCAAACACCAATGGCAATATTGCCCCGAATGATTGCAATCGTTGCTCCACCTGATGGTCGTTTCTATATCTCGCATCGAGTGCCCTCGCCTTCCTCACGTATTCTGACTGTATGGCAGCTGCTCGATGTTCACATGGCTCGGTTCCGATTCGCGTATGCGTGGCTCCTTGGACTGGGTAGTGAGTCGGGCTAAGCGTTATTCCTTTCAACTCTGCCAAGAAGGTTTTGATCGGCGCTCTCAGCCCAAGAAAACGAAAATCCGGCACCATTCCTTGCATGTGGCGAGTGCCATCCGTTTGCAGGTTCTGCATGTCCGACGCTGAGAATAAGTCGGCGAAAAGGTTGAATACCTCAACGGTGACTTCGGCTCCTGCTGCAAGGGCGGCTGTTGCTATCGCATATTTGACCCTATCATGTTTCTTCCGCCAGTGATCGCCTGGGAGCACTCCAGTTTCCAGTGCTCCTCCATATGGGTCCAGCACTCGACCCGTCACAATTGCTCCTGATCTGCGTCTCCATCTCAGTGGTTTGCCGACATGTGGCTGACATGCCGGAGAAGGCATCCCATAATATCTGGCCACTCGCTCCCACCATTGTCTCGGGTCCAGCGCATCCGTTGCGGTCGGCCAAGCTGTTAGCAACACTCGCGCGAAGCATCCTTGTGGTCCTTGTGCGGCTTCGTACGAGATTCGTCTCATATCACTTCTGGCAAGTTGTCCTATCCTGCTTGACAATTGCTCCGCCCATCGGTCTTCTCTTTGTTTCGTTCCTCGTGCTTGTGTCGATGAGATCGTGTCTCGACGTTCAAGCCCGAACTTGAAGAAGGTGGTCTCGGTGAGGATTCCGTCTTGGTCTCCACGTCCCTCTCCACTCAGTCCGAATTCTGTTCGTAGTCGTAGCAGCGCGCTTCCGAATGCTTCCGCGTAGGGTGAGTCTGAGTTGAGGTAGCTGCGCCATGTTGCGACTCCTGGGTCAAATGCGCCATCGCCATACACCGAGTGTAGTGTGTGGTGTGCTCTCCCCGGCACTATGGTTCCACCCTCCTCTATCATCCTGCGATCAATCATCATTGGAGCTGTGTCCGCTATGCAGCTAACATATGCCATGTCTGCCAGGTCAGCCTGCGATCGACGTCCTCCTCCACCATGTCTCACTGGTAGTCTTAGTCGTTCCAATGTGATGTCGTCGAGCGTTGTGTTCGGTGTCATGCCATATGCCTTCATCGTTAAGCGGTGATGTTCAATGTCCATCGTTGTTGCCATTGGTTTAATGTCGTCTGGTGTCATATGTCGCAGGAGATGTATCATTTGTGCTGATATCGAGTATTGGAGTATCGCATGGAAGTGTTGGGGATGTGTCGAGTGGAGCATGTCGCATATTGCATTATTTGTGCTCGTCAGACTCGTCTGTTTCTCCTCCAACCATTCCTTCACAAAGGCGGTAGTTGAATTGTCGTTGTTATCTCGTGCGTTCTCCGAGTGATGAAAGGAAATCGGTATTCCAGACACCACTATCCCCGGCTCTCCCGATCGGATTTTTCCGAAGTCGAGTTATATTTCCTTTCTCCATACTACTTATTAGTAGAATTCTAGTAGAGAAATATATAATAGTGGTAAACGATAGTTGATAGATAGACAATCTCTACAATGTAGATATGTGCACAGTGGTGCCAGTACTTTAGTCTCTCTACAATGTAGATATGTGCACAGTGGTGCCAGTACTTTAGTACCGGCACTCGGGTAGACATTCTAGTAGTCTAACCTTCTGCTGCCTAGTACAAAAAGGTACCGTTTTTGGGAATAACTTTGGTTTGGCGCCGAGTTAGAGGGGCATTGAGGTATCGTTGTGCACTCCTGGTCAAGGGAAGCTAAACGCTTCCTCGTTCGCCGCGATCGGTTGAGTCTTCACAAAGCTAGAGAGCGAAATTTATTAGATTATTAGTTCTGGTGCTTGTTCTTATTCAAGACGATCGGTGAGCAGGCAGCTCATGTCACCAGCGCTGATCAGGGCGAGAACAGCAGGCTCTTCGGGGCATCTATAGTCTTTTCGAAGTACCGGTAGACTCGTCAGTTGCACATCCCAGCCGCCAGCTTTGATCGCCGCCTCCATTCAACCTTCGACAGTTTCTTCTCAGTGCACCGGTTATTACAACTTAGACAATAGTGGTTGCTCGTGTCGGCTAGAGGCGCCAGTCCATGCTTGACAACGGGATGACCCGCTTGAACTGATCACGTGCTAGTAGACAAAGTGAACTGACCCTACCTGGCTGCGCTGCGCAGCGCACCTTCGACCAGTCGCCTCCGGCTTCCTTAGTTGCCTGCTCAAGGTTGCTCGCAACTAGCTGGCTAGAAAGCTCGAGCTGGAAGCGGCACTTGCCTCGGGGCCAGCCACCTTTTGAGCCAAACCAAAGGTAACACAACATAATGAGACTAGATCATCTGTGCCCTTTGTAAACCTCTCAACCACTCAAATGTCCCGGTGCTTGCCATTGAATGATCCAAGCGCCTTGGGCTCTTAGTGCTCCACAATGTCGTCTGATGCTCAGAGCGGAACAACGTGGGAGGCAGGGGGCGCGACCAGGAACGCCGCGCAGCAAGCGGTGGGTGGTGGAAGTAAGGGACATAAACCCCCCATCCAGCCCTCGTTCCTCCCACTTGGTCCCACTGTGTCGCCTGGGAGGTGTGCCGAAGTAATGCCCCCCCCCCATCAGGGCCCACACTAAGTGTGCGTGAAGAAAGCGGAATGGCTGGGCATGGTGGGGGATAGATGAGTCGCCTTAGCCCCCGACAAAACAACAGAGGGATGATATGATGCATTTACCCCAAATATCACCACAACGGCGCGTAGTGGGCACATTTCAGCTAAACACGCTCCCAAAGGACGGGGGCGGGCACTGTTGCGACTCTAGTAGAGGCAGGCGAAAAACCTCGGCAGAGGCCCGGCAAAAATAGGGGAGAGAATACGAAGCAGGGCGGGGAGTTACAGCGGTGGGGTGGTAATTTATGGTCATAAAGCGCCACTTGACCTCTCGAACCCACCCAACGCCGCACTGGAGGCCAGGCCGCCCGCACGTCGTGAGTAGTGCTCATTCGGTAGCTACATTGTAGTTAGATTGTTGGTTAGGCAGCAGAAGGCTAACGGTCGTGAAATCACTTTTTTCTTTCATCGGATATCAATTTTCGGGTTTCACAGCGGCTGAGCCGGAATGAAAAGGGCCAACTGTTGCCTGTGGGGAGGCCTCGTGTCGGGGCTGGTAATGTGCTTGGTCGTTCCTGCAGTCAAGGTCGCCTTTCCCCTACCAGCACCGTTCATTTCACCAGCCACATTCCCTCCACAGTCACGTAGACCTTTGTGAAGTGGGGTTCTGGCGGAGACTTTGGAATTCGGCATTTCATCAAATTGCCAGAGAACCCCTAACGCTCACCCCTAACGGTCATCGTGCACTTCAGCTGCTGACCCCTGATCTTACGATCCGCTGGTAACCTTGCATTTTCAGGCCGAAGTCTCGTCCTGCACGTCCCCGCCACAGGGTGCAGACATAGTGTATGTGCTTGACCGGTCCAGATCAATCCCAGCAGGACAGGGGACTCCCGGGTGGATCGATCGGATCATGCCGATGATGGCCACGCTCACAGAGTCGATTGGTCCGCGGGACGATACTGCTGGGTACAGTGTCAGGGTTGGTGTCGTCGTATTTCCGATAAGAAACGGCGGCAAGAACGATCAAATGTCTCCAGCGAACGCTGCAATAGTTTCAAGTCTGACCTCAAGCAAAACCGAACTCCTTGCCCTCATCAACGATGGTACGGGCGTCCCAGACGACATCGCTGCCAATGAGTCTCTGAGGTTCCCTGCGTCGAAGTGGACCTACACTCCGACGTGGTCTGCGCTACAGCTTGCTGAAGACCTGCTCTATGGCACGAATGTGTGCAGCGTGTCTTCTGATATCGTTACACAGGGCTGTAGTGACGCCGACAATACCACTAATAAGGCAGTGATTGTAGTCACAGACGGTGCCCCGTCGCAGTATCAATTTGACAGCGTCGGGGGGAATTACGCCCGGCAAGTTGGCGTTTACATATAGGGGTTGAAACGTTTTTGACTATTGTTGCACTGCGACTCAAGCTGACCATATCATACCGTTGCACTCCTGGCACCACCGGTTTGCCCATAGATCAACGTTCCATACGCTGAAGCAAGCGCAAACCTTGAAAGATCGAGGCGCTGTGATCGCTGCAATTGGGATCGATAACGCGAAGTGGCAGCCGAAAAGCACAGGATATCCATTTATTGAAGAGGTCGGCGACAGTATGCCATCCTCGATCCATCCCTTGTCCATCTTAGGCCGATTTTTCGGCGCATCGTAACTCTGACTTGCCATTTCCTCCGCCCGCGCGTGGTGTGGTGGGGTTGGGTCGAAATCAGGGCGGGCTTGGGCTGTTCCTCGGGGATCATACAGGTGGGACATCGGCAAATCCGACCGTCGAGGGCTGCTTGTGCATTGACTGTGCGTGCACGTTAGCCTTCCGTCACCATTCGCCGATCGGTTTGTGCAGCGACGTAATATAGGGATGGCCGTCTTTTCCTGTCGGCCACACAATGCCTTGGTGAAGGATCTGACCTAACCACAGGTATTTTAGCACGAATTGCGCCCTTCTATTTCGATACTTGCAGCAACCGGAGCGGGCTAATTTTCCAACGCATTTTGTCTTTACACACCCGGGCTGCAGCAAGTCTTGCGGACGCATGTCCAACTGAGTGCACCTACACTGGTGAAGTAACAATCAGAGGAGATCTTTCCACCCTAGAGGCTGGCGGCAAAAACAAAGGGGATGGATCGGACATCACTCAAACCTTGGACTCGTTGGTAACTGGCGACACGGTCGCAGACAAACAGCGGCTCTCGTTCGAGGTGTGTAACTACACTGCTCCGGTGCCTTCCCCGCCGTTGCCACGTCGTTTATTCTACCCGTGACGTATCAATCATGTCGTGCTCCTCGATTCTCATAATGTGATTGCAGTTTGCCGTCAATCTGACACCAACGCTGCCCGGGCCTAGGCTGCTTCATTCGATTCCCTTGTCAGCGAAAATGTCACAAACTTAATCGTAACGCTAATTGAGGAAACGTTCCCTCAGATGTGCGGGTGCGGACATTCCGATACCTGCGTTAGTAGCGGGTTCGATAGCTCCGTCCCTGACCCAAACACCGTAGGCTGCCCGAATCAGATCTGCACTAATGAGGTATGCTGCCGAAACTTCTGTAACAGCGCAGCCTGCCCTGTGGGTCAAATACAAATCGCCGACGCCGCGACCACGCTGTGTAGCTCAAATCCGTGCGACCCATCGCAATGCTGCGAGGATGCCACATACTCGTGCGATGATCCCGACGGCGACGGGGTGCAGTCGCCGTATGACTGCGGTACATTGAATCTTGTGAGCGATCCGAGCACTGTGCCTTGCACCACTCAAAATTGCGACGATCAGACGTGCTGTCGCTCCATCGAAGAGTTTAATATTTACTCGTGCAATGATCCCGACGGTGACGGGGTGCAGTCGCCTTACGACTGTGAATCGTATAGCTCTCGATTGATTTTGCGGTCCAATCCGCAATCAATTTCATGCCCTGCAGCGAACAACTGTGATCCGTTATTGTGTTGTAAACGGAAGCCCATCATTTGGACGTTTGCAACTGGAACATCGACGACATCTCGTGTTCGAACGGATCCGATGATTATCACTGCGACAACCACTTCAACTCGTGTTCTCCCTAACTTGTCGACAACCTCGACCCACACAAGCAAAGATTCAACACTTCAAAGCACTCTGACGGTGTCGCTGGAACCAAAACAAACCTCAACTCCGCAATCAAGGTCGGAATCTGATAAGTACTTTCCGATTGCGCTTGGGTGCAACGTGTGCTCCCATCGAATTAGACCAACTACACTGCTGCTTCGCCTCGGGCAAGGGGATGCCAAAATCGAGTCGAATATCCAAAGCGGAAAGGCCTCAGTGTCCGGAGAGTCGGTCACCAGCTCTGTTGCGGGGCCATTTACGGTCGAGTGCCATGACCGGAAGCACCCGTCGCGCTCGTTTGGATCAGAGAATATGATATTGGGGGGGATCTTCGTGGCTACGATGCGCGAAACCCCGACCGAAATAGAGTGCACTATCTCACAGAAGCAACAACTTAAACAGACTATACGAATACATACTTCTTGCTCGGAATTGCTCTGGGTTGATGATCGGTTCGGAGCTCTAACGATGCACGGGTACAGCAATTCAATTGGAGCGGTCCACTCATTGGAGGAATGCAAGAAGTACGAGTGTAATGATGGCCATCTCGAAGAGCAAGATGATGTCGTTTCTGCACCGCTGTGCTCGGTTTGCGCACATGGACGACCGGCAAATCTGGAGCTGAAATTGGTAGCTGGCGGACCTGGTGACGTGTCCAACGATCAAGACGGCAAGACAGTCGTGGCCGGTGACACGGTTCGAGTAGGGGCAACAGAGGACTTCTCGTTGCGGTGTGTTGATGCCAGGAGGACAAAATCTGTTGTCAGCGCCATCGCTGAGAATCTTATTCTCGGCTCGAGATTCACCGTTGCTCTTGTCAACCGTCCGACTGAGATAACATGCGAATTGATTTGGTTCTCATCAGCGGGAGAACACGTGCAAGTGATCACTGTTCATACGTCGTGTTCGAAGCCGCTTGCCATCGGCGATCAGTTTGGAGCCATCGCTATATCGGCCTACCATGGATTTGATGGTGTGGTAGTTTCCGAGACAGATCCGACCGCATGTGATCCAACCATTATGGTCACAAGCAAAGGCGCCAAACAAGTGGGCAAAAGCGCAAAGAACTCCCGCACGATCGGATTTACGGGGGGGAGAGTTGGGGCTGGCTGCATGGACAAGGGCAAGAAGAGAAAGGCAGGCCCTCCTGCCATCGAATGGAAGGCTCGAAGAGAAAAGGGACGGGCGGAGGCGACGCGAGCCCATTTGAGTGCCAAGCTGGAGCTTGCAACGGCCGGCGCACAAATGGTGCTGCTCGTGATGGCATTAGCCCTGTCCGCGCTGCTTGTGTTTGCTATCGTTTCTCGCCAACGGCCGATACGCTCCGTTCAGCGGCACTTCGGTTCACGGGTAGTGCCAAAAGGACCCTCTAGTCGACAGCTGGCTTGAGCCTTCGTGCCAAGGTCACCCTGTTCTGAGGCAATAGTTTAGACCGTTGATGTCATGCAAGAGCATGCTCGATCCCCGATTTTGAATTCTAGGGTAGTAAATTACTATCCTACTGGTATTATTATTACTATCGGTGCTTTGAGGGGGAATGCGCGCATGGGGGAGGGACGATGAAGCGATAATCTATTAGCTATCTGTGGTTCTCAACCAAAGTGACTGGATTATGAGTAGAGTGTAAATCCGCCGATATGGAAATGAATCCAAACGAGGGCAATCGAGGGCATTTCCGTGATTTTTCACCTTGCACATCGCCTAAGAGAGCGGGGCCTTGTAGTAAATTTGCTCCCAAGCTATGGACGGCAGCCGCAATCTCTTTCCGCAATAATGTTGTGCAACTCCCGACCATTTTGATCGATGCTGTGCTCGACATCTTGTTAATTGGTGCAGCCGACAGCGAGTATCTTCTTCTCTACGCTTGCTGCATCGTAGAGCTCGAGTCGGCAGCCACCCTCCTTATTGGTTTGTGAAATAATCTCAGTTTGAACATCTGTCGGCATGATACTGTATTCAACTACCATTCACACTTCGTCCGGCAATTCGGTCACAGCAGCGCCGGCAGCGTAGTTAGGATTACCGTCATTGGGGTTTATCAAGTTACAGAACTTTTACCCGCTGCTGCTGAAACAAGAAGAGCGGAATCTTCTGACCTTTGAAAGCCGGAATAAACATCCCAACGGAGGAAGCATGGATGTTGGCGGGGCCTATCACGAGGGTGAAGGTCAAGGAGGGGAGCTCAACTTCCCCACCCTTACCTGTATTTTTAATAATCGGCGCCTGCAGGCGGCTCGCTTCGCTCGCCTTCTAAGTTTCACAAACTCGCTCCTCGGTTTCACAAACTGCGAAACCTAGAAACATGGCTGTGCTCGAGTTACTCGACATGGGAGAACAAAATTGGTCTTGCAATGGAGATCGACAGTTAATTTAATAGAGATTTGAGATCGACATGAAGTTACTGGTACATGTAGACGGTATCTAGGTCTACAGTCCCAGTAAGATCGAGATCTTGCGACCAGCCTGGCAATCTGGGTGCTGTCGGCTCGAGAACAGGCTAAGTACGTGGTGGGAGGCGCCCGGTCTGAGGAAATTTGCGAAGAGGGCATCAAATTACTTCCGTGGCCGCCTCCTTTCTCCCCCCAACAGCCCGGCGCCCTTCACCCCGACAGACGCTTCTTTGTCATTAGTGAATGTACCCTCACTGGCCCACCAGTCCAGCTGCATTATCCACTTGACTCCCTAGCAGTGCAGTCCCGCCAAAATGCCGCCGAAGAAGTCAAAGTCGTCAGGCGGTGGCCAAACTTCAGCGAAAAAGAGAAAGGCTGCCTCGGTGGTTGCCTTGGCGCCGGCCGGGCCGGTGACGCCTGAACATGTCGGGCAACCATGCATTGTGACGGGGGTTGGAAGCGGGATAATTCGGTGGGTCGGGATGCATGCGACGAAAGACAAGCCGCGGGTCGGGGTCGAGATGAA
>JACLAD010007084.1_pt1 | contig 10708 bp, 12 predicted proteins | sample 8027901 | NCBI WGS metagenome assembly JACLAD01 (sample SAMN15725071, study PRJNA655200) | protist metagenome | isolation source: fluorescence activated cell sorting (FACS) single amplified genomes of... | place: Spain: Blaines Bay Microbial Observatory, Mediterranean Sea | collected 2016-07-05
CAGAGAGGGAGTGACATACCCTGATAGATGTTCTTGTTGATCCATCCGATGGGACCATAAGAGGCGGTGGAATTGCTGCTATGGTTGGTCTCTTCTGTTCTAAGGCTGTTGATGAGTGTAACAATAGCTGCGAAGACAGGAGTACTGGCAGAGGTGCCGAATAGCCATTGAGTTGTACCTGCAATGATCACCTTGTATCGGACACCTATCATGCTTAGATCTGGAATACCTCTACCATTGGTATTGTATCCACTGACAGGACTTATTCCAGATTGGGTTTGTGTTGTCGCCCAATTCGCGATGGCCTCATCTTGCCAACTAGGCCGTGAGAAGTATGTGGAAAAACCACCTCCAGAAGTGATCACCCCACCCATGGTGGGATAACTACTATCATAACAGTAATCAGACTGGCATGCCCGCTCCGGTATTCCCGCCTCGGGACCCATAGTAGCCCCCACTGCGGTCACATAAGGACATGTAGCCGGGAATGAAGGGGAATACCCACTGTTTTCCACACAAGAAGTGGCATCACCACAACTTTCACTCTTTCCTGTACCAGAAGCGCCATTGTCACCACTTGCCACACTAATGGATACACCTTGACCCACTAGGGTTAGAGCTGTATTGCAAAACGTGTCCTTCTGGCTGTTTGGCACACTTTGTTCAGTAGCACCCCAAGAGATGCTGTTGGACCAAGGCGGATTGGCATCATTAGAAACGTCCACGATCCAATCATTGAAGGCATTCCCAGTCGATTGACCACTGTTATACCAATAAATAGATACCGCATTCTGAGCCATCCCCATAATATACTGAATATCTAGATTGCCTTCATTACAACTTCGATAAGGGTTGTCATTCGAGTCGAGGGAACATGCGGCGCCATTTAATGCATAACCTCCAATATCTACTGCTGCTTGCTGAACTAGATTGTAAGTTCTTTGAAACGATGATAAATCACTTTTAGAGAAATATTCAGAATTGGTTTCAAACACGGATTGTCTATGTGTGCTATTGGCTCTATTGTTGTAGATTTGGTAATAAGATTTCAAAAAAGACACGTCCACGTACCCGCTGTGCGTCGCTCCCGAGTCAATCTGGGGAGAGATACTGATCTGGGAATGCAGTGAAGGGGGCAGGACATTTGCTGCTACCGAGTGAAATAGCGATGTAAATGAATGCTCTTGCTCTTCTTGTCCTGCTTGTCCTTGCCTTTTGCTCTTGTACTGCGGGTCTTCGGGGTCGATGATGACGCTGTTCTGATGCACTACTAGCGGAGGATGGCAGATATTACTTACGCTATGGATATGTTCCACCAAATGGTGTGGAATACTGTAATGCTCTGCTTGCTTCACCACCTCCACTTGCTCACTACCACTCTTATCGTAGCTTTGGGTCTTTCGTTCAGCTCTTCTTTGTCTGCTAAGAGGTTGGTTGTCGACCCAATGATAGAAGGTAGTGGAGAAGAGATGCTCTAGTACTCTTACGGGTGCTCTGAGCTGCAAGAAATGATTGTTGGCTGTCCATTTCATCTCTATCTCACTAGCATGGGGCTGTAGCCACTCCTCGATGGCTTGATTCGACGGTAAATGGTTCGTTATCTCTTTTACCTGTTCAAAGGTCAGCCATTTTCGATATCTAGAATGTAGAGGATTAGTGAGTTCGTTGTGAACGATATCCTCTAGCACATCCAGATTGTGGTATTTCGTGTGAATCACCACGTCATGCAGCTCTTGTGGGTCTGGAACTGTCAATTGTTTGACAAAATCGTCGCGAAACATCATTCTCTCTTTCAATATACGAGAATGACCATCATTCGGGGTCAAAGCCAAGCTGTGCAAAAGCAGCGACGCCAAAACAGTCAGAACAACAAATAGGATACTTCGCACCGTCATCTGGGTAGGAGGCTCGCCACTGACGCGCGTGCTCCTCGCGCAAACTTACAAGGAGCTCCCCTCCTTGGCCGACCTGCGCGTCGGATCCGTCGCTCCCAGCATTTTTTTTAAGACGAAAAAGAAAGGCTCCTGATCTTGAAGACGGCAGAACTCTTTCGGATAACAACATCCAGAACGCATCTACTCTTCATTTAGGTTTGAGATTGAGAGGAAATATGCAAATCTTCGTAAAGACTTTGACCGGTAAGACTATTACTCTTAAAGTAGAGCCTTCCGACAGCATTGACAATGTCAAGCAGAAGATACGAGACAGAGAAGGTATCCCTCCTGATCAACAGAGACTGATCTTCGCAGGCGTACAGCTAGATCCTACTGGACTACCCGACAGAACTCTTTCGAGAACTCTTTCGTATTACAACGTCCAGACAGAATCTACTCTTCATTTGGTTTTGCGATTGAGAGGGATGATTTCCAACTTCAATAGTGATAACGTAGGAGATCCAGTGGTGGCCTGGCTCTGTGGAAAAGCAGAAGCTGCGAAACCTACTAAGGAAGTGATGGATGCTGTTGTGAAAAAGAACAAGGCTCTAACAAAGGCTGAATATGAACTAAGATATACGGGAGACAATCTAGTGAGTGGGGATATGCGTTTAGAACTGATTGATATCGCAGATGCGTTCTACAATAAGGAATTGGCAGGGGGTAATGATAAGAATGATTTGAAAATAGTCTTTTCTGATGAAACTGCTCTAAAAGATCTTGATGCATTTCTATCGACTCCAACCTTCTCTAGTCGTATGAAGGCGCTACATGATGGAGAGAAAAGCAAGCTGGTTCTACGAAGAACGGCTCCGACGAATGGTTGCATCGGCTTCCACGTCGATGGCTACTATGCGAGTGAGACGGTGCAGATCACTCTTAATGGAGATGAGTCTTACAAAGGAGGCCAACTAGTTTTTTATTCGAATGATATTGGTCTTGTGGTCCCTAATAGACCTGCAGGCACGCTCACGAAACATCCCAGAGCGATGTTACATGGTGTCACGAGATTGATAGAAGGGGTTCGTTACTCGCTGTTTGTAGTCGATGAGTTCAATGGTCTTGGAGATCAAGAAACGGTCCACAAAATCGATGAAATGGATATGAAATGGCTTCGTGTGATGACAAAATGGAGCGATAGTCGTGTTAGAGGTCGTGAGAATGACTATGAGAATGGTTCCAACAAGAGAAGAAGAGATTGAATCAATTGAAAGGTCCGAAAGAGGTGGTGGTGAATATTGTATCTATAGCTTGTATATCGAACGCGATAAGATGAATGAATATAAGACAGAGGAGAGGAGACTTCCTGTGAAGTAAATATTGTAAGTAGCAATTTGCCTTTCCGAAAATACAGTACAAGTCAAAGTTCCATGTATACCACCAATCACTACTTCCTTCCACTGGCTATGGTTAACTTGTCCTATGTGTGTGGTCAAGAGTATGCTTGCAAGGATGTCTACTATATTTTATTATCGTCATATACACATGTTCTATTAATCAGATAAGTGATACATACCTTTTCTCACTGTGTGGAGGTGCATCTCCAACTTGCACCTTTTCCATTGGCAATCCATATGCCTTGTACCTGTTGTAGAACTGTTGTATTCCAGTCAAAGACTCTGCACTGGTGGCATCGATATCACTCATAAGTGCAAATTCCTCCTTGGATAAATCTAATAATACTACATCGAATTGTTTCCCACCTGCCAAATCTATTTCTTTTTCCAAAGACAAATTGCATAAAGATCGAATTGCTTGTGCTAATTTATCATTTTCTTGTAATATACAGAATACTGTACCTTCTCTTGGAGAGCGTGGTGTCATGGTAGAATTACTTGAAAAATCATCAGTCATGGTTTGCATAATCTTTTTGGCATTCGCTTTGGCAACGCCATCACTTTGATCTGTCAATGCAGTACACACAGGGTGTCTTTGAATAATTTCTACAGCACTACCTGACAAATCCATAACTTCGTTTTTATTTTCAAATAATTCTACTAATGTAGCACTTTTTGTAATTGGTGTCACACCACTACCGTTTAATACAACTCCATTTTCATCTATAACAACGAGAGCAGGAATAGATTTGACACCCAATCCCATTTGCAAAGAAGCTCTTCTTGCATCCCTAAATGGGACTGCAGGCCAAGGCATACTTGCTCGATATTTATCAAATGCTTCTTCATCATACTCGCTCTGTAAATAAATAATATACGCATTCAACCACACTCCTTCTGATGGTTCTGGGAAAAACCTGTACAAGATGGACATAATGCCAAGGCGTATACTACTCTTTACGACAGAATATGTAAAGTTAACAAGACCAAGGGCATCAATCAATGACTTCATGCTACTGCGCAAGAAAATGATGATGAGAGATACGAATGGGGACTTTCTTGTATGAAAACATTAAGGAAGAAGAAAAGGAAGCGAGGAAATATAGAAGACAGCGAAAATGTAGAAGAAATGGACATAGATAACACAAATTAAATTTATGACACATTAATTCTGTATGAATTGCTAAATAAGGCCACTATATGGCGATGATGAAGTACCCAAAGCAAATAAAATCATAATGCCTTGCGAAACGGAGCTTTTAAAAAAAAAATTTAGTCCGAAAAAGATCTACCCCCGGACCCGGGTCATTTTTTCAGGGGGATCGCGAATCCGAGGAGCTCCCGTCCTTTGGCCGACCTCCGGACCCCCGCTGGGACCTGCGCTTTGGCAGCCTGCCTTTCTAAAAGTCGCAAAAAGCAAATCTGTGTGTGTTTTCCCAATTTGCATATTTTGAGATAAATACTGAACCAAAATGTCCTTATCTGGGAAGTCTTCTACCAAAATAAATGCAACCTTCAGCGTCAAAAGCGCAAAAATATGTCTAAATCGCTGTTTATTGTGCCTATTTGCTGTGTTGCTTTTATGGATTACTACCTTGCGTCTCTGTGTCGACATCGCCAATATCTATGTGAAACCTCCTCCACTGCCTCAAGTAATCAAAGTGTGTGAGGACATGGCTTCCACTGCAGAGACACAAAGGGCTCATTATAGTGCTTGTGTAAGCAACCAGATGGAGGTCTGCCAAAAGCATTTAGACAATGCTTATAACGATGAATACACACGCGTTGTAAATTTATCGACCCAATTTAAAGCACAAATCAACAATTTGGTAGAGATAGATACCAAGATGAGCATGCTATTGTCACAAATCTTACAATCTCAGAAACAATATATTGCTACATTATATGATGCAGCTTCTACCGCTATCTCCTACAACGATACACTGTGTAGCGCCTACGATGTAACACTGACCCAAGCTCTACTGGATGATGGCACGACAGAGGCACAGGAGAGTATGGATAGGGTCGAAACATATACTTTCACATCAAACGCTAGAGTCAACCATTTATCCACCCATATTAGGTGAGCACTCTTCCTTCTCTCTATTAATGCGCTCTTATTATAATGACTACGATTATTGTGATTGTACTGACAGAATCTCCGCTTCATTCTCTTTTTAATTCTATCTCTATCCACCTTCTGCTGGATATCATTTAGTGCTGTGAACTCTTACAATGCAGAATATATGGCCAACAAAACCGAGTCTTTGCAATTCTCTTCTATTTCTGTAATCTCTGGGTTCCAAACGCCATCCATCAGTGCCGTATCAGGGTCCTTAGATGGCATCAGTGCTGTATTTGATGATATGCTGATGTGCATCTCTATGGACGACAGGTAAATCGTCTCTCCCCCTCCCCCTCCCTCCTCCCCCTCCTTCTCTACATTGCTACTCTTTGAATACAATCACTATGCTGCTGCTGCTGAGCATACTAAACCTTGTCTCAACCTCATGCTCATTCTATATATACACTCCTCACTTTCTCATTTCGCCTTATTATTATACCTATCAACGATGACCTTTCACACTAGTGCGAGTAATAAATGCTCTATTGATGGCATACAGACAGACGGCATAGTCGATCTATACAACACGGCGCAAATCAGTATGAATGCACAGCTTCTAGCGATTGAGTCGTCCTTCGATACATTCAAAGATGATTTCGATGCATTCGTTGAGGATGTTGAAATCGCTATCTCAGAAGCGAATCGATTCTTCGATTCTATTGGTGTCGTCATCACCTACCTCAATGACGACCTTGGTATTGTAAGCAACGAAATCTGCGACATCAGTAATAGCGACGATTGGTGCAACATGAGCAAGATGAACTGGTATGTCAATCGACCCTTGTACCGTGATTCGGTGAACTTCAATATATCCGTGGCAACTGCACTAACATCACCACCATCATCATTCCCATCATCATGACTATAACACACTGCCCAGGTATGTCGCCACTCCTCCATCTCCATCTTTGCCTGTCCTACACAGTATGCCATCCGCCTCTGCATTGTGGGATCAAGTCAGTCCCGCTGTGCCTGCAGCAGAGCTAGCGCTTTCGAATATCGGCGAAAACATCGACACAGGACTTAGTGAAGCCTGGCAGGCTATGGAGACCGCCTTGACAGGCATGGAGTGGAATGTAGCCAAGGATTACGACCCTCCAGGTAAAGTTCAACCAGCAATGCTCATCTCTGTCACCATGGTCCATATGACTGCACCGACTAACATTACCACCACCACCACCATCATCATCATCATCACCACCACCATCACCATCATTATCACCACCATCATCATAATCATCATTATCACCATCATCATCATCACCACCACCATCATCATCAGTGTACGCCTACAATGGTGGAAATATCACCCAAGAATCTGTGGACCAAGAGACGGACAGTGACTCCTTCAAAGGCAATATGTCTGGTTTAGCAGCAAATAGTCGTCACAATGCCAACAGTGGCAGTGCAGTGACAAATATCACCAGTGCTTTCTCTACTCTGGGTGAAAGCACTATGTCCATCCTACACTCTCACTTCGCATCCACATGGGCAGCTTTCCATCCGGAAGAGGTGTCCTTCGAAAGCTGGACAGACAGCTTGACGTCATTGATGGCATTGCTGTTTATGTTTGATTTCGTGTATCGTGTACTGCATACGATCAAGATCATTCGCAAGTATTGGAGTCTGAGTGCTGGAGACTTACCTCCCATCGATCTCCGTATGGCCTCTGAAAAGGAAAATATTTTAAGCAAAAGTGTATACAAGGTATTCTGCATTCTGGATGCTGCAGGCATTCAAATTGGACTCCTCCTCCTATTTGCTTTGTTGGTGGTGTTCATCATTGCCTCTTTGTACTGGATGGCATTTATGCAATACAATCATGCATGTGTCAGTGGTCTCACCAATTCGACCCTGCTCATGCGCACTCTGCATACCAGTACCTATAATTATGCAAGCTTTGATGCCAATAGTCTCTCCACGAAGCTACTCAATAAATACAATTCAGAATCGTATGAGCTATGTTCCCACCACTATTACAGTTCTCGCTCTGAATACACGTCTAATTTAGATATCTTACACAATATCAATGATAGCTACACCAAAACGGAGAGAGACGTTGCATTATTGTCATCTTGTGTGTCTTTACAGAGTAGCATGCAGATGGATGCTTCTCACTTCTCACATTGCTGCCATTATCAGGCATATCAGCACTACTATAGGTCCGTCTCCCACTCCTTCTCCTTCTCTCTGTTGTTACTCTCTTACTATGACATTGATGATGAGGAGTATACTAACCTCTGCCTCTCTACTTGCTGCTCTTTCTATTCATATACTTCTCACTTTCCATCTCCCTTCTCCTTCCTTCACTATACCCTTATTGTAATATCTCACTATACATTATCATCATCATCACAGTCATGAGTGTAGTGGTATAGACAGTAACAGCAGCTGCGCACTCGACGCACATACTGGCGATGTTTTGCTACCACCCTCGCACTACATCGACAGTGTACCTGCCAGCCAATCAGGGTGGGCCGAGAACATGTTCTTGTTGTTCTCAATCAGCAACCCTAACCCTAACCCTAATAACGATGATGATGGCCACATCAACAGCGATAGCACGAGAGGCCACCAAGTTGATCTGTACAACTCCTCCTTATTCCTGTTCCAGTGCGACACATTGCCAAAATGTCAGGTCACCTGTGGAGGTAGGCCGTCCTTCCATCTGTTCATATTCGATGCCAGTCATGATAATGATGAGTAGACTAACCTTCACCACCTTCGCCTCTACTTCCTGCTCTTTCTATTCATATACTCCTCACTTTCCATCTCTCTCTCTCTCTCTCTCTCTCTCTCTCTCTCTCTCTCTCCCCTCTCTCTCCCCCTCTCCCTCCCTCACTACAACCATGAACCATGTATATGTTTCCGACCACAGGACCTGATCGGGACATCATGGCCTCTGTTGCTCAAGGGTGTGGATGCTCCATCGAGGTAGGCACCTGTTCTCTACAGCCCCGAGTGTACTTAAGAGAATGATGACTATACTAACCCAACTTTCGCCTGTGCCTCTTTCCCTCTATATATACATATATTCCTCATCTGCCATCTCCTTGTCTTGCACTGACTTATGACTAACCCTACACCCTAACCCTAACAGTGGTATATTCATAGCAACATTTTCCGTTGCTTACTGGCCTGTGTCATATTCATCATCGTCAACGTGTCGAGAATGGTCTTGTGCCAAGGACTACTGCAAGTGCTGTGGAAACATGTCAACCCATGCATCTTTGAATGTACCCTGAATTGCAATGATAAAGGCACGCTTTTGTCACTACAAGGTGAGGAATATCCATTCAACGATGATCACATTCACAGTGCCAATAAAGAGACGACTATTGGTGGCTATAGTGATCACACCAGTGGTGAAGTGGAACAGGCGCGCAGGGTGAGCAGTATTGTGGGGGGCGATGCCAGTAAGGATGTAGAAAGCATTGTGACGACAACTGCTGTCCATAAAGACTTGGAGATGAATACACGGGAACCACAAAAGAGCATTGTAGACAGCCCTTCCTCCTTCACCTTTGCCACCAATTCTTCATATAAGTCTTGTTCACTTTCGATACCCTCTTGTCTATCCTACACAAAGACGCATATAGCGCACACAAGTGATGCCTATCATAAGCTCCTGGTGCAGACAGCACAACGCATTGTTCAAACACATATCCGCAACGGATACATGCTCATCATAGCGGCAATATTGATCAACAGTGTGTGGTTATTTGCATTGCCATCGATCAATGACAAAGTCACCTATGTACCACATACACAAGCAAGAATGTAAAATTCTATTCGCTAGACTATTATAGAGTAATCTAGACTTGTAGAATGTAAACATGAGGAGTAGGAATCATTGTCCATCTCTCTTAACATGCGAATTACACTCACTACACGCCAATTCAACAACATACAGGTATTTTATAGTAATCGCATCTTTATTTTGTGTTCCATATTTCTATAAAGAGCACCATCATGAGCAGGATTGTCGTAGTATGATCCAGATACTTTTACTACTAATCTCACCTATCCGTGTAATGGCAAACACCAATAGAAAGACGAAGGCAGAGATACCTAGAACTCCCACTTTGGTGAGCATGAAGGCGATAAAGGCCCTGGCGATCATCAGAAGGAGCACTGCGAGGACAACGGCGACAATGGCTACCAGTACGCCGACACTACGGGCCATCATTAACACAAACTCTCCTTGTGGCAGAGCCGTCTCGTTGAATTCTTCGCTCGCTTCCATTCTAACTGATGCTGACGGGTAGTATAGTATAGAATGATCTCAAACTACAGCTAGACGGCGTAAAAGGATGTTTCACCCCACAATGAAAGCCAAACTCGATCTCTCTGAAATCCTAGGACAAATATCGATATCAGACTGCACCGAAAAACCCGCTGCAGAGACACAGAAGGATACACTACTGGTGCGAACCCCCCCGCAGTTTGTTGGGTACGATTCTGGAAGCGATCGCCAGGGTCGGACACGTGCAAAATTCTACGTGTCTTGTATAAGAAACTAATATTATCACAATTTTAATATAACTGCTGTCAAACCTTCTCTATAGGGTGAAGATTGAGTGCCTTCAATCGTAAACAAAATAACGTTTCCGTTTGACCGCCTATAAATTGGTTTAAAAAAACCAAATTGCTTTTACGAAAATTGAACGCTGTTCCAGGTTTGAACCAAATCATCAAAAGTAGTATGGAAGAAAGTGATGATCTTTTTATTAAAAAGAGCGATCCACTAATTAGTGAAAAATATACCAATAAAGAGGACTTTATCTCTGAAAGTAGAAAAAATGAAATGTATGCAGCTAAAACCAATCTTGATGACTTGTCTGTGGATGCCCTGCGTATGATAATTGAATTTTCAAAGTCAGGATATACTTTGACCCTGTTAAATAAGCATTTCTATCATATGGGACGGCATTTGTATTGGAAATTGAATAGAACCTACTCTCGTAAATATTATGAGGATGAAGAATTTCGAGCATTTGTTGACACACGAGTGGAGGTTCCAAGCATACAGTTGAGTCTCAATCTTGGAAGGGTTGATCCCTTTGATTATCTAAATCTCAGTTACATCACCGATGTGAGTGCTCTTGGTGGGGTCCATACTCTTACTTTGAGTTATTGCTATAAGATCACCGATGTGAGTGCTCTTGGTGGTGTCCATACTCTTGATTTGAGTGGTTGCAGTAATATCACCGATGTGAGTGCTCTTGGTGGTGTCCATACTCTTAATTTGAGTTGTTGCAGTAATATCACCGATGTGAGTGCTCTTGGTGGGGTCCATACTCTTCATTTGA
>JACLAD010011663.1_pt1 | contig 10707 bp, 4 predicted proteins | sample 8027901 | NCBI WGS metagenome assembly JACLAD01 (sample SAMN15725071, study PRJNA655200) | protist metagenome | isolation source: fluorescence activated cell sorting (FACS) single amplified genomes of... | place: Spain: Blaines Bay Microbial Observatory, Mediterranean Sea | collected 2016-07-05
ATATTACAAATTTACAATGTAGCTCCAGCAGCTGTTGTATTATTACTATTTTTATCCGAAACACTAGCAGCTTGATCATTTAATCCTGCTTGATTTTCAAAGTAATTCAAAAATGCCAAGGATACTGCTACACCAAGGATACTTAACGCTTTACCAGCTGTGAGGCGTTCTTTGAAAAAAATCATAGATAAAATGCTAACAAGGCAAGTACCCGAACCTGCCCATACTGCATATGTTATTGATAAAGGTATTGTCTTTAAAACAAATGGTACCATCGAAAACGCCGCAATATAAAACACAAAAACAAGTATTGATGGCAATATTTTTTTATATCCATCGCTTAGCTTCATACATATTGTTCCAGTTACCTCTAAACATATTGCTAGTACTAATATTGCTATTGCACAAATTAATTCATTTCCAAATACACATTGACTACCATTTTCTTTTCCATCATCTGTTACTGTATTACTATTATTATTATTATTATCATTAATATCCATTCTTAGCAAATATATGATGGAGAATATTGATGTACGAAATTATTTAAACGCAATAATTTATATATTAGAATCTATATATTGACATTACAAAAAAAATTATAGCGGAGATGGATTATGAAATTTATTTCTAAAAAAAGATGTTGGCTTTGAATGTACACTCTATTATGTATTATTATACATATTACAATTATAATATAAAAATATTAAATAATAAAATAATAGGTGCATACTGGCATAGCTGTAGTGGCTATAATAAAAAAAAATGGTTTGACCGACACACAAAAAAGCAACAACAAAACGAGATCTGCACATCTGGAGATTAATATTTTTTTCTTCTTCAACAACTTCCAAAAGTATTATTAATACCTGGTATTATACTGATATTAATAATACAATTTTTACAGCATCACACCATCAGAAATTCTGGTCCATCAGAAATTCTGGTTTTCAAAAGCCTGGAAAGACAGAAAGCCCAAAAACAACCGAAAATATTTTATTCGATGTGTATTCTTTTTGCTCTTTTACCAGGTACCGTATCCGCAATTGCATAATATTTATATTATTCCTCCGAATAATTTAATAGAACTATACCAGGTAATATAATATGATATATTTATCTAATGAAAACAGAATGAACATCTATAGTAACCAGACATAGAAACAAAATCATACATATATATTTTATTGATCCTAAAGAAACCAAAGAAGAATGACTAGTTTAGCAAATAGTAATAATACTAGTAAGAAGAAAAAACAAAACAATATTGAAAATACAATAGAACCGGATTATAATGGTTATGACGTAGACGAATTAATTGTAACAAAACGTGTGCAAATTGATAAGTTAAAAGATTTACTCGGTGATGATTTACCTAAACCAACACCAAAAATTTTTCCATATTATGATGATATATTTTATTTAAGATACATCTTAAGCTTTGAAACAGCTGAAGCATCTGTGGAACCAATTAAAGAAACGATCAAGTTTCGACATCATACTCCAAAGTTTGCTGACATGTTAACAAAGGTAAAAAACGGTAAATGGGAGTTTGAACCTATTGTTGATGCATCTCTACTTTTTCAAGTAGCTGGTTTATCCGATGCTAAAATAGACCACGGACCACTTGTTATTATTCGCCCAGGAAAAAGTAAATCAGCGTTGCAATTTGATCACATGACATACGAAGAGATGCATTTATTACATTTTGCTTACAGGGAGATAGCTTTCATACAATGTGATAAAGCAACTAGAGAAAGTCGAAAAATTGTTAAACAATTATTAATTATGGATCTAACAGATGTATCGATTAGTGAAATGTCAGATCGTAGAGGACAAAAAGTTTTTGTACCAGTAGCGAAAGCAAGTGCTAATTATTTCCCACAAATGCAACATAAATTTGTAATGGTAAATACACCAGGCTGGATCTCTGCAATTTTTGGATTAATGAAAAGTATTATGCCAGCAAGGAATTTTAACAAACTTGGATTATGTAAAAGTAAAGTTAAATTAGAAGATGGTGATATATCTAAATGTCCATTTGCTTCAAAATATTTGAATCCTTCATTGCTACCGCGATTTTTAGGTGGTACAATGGAAGATAAAGATTTACATTACTCTTTAAAAGGCGATAGGTTATGCAATGCAGCAAGAAAGGATGGAAGTAAAAATACTACAAATCACAATATTGAAAAGGATCTTGCCTATGAGAAAATAAATGTATCAAGACGTAGTAAAAAAACTATTGAGTATGTTATTCCATCAAAGGATATTGAAATATCATGGAAATTTCTATTGCATGGTTATAATATTAAAATGTCAGCGGTATTATTAAACAAATCAAGTAATAATAATGTTAAAGAGAAGAAACCAAAGGATAAAGAAGAAGAGAAAATTATACAAGTATTTCGTGAAATTTCAAAAAAAGATGGGAAAATTAAAGCCGAAAATGGTTTGATAAAAGGTGTTTGGAGATCAAATTCCCCAGGGATTTTACGTATTACATTTGATAATTCATATTCTATGTTACGACCAAAAACGATGAATTATTCGATTAAATTGAATGAAAGAAACCAGCAGAATAATAATATTAATACCTCAAAAAATATTAAGGAGGAGGAGATGAAATACGACGAGAGTAATAAAGAAATGAAAATTAACAATACACAATAAAAAAAAAAAATAAATAAAAATATTACTCACACAATTTTAATAAAAGAAGACATAAAATATTATTACACTCCCTTGTACATTTTGACGTTTGGTTGTTGCTTTTTCCAAACGGGTTAGTTGGGCCGCTATGGTTTTTAACACGGATTGATAAATTTTACATGTGGACATTAAGACAATTATTACACTTTAACACAATTATGCCTCATACAGAACATACGAACTTATTAACAAAGTATGATACAATTGCACCAATGGTTATGTTCTTTGGTATGGTAGAGCTAAATGTAACAAGGGGAAGGGTTGCCTCTATAATTTTAGCGATTTTTGGTGGAATATTACCTCAAATTTTGTTGTACTTGTATAGAACAGCGTGGTAAAAAACAGATACATAATACTTCGTATAATAAAATTGACACACACTAGTGTGAGATTGACATTATTCTTTTTGGAGAGAGAAAGGAATTTAATCATATTTGATTTAAAATTTAAAAAATAAATTTAATGTGATGCGTAAATTAAACAAGAGTAAACATATATTTTTACGCGCGTATATGATTAAATTAATTAATAATAAATGTGTGTACTAAAATACTACGTACTCGTATATATTTTTATATATATCCTACTAAGATAAAAACAAATTTTTAAATTTAAAAACGACGTACGAACATATTTTGACTCTCTCCCTCACAATTTTTTTTTTTCAAGTTGATGTTGTCGTACATGGTGATGCACTCCCTCTAACACTCCTCCACCATGATTGGCAACTTAAGCTACCCCAACGACCGCTGGCAGCATTATTACCTTTGCCATATTCTGCATCACATGTGCCTTTACCCCAAATTCGTGAGGCTCTATTGAAACTACTTGCAATTACCTCACAGCTGTTGCAACTATAATAATATGGATGGACACAATAATTCCATCCTGGAGTATATTCTACAAATGTTGGTTTTATAGTAGTTGGTACTTCATGGGATTCTATCGCAGCTGAACTTATTTTCACGGAGCTTAGTTTCCTATCTTTACTATCTTGCATCAATTCATCATCTCTTTTTTCCATTTCCTCAATAGATAAGACTTGTTCTTCCTCTATTTTTATATTTTTAACATCTGGCACTTTGTACCCTAAAGTAGTACTGTTATTTGTTTCGTTTTCACTGGTCATTAAATGACTATAATCACGCGCTTCCAGCCTTCTACCATCTACACCATCAAATTGTACCATCTTTATAACATCTTTTGAATTTACAGTTGCATGATGAATAAATCTATTTATCTCCTCATCATATGTGGAAACTCCTTGTCGAACACCACCACCAACGTTTGTACTAGTTACCGTGGAACTAGTATGGTATGGAAAGTAAACAACGCGTTCTTGCTTACTAGATTCATCATACGCGGTTGCAGCAATATAATTTTCACCTATAGATTCTAATGAATGTATAATTAAATTGCTTGGTCGTGCATACCATCGTCTAGCATATGCATTAGACATAGTAATTGTCCATAAATAATTGCCAGGACGTTCCACTACTACCATGTTTGATCCAATCTGAGCAGACACACCATGCGCTACACCTGTTAAACTTAAATCTATTTTCCATGTTACTTTACCAGAAAATGGATCTATTTGTACAAACTTCATTTTGTTGTTGTTGGAAATAATTCCATATAATCTTCCATATGTATCACATTCAATGACACTAACAGACATATCTGAACTACACGAAGAGGTTGTACATGATAGTGTCGGTGAAATAAATTGTACTTGTGCCGTCATTGTATCCACAGTCATAATTTTATTTGGATTTTTACTTAAAATATAAACCGTACTATCATAGCTAGCTGAAATTGATAATGATCGAGTTGCTTTTTCACTTTCCCCGAACGGTGTAAGTACCACATTTTTATTTTCTACATTGTTAAAATAATATGCTAAATTTCTTTTTGATTCTTTTTCGTAACCGATATACAATGGCCGCGCAAAGTTAATAATACGATCCCACGTATCAGATCCTCTCCACAACACATCTTTCTTATTTTCTTGTAAAATTAAACTAGTCAATGTTAACGTTGATCCAAATGTTGGTGTTGTACATTGCAAATACGAACCTTCATTCGGCTTCACAGCTACGCTTTTCCTTTCATACCCTTGTTGATTTCTAAATATGCAAACATAGTCATTTCTATTTACATCCATGCCATATCCAGACACTTTAATAACTTTACCCCCTCGTACACTGCTAATCCTTGGTTCAATATATCTGTAAACTATTTGGTATACCCATCCACGATTTGATCCAAGCCATTGAACATCATTATTTAGCTGTTCCATCAAGTACAATGTGACAGAATTATCTGTCGATGCATAATACCAATATGGCGAGCGACAAGTCATTTGTGTCGTGCTTGCAGGTCCAATCGTAGCACTGTAGGCTTGGTTTCCATTCCCATCTCGGAATTTACATCGATAATCTGTTCTGGTTGTATCAAATCCATTGCCATAAACAGTTACACTATGAGTTGAATCTGCATATCCATGGTGAGTGGAAAGAGAGGCGTAAACAACAATGAATACCCAATTACGTTTTGATCCTTGCCATTGCACATTATTGTTACTACGTTCCATTAAATAGACGGTTCCAGGATTAGATGTAGCCGTGTAATACCAAATTGGAGTTATACAAGTTAACGACGTTGAGCTAGTTGGTTTAACATTGGCAGAATATGCTTGATTTACTCCCCATTTATTCGATGTATAGAAGCGGCAACGGTAATCAGAGCGTGAAGTATCGTATCCGTTTCCAGTAATGGTAACTTCTTGACCACCTGATGCCCAACCATCGTATCGACTTATGCCTTTATATGTGATAATATACGTAAACGTTCTTGCAGATCCTAGCCACAACACGAAATTATCTGATCTTTCCATAAGATACAAGGTAGTTGGATTTGAAGTGGCGGCGAAATGCCATATTGGAGTTGGACATGTTAGCTCCGTTGATGATGCAGGTTTTACTTTAGCGCTATATTCTACGTTCCCAGCCCCATCCATAAATTTGCATCTATAATCACTTCTTGAACTGTCATATCCATTACCATAAACGGCAACGGAATGAGTGCCATCGGCATAACCAGTAGTACGTGATATACTTTTGTAGGTTACGATGTAGTCCCAAGTACGTTTGGATCCACGCCATGTTATATCATTATTTGAATGCTCCATTGCATACAACGTTACTGTGTTTGAGGTTGCTGGATAGTACCATACCGGGGATCGGCAAGTAAACGATGTGGAACTACTTGGTCGAACATTTGCACTATATGCTTGTCGACCCGATCCATCTCTAAAACGACATCGATAATCCGTCCTTCCCGTATTAAAACCATTACCAGTTACAGTTACACTATGTGTACCATCTGCATACCCATTGTAACGCGATATAGCCTTGTAAGTAACAATATAAGTGAAACTTCTTGCACTACCACGCCACGTAACATCATTATTAGAACGTTCCATTAAATATACAGTCACAGTGTTACTAGTGGCAGGATAATACCATATAGGAGTTCTACAGGTAATAGATGTGACGCTAGATGCTTTGATAGTCGCACTATATGCTTGATTGCCTGATCCATCTCTAAATCGACAACGATAATCCGATCGTGATGTATCAAATCCATTTCCAGTAACTACTACTGAGTGTGTACCATCTGCATATCCGGATGATCTATCTAACGATTTGTACGATGGATAATAGGTAAATGTTCTAGCAGAACCGACCCATGTTACTGCATTATTAGTTTTTTCTAATAATTGTACTGTTGTAGGATTTGATGTCGCTTTAAAATTCCATACAGGAGTTCTACATGTTAACTCTGTAGACGATGGAGGCTTTACAGTTGCACTGTAAGCAATACTACCATCAGATGCAGTAAATTTACAACGATAATTACTTAATCCAGTATTAAAACCATTTCCATATACCGTAGTACTATACGCACCATCTGCACTGCCAGTAGTACGTGATATACTTTTGTAGGTTACGATGTAGTCCCAAGTACGTTTGGATCCACGCCATGTTATATCATTATTTGAATGCTCCATTGCATACAACGTTACTGTGTTTGAGGTTGCTGGATAGTACCATACCGGGGATCGGCAAGTAAACGATGTGGAACTACTTGGTCGAACATTTGCACTATATGCTTGTCGACCCGATCCATCTCTAAAACGACATCGATAATCCGTCCTTCCCGTATTAAAACCATTACCAGTTACAGTTACACTATGTGTACCATCTGCATACCCATTGTAACGCGATATAGCCTTGTAAGTAACAATATAAGTGAAACTTCTTGCACTACCACGCCACGTAACATCATTATTAGAACGTTCCATTAAATATACAGTCACAGTGTTACTAGTGGCAGGATAATACCATATAGGAGTTCTACAGGTAATAGATGTGACGCTAGATGCTTTGATAGTCGCACTATATGCTTGATTGCCTGATCCATCTCTAAATCGACAACGATAATCCGATCGTGATGTATCAAATCCATTTCCAGTAACTACTACTGAGTGTGTACCATCTGCATATCCGGATGATCTATCTAACGATTTGTACGATGGATAATAGGTAAATGTTCTAGCAGAACCGACCCATGTTACTGCATTATTAGTTTTTTCTAATAATTGTACTGTTGTAGGATTTGATGTCGCTTTAAAATTCCATACAGGAGTTCTGCACGTCAGCGATGTCGATGAAGCTGGCTTTACAGTTGCACTGTAAGCAATACTACCATCAGATGCAGTAAATTTACAACGATAATTACTTAATCCAGTATTAAAACCATTTCCATATACTGTAAAACTATACGCACCATCTGCACTTCCGCTACTTCTGGAAATTGAATTGTAAACTACGATATATGTCCATGATCTTTTCGATCCCGAAAAGGAAACATCTGAATTAGAGTAATGCATTAAATATACTGTTGTAGGATAATTGGTGGCAGGATAATTCCAAACTGGTGTTCGGCATGTGACCTTTGTCGCGCTTGAAGGCCTAACATTGGAACTGTAAGCTTGATAACCATTCGAAGTTCTAAATCGACATCTGTAGTCTGTCCGACCTGTATCAAAACCATGACCCGTAACAGTGATAGAAGATGCCCCATTTGCATATCCAGATGTTCCCGAAATAGTATGATATACTGGGATAAAGCTGTAAGATCTTTGGCTACCTCTCCATGTAATGGAACTAGAAGATTCATATACGTACACAGTTGTTGGATAATTATGGCTACGGTAATTCCAAACAGGTACTTTGCATTTAATCGCATTGACCGAAGATGGCCTTACGTATGATGAATATACTTGGTTTCCATTAGACGCATACCATCTGCACCTATAATCCGATCTCCCAGTATCAAAACCATAACCATTCACCGTCAAATCATTTCTTCCATCAGCATAACCACTCGTACTTGAAATTGATTGGTATGATGGGTAATACGTCCATGTCCTTGAACTCCCGACAAATGCCATATCCCTATCAGATTCTTGAAGATACACTGTTGTCGGATTACCACTAGCTTTGTATGGCCATACTGGAGAACGGCAAGTCACTTGTGTCGAGCTGCTTGGCCTAACATGGGAGCTGTAAACTTGATTTCCTTTGGAACTGTAAAAGCGACATCGATATCTGGAATTACCAGTATTGAATCCATTACCATACACAGTAAATGAATATGCACCATCTGCACTACCGGATGTTCTGGAAAGAGAACTGTAAACTGGTATGAAGGTAAAACTTCTCGAGCTTCCTGTCCAACTAATATAAACACTTGTTCTTTCTTGCAAATAAACTGTTGTCGGATTTCCTGTTGCTTGCCACGACCAAGATGGCGTCCTACACGTTACTGCCGTGGATGATGAGGGTCGCACGGTGGAACTATATGCAATACGACCTGACCCATCACGAAATTGACACCTATAATCTGTTCTTGTAGTATCGAAACCATAACCGTTCACAGTGACGCTATGGGCCCCATTTGCATTGCCAGATGTTCTGGAGATGGAATGATATGAGGAAGAAAATGTAAAGGATCGTGAATATGTACTTCCAACAGATCCTCCACGAACCCATACACTGCCGCGTTGGGAATATCCATATTGATCATGACCACATCCATTCCTACCAGCACAACAACAAACACCCCTGGAGCAATGAGAACAATACGTCATCGAATTGTACCAACCACTACTACAATGCGCACCAAGGGCTTGTGAACCACAATTACAAGATTGTGCATTTCGAACGGAATTTGCATAATGATTGTAGTAATTAACAACGCATGATGCCCAATTCCCACCAGCTTGTTGCGTGGATTGAAAGCTACAACCCTTGTAATAATGATGGCGACCTGCGCATATGAATTTAATCTGTGCATGGGAACCAATTAAACTTGATCCAACAAAAGATCGGATGGTTCCATCATCATATTTACTGGTGTAACTGGTGCTTGGAGTAACAATTGAAGCACCCACATTTCCAGTATTACTATGATCCTGATCATTTCCATCAATCGTTACTGCCATCATCCATCCACCACCATCATTGTCCATATCACAATAGACTTCTTTACCATTTGCCAATTCATATTGGCCATCACGTAAATGGCCAGCACTATTTCGCATATGATAACACGAACGAGCATCTACGTAGGAACATTCAGTGCTAGAATCCCAAATGGTTACTGTTGTTGCATACCCATAAACTCCGAAATTAATTTGCGGTGTTTTGCATGTTAAACGTTTGCTTGAAGATGGTCTTACGTAGGAACTGTATGCTGTACCTCGACTAGAAACAAAACGACAACGATAATTATTGGAACCTGTATTAAAATTACTGCCATAAACTGTTACAGAGGTACCACCGGAAGCAGCTCCACTAGTAGCTGAAATTCTATAAAAATTACAATACGATGAGGCTAATTTCCTACCTCTGCTACTGTCAGCACCATCTGCAGTTAGCTGCCTACTTTTATCTGCCGTGTTACCTTCCCCTTCATGATTAACAAGTTCCTCGTAATTATTTACAAACATAACGTTTCTTACGTGATCACTTAAAATAATTTTTTCTTTACCCATGTAGTATATACCACATTGCTGTTCATCAACAGAATTACAATTTTCTAAACCATATCGTACACTATTTGCCTTGCTTTTCAAACAATTTTTTTCTTCATTACCATCGACATCACCTGGTGCAGCACCAAATACACCGTCATCTACGGAAAATGTACTTGTATTGTCTTTGTTTGCTATCCAGTTTACCTCGTTTCCTTTTGAAAACCAATACGTGCCATTAAATTCTTCGATTGTTCCATCTTCTCCATTTCGTATGGTCCAGTGGACCGGTTCACCGTTTGTGCTAGCATCAGCAAAACGTTGCTTTAATGTTTTTGCACCACTTAAGAAACGATAGATAATTTGAAATTTTTCAATATAATTATCAAATAATACTTGTTTCCATTCATCATGTTTAAATCCATGCATTTCAGAATCAACATGTGCCCCATTGGTTTCTGACCAATGAATTGGCTTTGGTTTGACTATTAAGGATTCACTACATTTCACAGAACTTGTTATTGCAAATGCTAACCATTTTTCTTCAGCATTTTGATCATATGCCTTTGCTTGTAAATGCCTTTTTTCATCCAATCGCTTCACTTCGTCTTCTATCTTCTTTTTATTATCTACATCTTCCGGCAATTTATTCTTTGATTCATATTCTTTCACCAATTTATTATCTACAGGATATGTTTTATTACGATCTTTCATTGCTTGTTCCTCATCAAGAGGATCTTTATAACGAATAACATGCATTTGCTTCGTGCTTCGATCATCCATTTTAACCTGTACAACAGTTTCTACAGTTTCCCATACTTCCTTTGTATCAACAACATCTTCCAAGGTAGTTGCAGGCATGGTTAATTTTGTTGCCCATTCCACCCATGATG
>JACLAD010009412.1_pt1 | contig 10706 bp, 8 predicted proteins | sample 8027901 | NCBI WGS metagenome assembly JACLAD01 (sample SAMN15725071, study PRJNA655200) | protist metagenome | isolation source: fluorescence activated cell sorting (FACS) single amplified genomes of... | place: Spain: Blaines Bay Microbial Observatory, Mediterranean Sea | collected 2016-07-05
CTGCTTTGCAAGCAGAGGGTCATCGGTTCGATCCCGATAGGCTCCACCAGATGGGTCGGTAGCTCAGTTGGTTAGAGCGCACGCCTGATAAGCGTGAGGTCGGAGGTTCAAATCCTCCTCGACCCACCAGCATCCCGATTTGACCGTAAAGCACTTGTTCAGTGTTTTGCCGTCCAATCGGACGCATGATTTTGACATCGTTTAGAGAGAATATATCAGAACCATCGGTTCGGCCGCGTCAGGCCGCACCCCGGGCACCGCCCGGAGCAGATGGTTTTGTTCCAAGTCAAGTACACTAACCTATGTCTTCCCTATGCCTCGCATGGGCTGGGGAAGGCGGGAAACGTATGACTTTCGGTTCAGAAAAGAGCTCTGCTCTTTGTCCTCAAGTAGCCCTCCGGGCGATAGGACGACAAAGCAAGCCTTGCTTTTTCTGGATCGGATCAAGCGCGAAAAGGGCGTTTGGTGGATGCCTAGGCAGTAAGAGGCGATGAAGGACGTGATACTCTGCGATAAGCCATGGGGAGCCGAGAATAGGCTTTGATCCATGGATTTCCGAATGGGGCAACCCACCTGAAACTTCGTTATTGTTGCTCGCAAGAGCACTCAATAGCGCTGTTAACCAGGTACTTTTGACCTGAACACATAGGGTTAAAAGAGCAAACCCGGGGAACTGAAACATCTGCGCGAGGAGGATCTGCGCGCCGTGGCGACCTATCTCAAGAGCCTCGAGGACGAGCTGCGCGAGGAGGAGGACACCCCCGACGCCGTCCGCCTGGAGACCGGGGCCGGGCTCTATTTCGACAACTGCGCCGCCTGCCACGCGGCGGACCAGTCCGGCGTGCCGTATTTCTTCGCGCCGCTGAGCAGCTCCAACAAGGTCCATGCCGAGGACCCCTCGACCGCCATCCGCATCATCCTCGGCGGGGCGCGGGCGCAGCCCACGGACACCATTCCCAGCATGCTCGCCATGCCGCCCTTCTCGTGGAAGCTCAGCGACGAACAGATCGCCGATCTGCTGACCTATCTGCGCGGCACCGGCGACCGGCGCGCGGGCCCCGTCTCGGCCGCGCAGGTGACCGAGATGCGCGACTACCTGGCCGAAGAGGAACATTGAAGGTGACCCCCATGATGCGCGCATGTCTCGTCTCCCTCGCCCTGAGCCTCGGCATGGCGGGGCCCGGAGGGGCCGAAGCCCTCTATCTTGGCACCAAGGAATTCGACACCGGGGACCGCGCCACGATGGAGGCCATCATCGAGCATTGCAGGGAGGTGTCCCGCGAAGCCGGGGATGGCGCGTCGAATGGCGCGGGCCTGCTGGCGCAGGGGGTGGAAAGCGAACGGGCCGGCCAGGCCTCGGGCTCCCCCGTGGGCTCCGTCGGAACGGGGATCGGGGCGGATCAGCTGGCCTCGGGCGATGGCGATGGCGAAAGCTCCGGCGATGCGGACCCCGATCTTTCGGGGATCTCGGCAGAGCTTTGCAGCGAAGCGGGCATCATCTACTGAAACCCGCGCGGCGAAGGCGGCCGGCCGGATCTGACGGCCCGGCCCCGCCCTGCATGGAGGCCGATCCGGGCCGCGGAGCATGGTGTGGATCGGCACGCGGATTGCGCCGTTGAACCATGACCTTACCGGCCTAACTGGCTTTGGGTACCGGTAGCGGCGCAACGGCTTGCGGGCTTTGCGCGCCACCGCCACCGCCACCGCCACCGCGGCAAGGAGCATGTCGATGCCGATCGAGATCATCCCGGGCAGCTATTGCGGCGCGCCACCCCCGCCCGATCTGGCGCTGTACAGCTGGAATCTCGATCCTTTTCTGCTGGCGGGCCTGCTTCTCATGCTGGTGCTCCTGTGGCGCAGCCGGACGGGGCCTGCCGGCGTCGGCGTGCTGGTCCTCGCCTTCGTCTCGCCGCTCTGCGCGATGTCGGTGGGGCTGTTCTCGGCCCGGGTCGTGCATCACGTGCTGCTGGTCGCGGTGGCGGCGCCGCTGCTGGCGGCCGCCCTGCCCGCGCGCCGCGCGTCCGGTGCGGCCCTGCCCTTTCTCGTCTCCACGGCGCTGCTCTGGGCGTGGCACCTGCCTGCGGCCTACGATCTCGCGCTGCGCGACATGGCCGTCTACTGGGTCATGCAGGCGACGCTGCTGGGCTCGGCCCTCTGGTTCTGGCGGGCGGTGCTCGCCGCGCGCGGCGGCATCGAGGCGGTGCTGTGGTCGCTGGCCGGGCTGATGCAGATGGGCGCGCTCGGCGCGCTTTTGACCTTCGCGCCGGTGCCGCTCTATGCCGCCCATGCCCTTGCGCCGCTGGCATGGGGTCTCACGCCGCTGGCCGATCAGCAGCTCGGCGGGCTGATCATGTGGGTGCCGGCGATGCTGCCCTATGCGGCGATGATCGCGCTTTCGGCGCGGCGCGGCTGGCAGGCGGGCGCCGGGCGGGGTGTCGCGTGAGCTGGGTCTACGGCCTCATCCCGCACCTGAAGGCGCTGCATGTGGGCATGCTGGTGCTGTGGTGCGGCGGGCTCTTCGCGCTGCCCTTGATGCTGGCGCGGCACGAGCCGGCGATCGGCCAGGGCGATTACGAGCGCATCCGCCGCGCCACGCATTATGCCTATACCTTCTGCGTCACCCCGGCGGCGGTTCTCGCCATCGCCTCGGGCACGGCGCTGATCTTTTTGCGCGAGGCCTTCGTGACATGGATGTTCGCCAAGCTGGTCTTCGTGGCGCTCCTGGTGAGCTTTCATGTCTGGGTCGGCTACGTGCTGGTCGCGGTGGCCGAGCGGGCGGGCGCGCATCGCGCGCCGCAGCCGGTGCTGCCGCTTCTGCTGTTGCTGCTGCCGGTGCTCGGCATCCTGGCTCTGGTCCTCGCCAAGCCGGAGCTTGGCGAGATCCCGGTGCCGGGCTGGCTGACCGAACCGATGGGCCGTCAGCTGCCTTTCGACGTGCCCAGACGATAATCGAAGACGAGCTTGCCGCCATGCCATCCCGTGACCATCACCACCAGAACGGCGAATCCCGAGATCAGGATGCCGTAGGGCAGCACCGCCGCCTCGAAGCCCTGCAATCGGTAGCCCCAATTCGCGCCGAGGATCGACAGCAGCAGCACCGCGATCACGAAATGCGACCAGGCCGGGGCGCGGATGCGGATGCCCGGCACCATCAGGAGTTCCGCCGTGCCGGTGGCGCCGGCGGCGAGGCCGAACAAAAAGGCCGTGCCCGCCGCCCAGATCGCGGCGCGCGCCCAGAACAGCTCGCCCGACCACCAGTAGAGCGCATCCGCCCCGAAGGTGCAGAAGGTCAGCGCCACCGGGAAGGCCACGCTCATCGCGTGCAGCGGGTGGCCCCAGATGCCGACGATGGATTCGGTGTCCTCATACCCTTCATGCTCCACGATCGGGTCTTCGAGCTCTTCCCGCTCGGTCTGAACCATTTCCTCGGCCATGCCCGCTCTCTCCTGCGCTGGGGTCTTCCGGGCTCAACACTCCTGCTGCTCGCGGGTTGCGAGGAAAGCCTCTCGACGGTGCATCCGGCGGGGCCGGCGGCGGCGGTCATCGCGCAGCTGTGGTGGGTGCTGCTGGCGGGTGCCACGGCGATCTTCCTCTTCGTCGCGGCGCTGATCGCGCTGGCCTGGCGGCGGCCGCCGGGAGAGGCGCAGGAGCGGCGCTTCGTGGTTTGGCTCGGCCTCGTCTTTCCCATGACGGTGCTGGCCGCGCTCCTCGCCTATGGCCTCGTCGTGGGCGAGCGGCTGCTGCCGCGCGCGACGCCCGATCTGGTGCGCGTCGCGGCCGAGGCGCGGCAATGGGACTGGCGCTTCGGATATGACGATGCGCCGGGGCGGGAGACGGAAAACGTGCTGCACATCCCGGCGGGCCGCCCCGTCGATGTCGCCATCACCAGCGTCGACGTGGTGCATGGCTTCTGGGTGCCGCGGCTGGCGGGCAAGCTCGACGCCATGCCGGGGCATGTGAATGTGCTCAGGCTCGAGGCCGATGCGCCGGGCCGCTACGAGGGGCTGGGCTCGGAGTTCAACGGCGCGGGCTACCGCGACCACCGCTTCACCGTGATCGCGCATGACGAGGCGGGCTGGCAGAGCTTCCTGCAAGGAGAGACACCATGAACGCGCTCAGGCGCCACCGCGCCCTGTCGCGCATCTGGGCCTCCGAGCCCGGCCTCAAGGGCTGGTTCACCACCGTGAACCATACCGATCTGGGGCGGATGTTCCTCTTCGTGGCGACGGTCTTCTTCGTCATCGGCGGCATTCTCGCCATGCTGATCCGGGCGCAGCTCGCCAGCCCCCGCTCGGCCTTTCTCGGCCCCGACCACTACAACCAGATCTTCACCATGCACGGGACCATCATGATGTTCCTGTTCGCGATCCCCTTCTTCGAGGGGCTCGCGGTGTATCTGCTGCCGAAGATGCTCGGCACGCGCGACCTCGCCTTCCCGCGGCTCACCGCCTACGGCTTCTGGTGCTACGTCTTCGGCGGCGCGATGATGATCTTCGCGCTGCTGGCCGGGATCGCGCCCGACAGCGGCTGGTTCATGTATCCGCCCTTGTCCTCGACCATCGGCGCGCCGGGGATCAACTCTGACTTCTGGCTGATCGGCATCACCTTCGTCGAGATCTCGGCGATCTCGGCGGCGGTCGAGATCACCGTGACGGTGCTGCGCTACCGCGCGCCGGGGATGAAGCTGTCGCAGATGCCGATCTTCGCGTGGTACGCGCTGGTCACGGCGGTGATGATCCTGACGGGCTTTCCGCCGCTGATCCTCGGCTCGATCTTGCTGGAGCTGGAGCGCGCCTTCGGCCTGCCCTTCTTCCAGGTGGCGCAGGGCGGCGACGCGCTCTTGTGGCAGCACCTGTTCTGGCTCTTCGGCCACCCGGAGGTCTATATCATCTTCCTGCCGGCGGCGGGCGCGATCTCGACCATCCTGCCGGTGATGGCGCGCACCACGCTCATGGGCTATGGCTGGATCGTCGCGTCGGCGGTGAGCCTCGGGGTGCTGAGCTTCGGGCTCTGGGTGCACCACATGTTCACCACCGGCATCCCGCATATGGGGCTCGCCTTCTTCTCGGCCGCCTCGACGCTGGTGGCGGTGCCGACGGCGGTGCAGATCTTTGCCTGGATCGGCACGCTGTGGAAGGGCCGGCCCGTGATGCACCTGCCGATGCTGTGGCTGCTGGCCTTCTTCGCCACCTTCGTGATCGGCGGGCTCACGGGGGTGATGGTGGCGATCGTGCCCTTCGACTGGCAGGCGCATGACACCTACTTCATCGTCGCCCATCTGCACTACGTGCTGATCGGTGGCTTCGTCTTCCCGATGATCGCGGCGCTCTATTACTGGATGCCGCATTTCACCGGGCGTCGGACCTATTTCAAGCTCGGCCACGCCGCCTTCTGGCTGGTGGTGCCGGGGTTTCACGGCACCTTCCTGGCTCTGCACTGGGCCGGGCTCTTGGGCATGCGGCGGCGGATCGACAGCTTCGCGCCGGGACAAGGCTGGGAGGCGATCAACATCATCGCCTCGATCAGCAGCTTCGTCATGGCGATCGGCTTCGCGCTGGTGCTGATCGACGTGGTGGTCAACGCGGTGGTGGCGGTGCGCGGCTCGCGCGACCCCTGGGGGGCGGGCACGCTCGACTGGGCCATGCCGACCCCGGCGGCGCCCTACAACTTCGCCAGCCTCGCGCATGTCACCTCGCGCGATCCGCTCCATGAAGACCCGGAACTGCCGGTGCGGCTGGCGCGCGGCGAGGGCTATCTCGGCGACCCGACCCGCGGCAGGCGCGAGACGCTCTCGCTCGACATCGCCAGCGGCACGCCGCGCTACATGGTGGTCTTTCCCGGCAACTCCGCGCTGCCGATGCTGATGTCGGCGGTCACGGGGCTGTTCTTCCTGGGCATGCTGATCAAGGCCTATTGGCTCGTGCCGATCTCGGCGATCGGCGTGATCGCCTGCGCGCTGGTCTGGGTCTGGGGGCTCGGCCGCAGCACGACCGAAGGGGCGCTGCCGGTGGGCCGGGGCCTGTCGCTCGTCCCCGCCGCCGAGGTTCCCGATCCGCCCGGCTGGTGGGGCTCGGTCTTCCTGCTTCTGGCCAATGGCACCTTCTTCGGCTCGTTGCTCTTCGGCTATGCCTTCCTGTTCACCATCGCCCCGAACTGGCCGCCGCCCTCCTATCTCGAACCGGGGGCCCTGCCGCTGATCCTCGTCCTGATGGGCGCGGGCCTCGTCTTCCTCGGCGCCCGCCTCGGCGCGCTCATGGGCGCAGGCGCCGCCCTCGCCGGCCTCGCCCTCATCGCCGGGGCCGCGCTGCCCGTTCTGTCGCAAAGCCCCGATCCCACGCGCCATGCCTATGACGCGACGGTCTGGGTCTTCGTCGGATACGGGCTGCTGCATTGCCTCGTCAGCCTGCTGATGTGGTCGGTCGTGGCAGCCCGCCGCCTGTCGGGCCATTCGGCGCAGACCACGCTCGGCGCAATGCGCGTCGCCCGCCTCTGGAGCGACTACACCCTGCTGGTCGCCCTGCTGAGCGCCGCGGCGATCGGCCTGCCGGGGGTGCTGACATGAACGCCATCCTGCGCTTTTCGCTGCCGCTGACGCTCTGGCTCGCCAGTTTCAGCGCGGTCTACGGCCTGCACGGCCTGCTGTGCTCGAGCCGCTGGGCCACGCTCGCCCCGGAGCTTCCGAGCCGGCTCCTGCTGATCGGTGCGAGCCTTGCTGCCTTGACGCTGCAGGCCTTGCTGCTCGTCTTGCTGAGATCCTCGCGCTGGCCCCATCCCGATGCCGCCATTCATCGCATCAGCATGGCGCTCGCTATCGTTGCACTGGTCGCCACGGCTTGGACGCTCATTCCGACACTGGCAACGTCGCATTGCCTGTAAGCAGGGAAGCAGGCGTCGCCCCTGCGCCGGGGCTCCGCCCGTCGAGACCTGAAACGCTCCACCGGAGCGTTTCCGAGACGGTCTCGACTCTTCAGGTTATGAGCCTGACGAGCGCAATGGCGATGGGGGTATTGGTTGCGGGAGCAGGATTTGAACCTGCGACCTTCAGGTTATGAGCCTGACGAGCTACCGGGCTGCTCCATCCCGCGCCATGTTGCGTGGCCTACCGCCCGGAGGGCTGCTTAGGGCCGCGTTTTGCATCGTTTTCGAGAGAATATTGATGTTCTTTACTAGGTCTGGCGGTGACTTACTCTCCCACGTCTTGAGACGCAGTACCATCAACGCGACGGCACTTAACGGCCGAGTTCGGAATGGGATCGGGTGTTTTGCTCGTGCTATGGCCACCAGACCGAGTAAAGAACATCTCAGTGGCCTGGCGCGCGGAGCGCTGCTTGAGGCCATCGTTCCAGGTCGTACACCGTTTTGGCGTGTATGCTTTCGGATCCAGCCTTGCTGTTTCTGGATCGGATCAAGCCTATCGGACCATTAGTATCGGTCAACTGAACGCATTGCTGCGCTTACATCTCCGACCTATCGACGTGGTGGTCTACCACGGTCCTCGGGGATACCTTGTTTTGAGGGGGGCTTCCCGCTTAGATGCCTTCAGCGGTTATCCTGTCCGATCATAGCTACCCTGCACTGCCGTTGGCACGACAACAGGTCCACCAGTGGATCGTTCACCCCGGTCCTCTCGTACTAGGGGCAACTCCTCTCAAGTATCCTACACCCACGGAAGATAGGGACCGAACTGTCTCACGACGTTCTAAACCCAGCTCACGTACCTCTTTAAATGGCGAACAGCCATACCCTTGGGACCTGCTCCAGCCCCAGGATGAGATGAGCCGACATCGAGGTGCCAAACACTGCCGTCGATATGGACTCTTGGGCAGTATCAGCCTGTTATCCCCAGCGTACCTTTTATCCGTTGAGCGATGGCCCTTCCACTCGGGACCACCGGATCACTATGGCCGTCTTTCGACTCTGCTCGACTTGTCAGTCTTGCAGTCAGGCTGGCTTATGCCATTGCACTCGACGAGCGATTTCCGACCGCTCTGAGCCAACCTTCGCGCGCCTCCGTTACTGTTTGGGAGGCGACCGCCCCAGTCAAACTACCCGCCACACAGGGTCCCGGAACCGGATGACGGTCCGCGGTTAGACATCAAGAGTGCGAAGGGTGGTATCTCAAGGAAGGCTCCACGGGAACTGGCGTTCCCGCTTCGAAGCCTACCACCTATCCTGCACATCGCAGTCCTGATGCCAGTGTGAAGCTGTAGTAAAGGTGCATGGGGTCTTTCCGTCTAACCGCGGGAAGCCGGCATCTTGACCGGCAATTCAATTTCGCTGAGTCGATGTTGGAGACAGCGGGGAAGTCGTTACGCCATTCGTGCAGGTCGGAACTTACCCGACAAGGAATTTCGCTACCTTAGGACCGTTATAGTTACGGCCGCCGTTTACCGGGGCTTCAATTCAAGGCTTGCACCTCTCCTTTTAACCTTCCGGCACCGGGCAGGCGTCAGACCCTATACGTCGTCTTGCGACTTCGCAGAGCCCTGTGTTTTTAGTAAACAGTCGCCACCCCCTGGTTTGTGCCCCCGGCCTCCACTTGCGTGAAAACCGGGCCTCCTTCTCGCGAACTTACGGAGGTATTTTGCCGAGTTCCTTCAACATCGTTCTCTCAAGCGCCTTGGTATTCTCTACCAGTCCACCTGTGTCGGTTTAGGGTACGATCTCATGATGGAGCTATTTCCAGGGACCACCTGGCTGCCCAGCCAATCCGATAAGGCTGAACAACGTCCGTGATCCGTCACTTCCATCTGGCCCAGGAATATTAACCTGGTTCCCATCGACTACGCCTTTCGGCCTCGCCTTAGGGGTCGGCTTACCCTGCTCAGATTAACTTTAAGCAGGAACCCTTGGACTTTCGGCGACAGGGTCTCTCACCCTGTTTATCGCTACTCATGTCATCATTCTCGCTGGTGATCTCTCCACCGGATGGCTCACGCCCCGGCTTCACAGAAAACCCCGCGTGTCCAATAGCCCCGAAGGGCATAAGGACACATGGGATTATGTCACACCACGCTCTGCTACCATGCGCTATGCGCATCCTAAGCTTCGGCTCATGGCTTGAGCCCCGTTACATCTTCGCCGCAGGACAACTTGATTAGACCAGTGAGCTGTTACGCTATCTTTAAAGGATGGCTGCTTCTAAGCCAACCTCCTGGTTGTTTTGGTCGTCCCACCTGCTTTCCCACTTAGCCATGAATTAGGGGCCTTAGCTGTAGGTCAGGGTTGTTTCCCTCTCCACGACGGACGTTAGCACCCGCCGTGTGTCTGCCATCTAGTACTCCCGGGTATTCGGAGTTTGGTTAGGATCAGTAAGCCTGTGGGGCCCCATTACCCATCCAGTGCTCTACCCCCCGGGGTATTCGGATGACGCTCTACCTAAATAGATTTCGCAGAGAACCAGCTATCTCCGAGTTTGATTGGCCTTTCACCCCTAGGCACACCTCATCCCGACCTTTTTCAACAGGTGTGGGTTCGGACCTCCAGTGCGTGTTACCGCACCTTCATCCTGGACATGCCTAGATCACTCGGTTTCGGGTCTGATCCCACGAACTCATGCGCCCTATTAAGACTCGCTTTCGCTGCGCCTACACCTACCGGCTTAAGCTTGCTCGTGAGACCAAGTCGATGACCCATTATACAAAAGGTACGCCGTCACTTCTCAAGGAAGCTCCGACTGATTGTAGGCGTTCGGTTTCAGGTACTGTTTCACTCCCCTCGTCGGGGTGCTTTTCACCTTTCCCTCACGGTACTGGTTCGCTATCGGTCAGTAAGGAGTACTTAGCCTTCGAGGGTGGTCCCCCGATCTTCAGACAGGATTACACGTGTCCCGCCCTACTTGATACGTCCCGTCATGCTTCCCATACGGGGCTGTCACCCGCTCTGGCCGAGTTTTCCAACTCGTTCTGGTCACATTTCAGGCTCGGCTGGTCCGCGTTCGCTCGCCACTACTAGCGGAGTCTCTATTGATGTCCTTTCCTCCGGGTACTTAGATGTTTCAGTTCCCCGGGTTTGCTCTTTTAACCCTATATATTCAGGTTAGAAGTACCTGTTTCACCACGCTGTTGATCTCCCCGAGGGGATAACAACAACGAAGTTTCAGGTGGGTTGCCCCATTCGGAAATCCATGGATCAAAGCTTATTCTCAGCTCCCCATGGCTTATCGCAGAGTATCACGTCCTTCATCGCCTCTTACTGCCTAGGCATCCACCAAACGCCCTTTTCGCGCTTGATCCTATCCAGAAAAAGCAAGGCTCTTAAGTGTCCTACCGCGCGGAGCGCTACTTGAGGACATTGCTGTCCCGGCAACGCCGCGTGCCGCAGAACCAAGAACCGAGTTCTTTCCGAACCGAAAGTCATACGTTTCCCGCCTTCCCCAGCCCATGCGAGGCACGGGGAAGACATAGGTTAGTGTACTTGACTTGGAACAAAACCATCTGCTCCGGGCGGTGCCCGGGGTGCGGCCTGACGCGGCCGAACCGATGGTTCTGATATATTCTCTCTAAACGATGTCAAAATCATGCGTCCGATTGGACGGCAAAACACTTAACAAGTGCTTTACGGTCAAATCGGGATGCTGGTGGGTCGAGGAGGATTTGAACCTCCGACCTCACGCTTATCAGGCGTGCGCTCTAACCAACTGAGCTACCGACCCATCTGGTGGAGCCTATCGGGATCGAACCGATGACCCTCTGCTTGCAAAGCAG
>JACLAD010010410.1_pt1 | contig 10706 bp, 5 predicted proteins | sample 8027901 | NCBI WGS metagenome assembly JACLAD01 (sample SAMN15725071, study PRJNA655200) | protist metagenome | isolation source: fluorescence activated cell sorting (FACS) single amplified genomes of... | place: Spain: Blaines Bay Microbial Observatory, Mediterranean Sea | collected 2016-07-05
TAATAATATTATCATTAATAATTTTTTAACGATACTGAGCTAGAAATAGCTACTTATACCTTATACTTATACTTAATCATATGATTTATTATACGTAATTGTAAGTATGCATAAGCAATAATAATAATACCTAATAACTAATAATAATAATAATAATAATAATCTTGCAACCTTGCAACTAGCAATCTAGCTACAAATACATCCAACATCCAAATCCAAACGGATCATAATACAATCCAGTAGTATCAGTATTACTTAGTAATTATATAATCATAGCTACCTCTACGTATTAATCAAATTGTAGGACTACGCTTTGGGCAGCTTCGTATAACCATACAAAACTCCCCCAAGCGTTGCGAATGCTATGAATATTAAACCTTCGTCAGTAATGTGAGTATCGAACAAAAAATATCCAAGAAAAATTACAGGTATCTTATTCAATGTACCAACGATCGCATAAGTTGTAGCAGAGGTTGATCCTACGCAATACAGTGACGCAAAGTTCAAGGCAGCACCTAGAAGGCCCGCCAAAGTATTCACAACGATAAATTTGTTTGTCATGATGTCTGGATTTTGCAAATTATCATATTCATTAAAGTGATGAATTAACGGTGCTAAAAAAATCACAGATAATAGATTATTGTAAAAAACCATTCCCATCTTCGGAATTTTGATATTCCGACTAGCGTATCTCATGTACAATGTGTATGATGCTGTCATGATGCAATTTGTAATCATCCAAAAGTACCCTATCCAATGAAATTCAATATCATTCAATCCCGCAAATACTGCCCCAACTGTCATAATCAAAACTGCCAGCAGACTGAGCGCTGAGACATGTTCATCAAATATCAACCAATCTCCTGCGACCGTTATCAAATTGGTTAAATTTTTTAATGTCTGTACCATAGGTACTGAGACATAAACAAGCGACATAAACCCCGAACAAAGCATACCTACAAATAATGCATTCATAGGTAACCATTGATACGCTACAGACAACTGAAAATTCGGATAATCTATAAGTCTGAGAGCTTTGGCACTTTGCACTAATACCACAGCAATCATGTTTTGGTATAAAATAATTGACATTTGCGGTATATGCACCCGCAATGAAGGCGACAACGTCTGAGAAATCGCCTTGTTAGCTAAAACCATAGACACGGAGAAGAATATGTACATCATGCATGATATTATCTGATGATGCCAAAGATGCTGCGTTGCTGGTGCTCCCGTCCCGCCGACGTCCCCGTCCGATTTTCCCTGTACATCCGCATCGGAAGATGATGCAGCCGAAGTCTCTTTCAACTTACTTCCCCCGGGAATGGGCAAAATGCTAGAAATGGCTTGATACTGCTTCGCGGTCTTCGATGCGTCCATCTCATCAACATCACTCAAACTCTCCTCTTCGGCATGAAGCAAGCTCCGTTCCTCAGTATCTGTCACTTGCTTCGACCGGAAGAACATAGAGAAGGTAGAGAAAAGAAAAGTATGGTTAGAAGGAAGGCACTTTCGGGGAGGAAGAAAAGATCTTCGGAAGATTTTCTGCCACATGGCTGGAATACATGATTGTCCATATTGCAGATTGGAGATCAGAGATTGCAGAGAAGTACACATCACCCACATCACAAAGAAATCACCTCTGCGCTATGCTAGGTATGCTGCTGTTCGCTGCTGCTGTTGCTGTTGCTGCTGCTGGTTATGCTCATCGTTACCTATACCATACATCCTTTTTGTTTTTGGTGTCTACTATATGTATATATACACATCCCCCATGTGTACGCGATTGAATGGATTTGGACGTTGAAAAAAAAACAATACCTAGCAAAAAAGAAGCTGTTTAAATTAGTGTAAGGTGTAATACCAGAGGCATTATCCCTGAAGATCACTGAAAAGGGTACAGGCTTTGAACCCTTGCTTTATTTTCACCATTTTGGAAGTGTGTGAGAAGTTTGGTCGCAAGTGGAGCGTTGTGTCTCTTGTTTTTTCCCATTGAAAACTATCGTTAGTACAAGAGAGCATTGGGCAAAGTGAATGGCGCAAAGATCGGTACCTAAGTTTGTTTCTGATAGGACCATCGATAGAGTCCTGAAGGGTAGTCCCTTTATTAGTAACGATAATGTCCAGGGCACTTCAGATTCCAGAGGTAATTTGGACAAGATGCTTGGATTTGATGAGAACAACATAGAAAATGTCAATACAAAGGAACAGAACTTCGTCTATGGCAACAGACATGGTGAAAATAATCTGACCACACAAAAATCATTCTCTCTCAAGGAAACAGCATATATTTCGTCCTCATCCAATTCATGTATCAAATCGGCTCAAGTGGAAGGAAGTTCAAGACTGAATAAAGTGCATGAATCATCCTTTTGTAGCAATTCCTGCACTTTCGACAGTAGCAATGATAATAATATCATGGCATCATCGCCAGAATTGACATATACACCTGGTAAAAGCAGGCTAGATGCTGCCTCTCTTGCGCGTTTGAAAGCAAAATATGGTGCTCATAGGTCTGCTGATGAAAAAGTCGAAGGTGCTTCCAGCAAGCCGATTAGGAAGGAGTCCAGCTCATCGAGAGTTGTCCTATCTGACATTAGTACCAGTGTTGATGCGCACAATTTACAAGAACAATTGAGTCTAGAGAGATTGAATACGGCTATTGTTTCAGAACCATACGGGGCCATCAACAGTGAGGAATCCTCTAAGGATATCTCTGTGTCAGAGCCAGCGAGTCGCATTGCCCCGAGTCCTGAACCTGAAGTTGTTGATGCTAAAAGGAACTCTAGGAGGGCAAATCCTGTCAGATTCAGTGAAAATTTAGTAATGGGAGTATCAAATACTCCTATTCAAATACAAACAGACATTGACGATTGCAGCCCTGTACCAACTCCCTATGGCCAAGCCACACAACTTGCTGGTCGTACTCCCAAGATACGGTACGATGTAAAATTAGTGGATTCGGAAGAGAAAGCAAATAATGTTGTGGCTGCTATGAATAGACAAGAATCATTAGGTCGATTGTGGACTGCTGATGATTTTGGTACCCTGTCCGCAAATAGTTCACCAGTTGAGAGGAAACAATCCCCGGTTGCATCAGCATCTGGAGTAACAAGATCCGTGAGTTATTCACCGACTAAGAACATTCATGATGCCATTATTGGAGGTGGGTCACCCACTGGTCTCTCCACAAACTTACTTTTAGCTGAAACTCCTGAGGCTTGCAAACAGTTTAGAGAGATGGCGAAAGACTTGAATGCGGTTGTGTCTCAGGAACCTGCAGAAGATGTGGAGATAGCATCCGAGTCAGAACTTAATTTGACTGCAGAGGAAATAGAGGAGAATCGAAGATGGCAAGCCGAAGAAGACGAAACAAATCGCTTGCTAGCTCTTGAGCAGGCAGATAGACAAAGAGAGCAAGAGGAATTCGAAAGTCAGTGTAGATTTGAGGAGGAAGAGAGGTTAAGAATAGCTGAACAGTCTGCTGCAAGTAAGAAGAGAACAGAGGAGGCTAACAGAAAGCGTTTGGCTCATGAGGAAGCTGAAAGACAACACAGAGTAGAGGAGGCCATTGCAACTCAAATGAAACTAGAAGAAGCTGAAAGGCAGCGCCGAGTCGAGGAAGAAGCGAAGATGCAACAGCGCGAAGAATCAGTGGCATTGCAGCGCAGACTTGAAGAGGCAGAGAAACAACAGAAACTGTTGTTACAACAGGTGCAAAGACAGCAACAGCAGCTGCAAATGCAGGAAGAGCAAGTACAGAGAACAAGTAAATCCGCATTAACGAGTGAATCTGAAATTATTCAAACTAGATCGGTGTCTCGATCTGAAGCGTCCACGGCTACACCATATGTATCTCATTTTGCGCAGAAGTCTAAGTATGGAGGTGTCATTCATTTGACTAAGTCTCCAGCAGAGACAAATTTAGGTCATACCTACGGGTCTAGGATACCAACATCTGGTGTTAATGTTGGGAACTCTAGTGCTCAACATAATGAGGAAAGTCCTGAGATGTTTTCAAGGAACGCCGCTTGGAAAATTCAATCTAATCGAGCAGTGATGAGTGATTCAAGAATCTCTCCGGATGATAAAGTTGAACAACATCATACAAACCATCAATATACTCTTGACGATTCTAATGCTACGATCAACATGTCTCTGGTGGGTAGAAGTCACTCGCTCTATCCTCCACGTCAACAACAACAACAATGTTTCAGCAAGTGCATCGAATCCGATGACGATGTGTCTCAAGTGTCTACTGGCGAATCCTTTTCTACCATTCAACTAGGAGAAGTTGACCACTCTACTATAGCCGTATCAGCCTTCAACCGAGTCCCAATTGTGAATTCTTCGCATCAAGCCAAACCAATGCCTGTATCTCTGGGGTCTTTGGTGTCTGCCCCTCCTCTAAGGGCTACAGCTGTTGTGAATTCATCTCTCTGTAGCGCTGCTGAGACGGAAACTTCCATAGAATACACTGGAGTTTCTCTTTCTCATCCTCATCCCCGTGGTAATCATTCAAAAAATGAAAGTGCATTCGTGAATAATATCGTGCCTCGCATGGATACTACCAGAATCAATTCTCCCTTGAAGGTGCCAAAAAGCAGTAAGCCACTGTCTGCTTACTTCGCTTCTCATCAACACATGAAAAATGCTGATGCTCTACCTATTCCTCCCACTGTGCATCGGGAAAGACACGTGAATACAACATCTGTTCCCCCAACCCCAGGACCAGTATCAGATAGCTACATAGTCAAAAAATATCTTGATAATGATGTTGATGAAAAGCATTCGGGCCAAACTCAAATCAATATGTCGGGAGCCTCTAGAGTACCAATCGACGAGAAGTATCTTGATGTATGTTCGGAAGACTACGATGATGAAAATGATGATTCCGAAGAGTTATTCAAAAATATTAATGATGATAGCACTGAAAGTGATGTTACATTTACCATACCATATGAACATGCTGAAGTCAAAAGTGCGCCTGAAACTACTAAAAAAGCTGTTGGTGCAGTATCTGTTGCGACACAAGTTACACCTGGTCTTTCAGTGCCTTCTGAACTGAAAATTGACACCTTCAAGGAGGTGAATTTCGAAGTCTCTGATGATAGCAGCGTAGATACAGACTTTGAGGCCAAGCGAAGGTATCCCCGTAGCCCTTATGTCAAGGAGCGCCTAGATGACTCTGAAAATTTTGAATTTGGACTGGAGGAATTATTGGAAGGATCCAATGTAAGCGCCAGCAAGAAGTCTGCTTCTTCACCTTCCTTCAGTAAGTCGATTCAATATTCAGCAGATACTTACTCCCAGCAGAAGATCCACAAGACATCTCCAGACACCCTAGGCTCAGGACCAAGAAGAGTAATTGCTGGTGATTATTTAGATGATGATTCATCTATATCAAATTCGGAAATTTCTGGTTTAGATGACGAAAAGGGAGTCTTTCCTTCATCTGAGCAGGGGATGACCTCCAGTGGGGTTTTCGGTGTAATGGAGGAACATGCTGTTGTAGAGATGGACGACTCGGCTTTGTTGACTGCAGCAACTACCCTTTCACTGGATAGTATTGATAACCTATCCGAGCTTCTTGAAGATGAGGTACCTAGAATGGTTTTATCACAGCGTCAGAGGAAAGTTGATGACTGCAGTGATGTTAAGGAGATTGTTGTTCGTGGTAGTGTTGGTGTTGAAACTACTATTGTGCTTCCTTTCACAAACAAGAGGGATAAAATTCAAGATATTCATGCAAAAGCGGTACAAATGCGATTTGATACCTTCAAGTCGGATCCTAAGTCTGGTCTTGTGCGATCCCCGAAATTTACCCCTGGTGGTGCCAATGTTACTACTTCATCCTTCAGTGTCCAACCGACGCATTTTCAGATGGAGCCGGGCGCAGATGCCTCGATGTACGTAAGATTCGCACCGATGAATATTGGAGTATATAGTGGAGTGTTGAGAATTAGGTGCGGGAAGAAGTCTTTCATGTTACTACTACGTGGCGAGGCGACTCTTGAAACACCTAGGAAAGCGCTAAGTAGTCAAGCAGCACAAGAAGAGAATACCCCAAAGACTGTTCAGTTGAATAGAAGCATAACTTTTGAGGATGACCTCATTAAATGGGATAAAAAAGAAGAGACAGATATTAGTGATAAAGCTGTTGACCCCAGAGCAGAATCGCGTATTGTTGTGTCACCTATTAGAACCCAACAGAAGATTGAACATGATGTCAAGGTATCTTGTGATCCCCTTTTGATGAAACAAAAGTGGATGAGGGAGTGGTTGAATAAGGCCAGCGATCGAGGTATGGCAGTAATGACCGCTGCTCCTGCAATCACAACTATCGCTAGACATAATGGTGTGTTTCCTACTCAAGTAGTACCTCCTGAAGAATGTCCCACATCTGCTTCTTTAAGTGTAATTCCTTCATCCCTTCGTCTCCTACCACAACGTTTAGAGCAGAATGGTAAGTATGGAATCAATCTTGTCTCTACTGGCCTATTACAAGGAAGTCTTCTAGTACGTAACTTCGCCGACGAAAGGGTAGAAATTGGTATCGCCACTTCGTCTGCTGCTTTGGCTGTCAAGTCTAGTCGAATCGTAATTGGTGCATATGATGCTGTGCCAGTGTTAGTAGAATATGATCCTGCAGTTCCTTCAAATGCCACTCCTGGTAGTCCCACTGATTTTGACGGGGCTCATGTAGGCTACGTTATGATTACATCTAGCTCCGGTGAGGAATTTGTGGCTGATATCAAGATGCCACCCAAATCGTGTTTATCCCCATATAACCCTGAGTTGGATCCATTGAAGGCGAACGATAATCTGCGGGAATACATAAATCAAGAACAGGCACCCTGCGAAATGAGCTCTTATACCATTACGCCTAAAGATACCAGTGTAGTCAATGATACAGCTGGGATTGGTGAAGATAATTTTGAAAAGAAAGTGAAAGACACGGAGTCAACAATGATACCTACATCACCATCTCGAAGTAATGATATTGGTTTACATGAAGTCAGTAGTCCTCAAGATCAAGGACTACTTCAACGCAAGAGAGAGAGAGCCCAAGAATTGAAGGAAAAAAGAATAGTTGAGGATCAGAAAAAAGAAATGGCTACAGCTAGGGGTAAAGAAATCCTGGCGAAAACGAAGAGTCTGAAGAACAAAACAGGACACAAAGTAGAAGTCGTTGAGGCTGTGAATCAACATCATCACAGTGCACCCTCGAATCAAACTTTACCACACTACATGCATCCCATTCACCATAAAGGTGGTGTGCATGAGTTTCATGGTGTGATAGAACCCAATGGTCATGTCGCTGATATCAAGGATGGAAAAGTCGTCGATGAAGTCGTCGATGGGGTGAAACAAGGCAATAGTAGTAGTAATAGTGATGCTTCGATAGATCAGGGTGAGAGGAAAATGAAAGTGGGGGCTTCTTGTGATGATGAAGTCAATACTCCAATACCGTTGACTCCAAGTACAAAATTGGTCAAGAGAATGCTGATAGATAAGTACTCTCCAGGTACATCTGATGCAGTGGTTGGATTACTGAAAATCAGCTCTGCTGTCGCGGCGAACGCTTCAATGAGCTCAATTAATAGCAAACCATCGATAGTTTCAATGACAAAGAAGTCTATGAGTTCTCCGAGGGTTTCGTTGACACCAACTAAGACTACTGTATCTCCGCTTAAAGCATCTCTAAAAAAATCAGCGACTCGATCCCCACATAGGGGGGTATCAATATCACCCAAGCGTCAAGTAAAATCATCGGTAAAGAAATCTGTAACAAAATCAGGAGCTGCAACAGTACTTTCCAGGTCATCTGCGAAGAAGACTCCTGCCACTAAGTATTCTTGCAACGCAGAGCGCATCAAAGAAAGAGATGAAGCTGTTACAAAGGGAGTTTTCTTCAAGAAATTATTCGTAGAATTTGGTACTGTCAAAGTAGGATCCCTCACAAGACAGAAGGTGGAAGTCTGTAATGCCTCTAGTAAAGATATTGTTGTAGTTATCAAAGACCCTGCGCTTCCATTTGTAACCTTGCACAATGAAATTAAAGTTAGGGCGAACAGCTTTGTTAGATTGCCAATTAGATTCGTGCCAGTCCACCGAGGACATTTCGAAATGGACTTAGTAGGAAAAGTGACCAGTACGGAGGACCTCATCAAAATTGCATTAGTAGGGGATTGTTTTTAGTTCTGACGTCCGGTGATAATGTTGGTGATTGCTCGCTGCCTATATCGTTGCTTGGGCATTCTGTCATCGCCATCCTGTCTGTTTTGATTCGATGCTTGCCTTTTCTTCGAAGTTTGAAGTGGAAGTAGGGAAGTGACTAATACTAGATACTAGATGTCTTGTAGCTAGCTCATAAATAAATAGTAATACTAATACTTCTACTAGACTAAATCTGCGACGTAGAAGTAGTGATGTGATACATATAATAATAATATTATATATAATAATAGATAATAGCTAGTCTAGTGCTAATGCTAAGTGCTGTGCTAGTGCTAGTGATAGTGATAGTGACTAGTGATGATTTGTAATTGTAATTTGTAATTTTATTTTTTCTTCAGATTACAATTACACCCACTACTACTACTACCACTAGAACTACCTATTACACGCTACCAATGTAGAAGTAACCTGTAATTGTAATGTCATGTAGTACCTGTTACCTACACCTACTTTGTCTAATCTTCTACCTTCTACATCTCGAAAAGATTACTTCATCTCTTGAGAATTGCATCCACCAACCAATAGGCTCCGATTTTACTCAAGAAGAAATCAAATGTACTCACAGTTTCTACATTTGCTATAGCTTGCGTTCCATAAACCCATCCACTGATCTCTACCGTCTGTTTCAACGTGTTCTTATTATCTTGCAGCACTTCAGGATCCCCAATTAAGTCGTACGACTTGAAGTCAATGAGTTTCGAGTATTCTGACTCTCTTAGAAATCTTCCATATCCCGCTGGATCTAGTCCTGTGGTTGCAAGCACACCTTTTGGTGATTTGAATTCTAATGCTACAAGTGCCCCGTGATCAAGCTGAGGGTCATCATTCGACTGCAACGCTCTAAGAACTATTCTAACCACATCCAATGGGCCATAACTGGAGTCAGGCACCTGGTTTTTCCTCTTCAATATCTTTCTATCTCCATTCCACGCCTTACCTTCTGAACCTGCCATGAAGTTTTGAAAGTCAGGGTCATCTGTTAATGTATCTGGTATCTTATCTCTCGGCGATGAGGATCCCAGCCTACTCCAGCTTGTACACTTTTGGCTGTGACTTTCCAAAGAAAAGGAATATGCTCCCTGTAGAGCTGCACAGAGGAGGCACAACAGGGAAAATGCGGTCATCTAAACTAATGATTTGGTTTGAGTTCTGCTGCATTGCAACAGTTTTGTTGATGACAAGGCAAGGCATTATTATAAGTGATATCCTGCTGATATTCTGATAGGTAAGTAGGTAAGTATCTAGTACTTACTACATACCTATCTACCTGTATAAGAAGACCCTCTATACCATACACCTTCTTTTTGCTTGTGGTAAGTACCTAGACCTAAGTAAGTACTTCATAAACAGTGCACTGGTTGGTTTTTGACAGCCTACTAGCCGCCGCGCAAACATCTCCCATCTCCCCGCCCTGCCTGCATTCTTCAAGATCCATCAAGCAACCTTCAATCTACAAAAGTGCTATCTGTGCCTGATCATGTGGGGGTTGAGAACATCAGCACTAAGGCTAGGTTACGTCGCATCTTTGCCCCAGACCTCCTCTAGTTCCTCGACGATGGTTTCTAAGAAAGCATGGACAAGAAGGGACAACGTAGTAATTTCTTGTGTTTGCCAACAGCAGGTTCGATGGTTTGCGAGGCCTTCCATAGGGAATGCCAAGTCATCTGTACATAAGATTAAAGCGAAGGAAATCATTAAGAATAGTGAGATCAGTAAAGATTATAATGAGTTAAGGGTTGTATATACAGATGACAGTACTGGCAAAGATGAACACAAAATAATGTCTCGACTTGAGGCTTTAAACTTAGCGAAGAGTATGTCATTAGATTTGATATTAGTAGCTGGAAATAGTAATCCTCCTGTTTGCCGTATTGACGATTCAGGTATGCAATGGCAAACTTATAGGCATCAATATCCACCTATACATGGGATTTTTAGTCTTTCAACTCCTGTATTCTCGCTTCAAATTATCTTCTTTCATCATTTGCGGTCGTATTGTTCCTCTCAATTAATTACGACAGGATTGAAGCGAGTTGAACAAGAGAAAAAAGTAAAGGAAATGAAAGCCAAAGCTAAATCAAAGATCGTAAAGGAAATTCATGTGGGATGCACTATAGGACCTCATGACTTAGAGGTAAAAATGAATAAGGTCAGAGAATTTATTGAGAGGATCAAGATGTGCTTTCCGGTAGTGGACATGCGTATTGATGACTGCTCCACGGATGGCTCTTTACTAGCGGAGCTATATAATACAATCGAAGCCAACGCCTACCAATCATTTGAAGATTCTAGTTCGTCTGAAGATATTTATGGTGAAAACACCGTATTCTCTCTATCCACCGCTTAAAATAGAAGCGTATCTACTCTCTACTCTCGAGTCCGAGAGTCAAGTGGTGCATCGCTACTAAGATATAGGATATAAGGTAGCAGTAGCACTGTAGTAGCAGGTACAGCAGGTAGAAGTA
>JACLAD010010411.1_pt1 | contig 10702 bp, 7 predicted proteins | sample 8027901 | NCBI WGS metagenome assembly JACLAD01 (sample SAMN15725071, study PRJNA655200) | protist metagenome | isolation source: fluorescence activated cell sorting (FACS) single amplified genomes of... | place: Spain: Blaines Bay Microbial Observatory, Mediterranean Sea | collected 2016-07-05
AGAAGTAGTATAGAAATAGAAGTAATAGTAATAATAATAATCTATACGTAGCTATCATCTATATCTTCTAACAAAACAACATCCAAAATACTCCAGAAGTAATAGTAATAGTAATAATTATGTGAAGTTATGAAGTTGTAGTTGTAGGATGCTTAAGGCTTAAGTAGGTAGCTAGCTCATTATCATTATTAGTAGTAGAAGTATTAGTATGTGTGAAGTTGTAGGATGCTTTAGTAGCGAACTCATTAGCATAATTAATTATTATTATTATTAGTATGTGTGATAGTGATAGTGTGATAGTGTGATAGTGATAGCGAATAGCGATAGCGATAGTGTGATAGTCTAGTGTGATGCTACATACTAGAAGTACATACTACTTAATTGATCCACATAATTATAATGTAGCCCTCGCTACCTACAAATACATTCAAACGTATCATAATACTTCACAATAGTGCGATAATTATAGTTATAATTATAGTTATAGTTATAGTTAGAAGTAGTTATATTTATGTAGCAATTATCATGCTAGAATTAGAATCTTCGTTTTTCGTGGCTACATACAGTAGCAGATAGTAGCAGTAGTGATAGCGGTAGAGATGGTGATAGTGATACAGACTATCCATAGCTAAACGCTAAGCAACTTCCAGTAGCTGCTGTGTAGTAGAGGGACGACCACAATTACGGCTAGCGCGGCTTGACGACGCTGATGATGAGGTGGGCATTGGGGAAAACATTGTACTAAACGTAGTCTCTTTACATCCAGTGGCGCAATCCAGAGATGTAGACGGAAAAGCAATAGGATATTTAAAATTCTTAAATTTGAATTGTTCCTCTTCTTCAAAGATCTTTTCGCTTAAACTTTTGTGCTTCATAAGAGCCATTTGTACGTTACGGCTGCCAATATCTAGCTTCGCAACGCCCTTCCCAATAGAAATAGGTGATTGCATGTTACCATCTGATAATGACGACCAATCGAATGACGATGATCGAAACCATGGATGAAATTGAATTTCATTCGAAAAATTGAAAAGACGATGGGTTGGATGGACCGTAAGCAACTGACTGATGAATTGTTTACAATGAATACTAACATGTTTTAATTTCCATAAAGCAGTCAAGTCAATCCCAGGTGCTGTCCCTAACGAGCGAATACGTTTAAATCGATCAATGTCAAATGGTCTCTTTCCTAGAAGGAACTCAAATAGCAGGACGCCAGTAGAAAATAGGTCAGCTGTTCTCCCATGAAAAATACCATACCCAGCCAAGTATACTTCCGGCGCCATATAGCCATGAGTGCCAGATGTTGAATAACATCTGTCGACGTTACTCAAGAGTTTAGAGACGCCAAAATCAGTAAGTTTTAAATTTCCATCTCTTGACAGTAGTAAATTCTCAGGCTTTACATCTCTATGAAGAACATTTACATTGTGACATGCATTTAGAGCCATAAGAATTTGAGCAGCGAAGAATTGAACAACATTTTCATTGAAGCTACCATATTTGCCTACATCAAAAGGATATATAAAAAACATTATCGCTATAGAAATTAATAAAATTCAAGCAATAACGACCTAAATTATTTCTCATATCTCCATTAGAAGCATAATCCAATGCAAAGTACAGATGACTGTCGTCTTGAAATGCGTAGTGAATATTTGCGATGAAATTATGTTTGTTAGTAGATAAATCATTAGAGCGCTCTGCTATAGCGACGAGAACTTTCAGCTCATTGAATGCAGAATCAGGGCCACTTTGTTTTCTTAATAGATAGGACTTGCTTAAAGATTTTAACGCATAAACTCTCCCACAATTCTTTCCAGTAATTTTTGTAGCAGTTTTGACGACGCCGCTTCCACCAACTCCCAAATAGCTCCCCATTTTGAAACTATTGATATCTATATCGCTATCATTGTAATCATCATATTCAACAGATGAGTTCTGTTGTTGTTCAATGCATATTTCGCCTCTGGAGACACATGCGCCCATAATGAAGAAATGAAGATAGAGGTGATTTAAATTGAATACAATAAAGTTTTTAAAGTAGAAGTAGATGATTCGTCAACTTGATGCAATCGTCTTGCTTTAGTGATAGAAAGTAGGGCCTTGCATCAGCGATTTCGATTACTGTACACTTTCGTGTCGAAATAAGATTATAGAATTTTTTTGGAAAATTCCTAATGTTTTTTTGGAATTTGAAAATAAATCTATGTTGTTGGGTAGGAAAGTCTTTAGTCCACGCCTTGCATACATCTACAGGGGGCGTTCGTCCCTCCTCGGAGCGCATATCTTATCGCCAGTTTATATCGCCAACGCCATCTCACACACCAACTTTTTACTTCGATTCAACATATCTCGCGAACCGCTACGAGTTTTAATGAGCGGAGAGGTTCATCTTTATCGGAAGGCGGCGAGGAATTTGAATTTAGGGTTTTTGTCTACCTACCTACCTACCTACCTACTTTTTTTAATTTTTTTGCGGGGGGGTCTATTAATTCCGAGTGGAGGAAGTATAAAATATAAAATAATTTATCACTATATATTTCTACTTCTATAAACTATAAAGCTACATAGTTCTAATTCTACTCAATCTTATATTTCTAGAAGTCTTGAGCAATAGGCACAACGGAAACGATCGACAACCACATTTCTGTGAAGTTATAATATCGATAAACCTAAATCAAATGTGGCAATGAAGTGTTGATGCATACTTCAACAATAAAGTCTGATTCACCGCAAAATAACTCAATTAAATATTCTATGAGTGGCACGGACAAGGAAATATAGCATGTCCTCTGCGTCTTGTCATTCAAGATCACCACAGTTTTTTGTTTACTGGCCATCAACCTTGCACAAAGAAAACAGTATTGTTAGCATTGTATTCTTGGTGTGCCATTTTATGCCACTCGGAACCATTGGCGACAGTTGAAAACGATAGACTTTGTGTGATGGATGTTGGCGAGTAAGGAACAGTCATGGATGAAATTGGATTATTGTTGTCTAATAAGAGCATATGTTGCTTGTAAGAACGATAAACATCTTCAGAAACAACAAGATTAAACTTGATGTAGTTCAAAAAATCAACTTCCAACAAATTCATCTCAGCCTTCTCAATGCCACCAAGAGTTGCGTAAAAGGCATTTTTGAAACTAAGATCATCATAAAACTTCGCTGCAACTAAAAAAGCGGTTATGAATAATCTGTGAACATTAAGCTGGGTCACAACGAGTCCTTCACCTTCAATGAGACGGTCGATGTAAACCATTGCAATCACATAGACACTGGCGGAGCATTTCGAATAAGTTTGAACGCGCTCTACGTAATCTTCAACAGTAATTTTAGGTACATAGGCTGAATCAAATCTAGTAGTTTTACCCACGATCGGTACAGTGGTATCACTACTACCGTTCATGATATTTGTATGGTTGATAATGTTGGCATCGGTAGTGGAATCAGGAAGAATGTCAGTGCCATGGTTGTTACAGTTTTTAATGGCAGCATTTTGATATTGGCACTGCACTAATCTAGCCTGATTGCTTTCAATAAGTCTCAGTAGGACTGTTGACACTCCCTTTGCCATAAGTATATTTTCATCCTCGCTGTCTTCAAAACAATTCATTTGTCAGTAACGCACAGATGTGACGAGGCCACTAGAAAATATTTTTCACCGATATAGAATTTATTTTATGTGTCTGTATACCCGCACAAACACAGCCAATTTTATCGAAACTCCTTCCTAAGAAGATGCCTGGAATATCCTGTAGACTTGGATGTATAGATATGTCTTTCAATTCTTGTGATTTATTTGTTTGTCTTTCGTATCAATTGTTGCTTGCTCAAACAACGCAAGAAACGAACAAGAAAAACTGAAGTAAACCGTAGTATTCTATAAACCTGACTCAAGTTTTTATCCTTATTTTCCACCAGCACTCAATCAATATTATACGAGTATTGTAGACGCGTAAATATTGACGGCGATTTTACCAGGAGAACAAAAACTAATTAAACACAAGAGACGAGGAATCAAAATTCTCTCTACGGATGATGCGAATCACAAAAATATCGGTCAAGACAAATCAAATCCAAAAGTCTAGGGCGATACTCCCAGTATCCTCCTCAGAGCTCGAGATTGTACCCAATACAATATTTTCATGATGAGGCGATGTTCATATCATTTTTTATCAATCTTTTGTCATATTTTTTCGCCTTTCTTTTCCTCTGACATCTAATAGTACACGCGTTTTATTCTACTTAAGTATGCTGAAAAATATTTGGAAATCCAAAATGGTTGTTCAGTTTCTGAGAAGTGAGAGACAGCAGGAGAGAGGAAAACTTAAATTCCAAATTCGAGCTTTGAACAACATTACGCGCTGCTGCAAACATTCATTGATGATCCAAACACGGGTATCAAACACGGATATCATATATCTCAAGAAGGAAATGGATGTGTGTGGGTATTTATCGGAGGTATGAACGGAACGGAAGAAGACAGTTTGCCAGAGCTACTGGTGCGCTCTTCTTCTTCGAAATCTACAGGAACTGCAGCGAGTGGTTCTCTTATGAGCGGCCTTTCGGATATTGTACAAAACATTGATGAAGTGGGTGGCGTGTTCAACATCTCCAGAGAAAATTCAGAAATAGAAAATACTATAGAACTTACAGAAACAGAAGACGTGATAGCACCCCCGGCTAACATATCGTCGTCTGCGTCTGGATCAAGTGCCAGCATCAGTGGTATCGGGGGAGGTATTTTGAGTCCTGGAGGAGAATTGAGTGAATTGGTATCAGGTATTGATGATGTCGACAGGATACCAACAGACGAGTACATAGATATAGCAGGTATGCACCATTCCTCACCGATAAAGGGATTCACATTTGGTGGGACACCAAATATCTCAAATTTGGCTGGAGCCACTGGCGCAAATATAGCTGCGACACCATCGTCCGCTTTCCTGAAAGCATCACCATCATTATTATTATCATCAGCGTCATCATCTTCGTGGTCACAACAATCAACTTCGAAAGCAGAAGTTCTCTTGTCATGGAAATATGAGTCTGGAGCATCAGGACATAACAAACCTTCGCTTACTGATACATATCGTATGCAAATGGAAGGTTTGAGAAGAAATAATGGTGATATATCCTCTAGATTAGGCATTGCAGGGAAAAATAAAAGTTCAAGACACATGGATAAAAAGAAAAGAAGGCCTAATGGATCCTCTACAAATGGGGATGATGTTATCGGTATTGTCAATACAGACAAAAAAGATAAGTCGAAGAAATCTTCCAGCAACAAATCAAAATCCGGAGAAGCATCTAATAAAAAGAATTCAAAGAAAACGGAAGAAGATTTGTTGTGGGAACAAGAAATGGGTAAAAGTGATTATTACTATTCAGATGATCAACAAAGATTACAAGATTTAACTTCGCATTGGGAAAAAAATTGGGAAAACGACGATGATGACGACGATGATGATGATATGGTTAATCTTGATGTAGGAGAAGACGACGACGAAGTTGGTAACGATGATGATGATGATGATGATAACAACAATGATTGTGTTGATGATGAGGAAGATCAGGAGTGTGATATAAGTATTGATGGTGAAGATGATAATATGATAATAAACCGTTCAGTGGATTCAGATGATGACTCAGATTCTATGGCAAGTCTAAGTAGTGGCTTGGACAGCGTGACATTAGATGCTCTAATGGAAGTAGGTTCCAATCATAGCGCAAGTATGACAGACGATTTTTCCTCTGGTATGGATGGCGGAACAGGAGCAGGAGATATGAAAATCATGTCATCCATGTTTGTGAATACAAATGAATCAACCGTGGCAGGCTCTGTACATATACAGAAAGCGATACCTGTGTTAAATATGAATGATATTGCAAGTACAGAGACAAAAAATATAACATCTGTAGCTGCAACAGTAGGAGTAGATCAAATGACGCTTTCGCCACTTACTCTACGAGCAAAATCGATAACTCCTTTATCCTTTCCTTCAGAAATGGAGATCAAGACTAAAATCCCTAAAAAGAAAAAAGCTTCGAAGACGTCGTCAATATCAGATACAGTTTATCACGGAAAGCGACAAACAGTGCGCCAACAAGTGGTTGCAGATATTGTTACGGGTGGTAAGAAAACTAATCGTGGGAAATACAAATGTGGCCGTTGTGGGCAGTCAAAACAGGGCCACGTTTGTGAATATGTCCTACAAACTGATGTTTGCTCCACAGGCACACAAGTAGAGGAATGGGGTATTGGGAATCACCCTTTTCATACTGAAAAAACTCTCACTGTAAAAATACGTGATATAAATATCGTTAATGGTAGTGCTGTTGTACATAATACGGGTAACGACGCAAAATCCTATAGCGAAGGATATGCAATTGGGGATGTACTACCACCGCAACTTCAGACAGAACAGCATGTCATGTGACTGTTGTCTATTGCAGTTTTATTTTTATTGCCATCATTTGGCAGTGTCAATAGTGTTCATGATTACTATGATGTCAAAAATAGAGAAAGAGTCGACAATTTGATTTGATTGTTGACTCTTCATCTATCTTTGACACCAGCCGTTGACACGAATTAAGAATGATGCCGAGTTGAGCATTGCTTCTTGCCATTGTTTTGTTCAAGCTTCTCCTATATAGTAGGGAGAATGAGGCATTCGAAGTACTCAAGAGGCAGTTCCCTGTGCAAAAATCAGCCTCTGTAGTAGACCTGTGCTCTAAGGTCATCTGGTGCATCCATTACTACAGAGGCTGATTTTTGCACAGGGAACTGCCTCTTGAGTACTTCCAATGCCTCATTCTCCCTACTATTTCTACTTCGGTGCTTCTATATATCTAGTGGCGTCGCATTAGACGTAAAAGTAAATACATATGTACGAGAAAAAAAGTAAAAAAGTTGTACAAAAAAGTGCGTACTTCAACTGCTAATTTTTATAATTATATACTTAATTCATATAATTATTATGATTATAATTATAATTATAATGAGCAGCTACAAGCTACAAGCTACAAGTACAAGCTACAAGTACAAGTACAAGTACAAGGCATCTACTTTACTAATCGTCCCAAATGTTTATATTTTTATATTTATATTTATAGATTTATAGGGCTGATCAGTTATCAGTTAATAGTTAATATTAATAGCTAGAGTAGCTAGTAGTAGTAGTAGTAGTAGTAGTAGCAGTAGTAATATAATCATAATTTTGAGCTAGCTAGTTAAGCAGCGTTAAGCGTCAGTAGTACATGTACATAGGTACTTCTAGTAGGTAGTCTAGTTGGTAGTAGTAGCAGTAGTAGTGTTAGTGTAGTACGTAGTACTGGTAGCTAGCTCAAAAATTATGTAGTAGTAGTAGTAGTAGGTAGTAGGTAGTAGCAGTAGGTAGTAGGTAGTAAGTAGTAGTAGTAGTAGTAGTAGCGTAGTAACGTCAAATCATGAGAAGTATGAAGTTGTAGGAGCTAGGAGCGATGCTTAATTGAAAATTAAAAATTAAAAATTACTTCAACAACTACAATTACAATTATAATTAAATTACAATACAATTACAATAAAAGATAAAAGAATAAGTCTATTCTGCCTAAGAAGTAGCTATGCTAGCTCATTAATCAAATACAAATATGTTCGTCGTAACTACATAAATAGCTCATTAATAATTAATAATTAATAATGCATAATAATAACCTACTTACCTATGGCTATGATGGGCATAATTAAAAAACATGCTCATCGGCGATTAGCGTTAGCAGGGTCTTTTTCAAAATGCTCATTAGCGATTAGCGTTAGCAGGGTCTTTTTTAAAAAACTCATTAGCGATTAGCGTTAGCAGGGTCTTTCGAAAACAGCTCATTAGCAATTAGCAATTAGCGTCGGCAGGGTAAGCTCGTTAGCAATTAGCATTAGCGCTCGACTTTTAAAATAGCTCATTAGCAATTAGCGTTAGCACTCTGCTAACCTAACGGCATGCTAATGCTAACGAGCCCATTTTGCCATTTTGCTAATGGGTGCTCCATGAAATGTATACGTGACGGGGGGTGTGCCCCCGTAAACCCCATATAGGGATACTTCTATAGTAGTTGTAGCAGCGCATGTTATTTGAAAGAAAAAAAAAAATACATTTCACGGACCAATGGGTGCCCATCATAGACCTATGGTACCTACATAGTCTACATATAGACTATAGACGCACTACATTAGCTATGCATTATGTAGTACGTAGTACGTAGGTAGTACATAGTACTTCTAGCTTCTAGGTAGGTACCTATATACATAGAGAGATATATGTACTTTAGAAGATAGAAGCATGTTTACTTCTTGTTTACTTTCAGCTTTCAGCTTCTCTATGTAGTACATGTACATAGGTACTTCATGTATACCTAGAAGCTAGAACTAGAAGCTAGAAGTAAATCATAAGTACTTCGTACCTGGGAGCTGAGAGTGGGGGGGCGGAGGTTGTAGATACTTCTCTAAGCTTCAAGAAGAAGTATTCTTAATGAAAATACCTGTGTGACGAACCCTCTACCTATGCCCAAGTAAGTTTCATCTAAAGTTCTTTCAGAAAACTACTTGAATACGAATAGTCCACTTTGAGACCATTCATTTTGTTTCGCATCGCCAGGATTTTCTTCCTGCCCTTCAGCCCGTGATACCTTTCTCAATCCCAAATAGTACACTTCTTTTTTTGCTACAATTTTTACTCCTGTGACACCTAGTTCATAATCTGGAAATTTTGCACTTTTCAAGCGAAAGAGATCACCAATACCCAAAAAGTCACGGTCATTTTCAGATGCCCCCAAGTTTTTGCCAGTAACCGATACCTTCCCTCCACCACCTGTAGCTTTACTAATTTTACCTTTAATTGCAGAAAATTGCTCACTAATTGTACCTTTCTGAGCCTTTTCTACAATTTCAACTGTAAAGACTCCACTTCTTCTTGGCGCTTCGTTAGCCCAACTAATCCACCAACCCTTTGCAACACTCATGTATTTATTGTTCGACCGTAACAAAATCTCATCCCCATCCCTGATTGGAGAATCCTTTGCTCTCCAATCTATGTGCAAATGTCCACCACTTAAGCTTGGATCCTCACTCACCACAGTTTCAGCACCAGTTGCATTAGTCCATCGAAGCATGGTAATATTTTTGTCAGTAGCATCCTTTGCTGCACCAGCAAACCCGCAACAGGATTTAATAGTATAGTTAAGAGGCATCAAATTCCTTGTTAATCGAACGCCTAGAGTACATTCATCTACACTCTCATATTTCAAATCGCTCTTTGTAGTCATCATGGCCATCGCTGTGTTGGGTATGGCCATCGCAGAATTGACGCTGAGTGCCACACCAGCAGCAACTTGATTCATTCCTTCGTAGATGCTTCTTCTAATGAAACTTGTTGAAGGCTTTTTATCAATTTTGATACCTTCTACTTTCGGTTTTTCAATAGATATTACACAAGAAAAGCTAATGTGGCCAGTCAGATCGCTTTCTGGGGATTTCGAGGGTGTAACAAGTAATGGGATGAATGCTTGGTCCCCAAAAGTTGTGTCATCAATGAATTTTCCTCTACCACCTTCAATGTGTAACAAATCGCCCCTCACATTGAAAGCTTCTTTTATAATTAATCTGACATCTTTTACTTTTTCTTCGGCACTATTGATCCATATTACTTTTTGTGCACCAGAATTCCTTTCGGAAACGTGTAGACAAATATTTCTCGATCCAATCTGAGGAGTGACATAAATGGAAAAAATTATGCCAATTGTGAAAGCCATTAGAGCAACATTTGTCATAACTGCATTAGCAACTGTGAATTTAAGAATCAATAGCACAAGACATGGTGCACAGAATAAAATTGTGCTGATGGTTATCGGTGAACGATCCACACTTCTTTTTTCTTTGTGTCTCAGTAACAGGAGCATGAAGATACCGATGGAAAACCACACAGTTGCCACTGATGGATAAGCCACAACAAGAGGAATATCATTAAGTTGTTTCTGGATTACATCCGCAGCTGCATGCAATTGAAATCTTTCATAATAAAATTGCACAGGCGCTATGGACTCTTTTACAGACTCAAGGACAGCACCAAAAGATGCGTTGTTCAAAACGTTGGGTGAATGTGAAACCTTTTGATCTCTTGTAAGCGTCTTCTTCACCTGTGATTGCTGCTGTACTTTTTGTCTCTTTCTCTCCTTCTTGGCCTCTTCATCTGCGATAATTTTACGATAACGTTGTAGTTCCGCCTCGCTGACAAGTTCGTTATCATTTTCTTCTTCTTCTTCTTCTTCCTGCCTATGTTGTTGCTGTTGTTTTTTTTGTCGAAACTCATGTTCACTTTCTGTATACTCTTCTTCTCGTCTCCTTTGTAACTCCCTCGCTTCTCGCTCCATCGCGCGTATCCTTTCGCTTTCCCTCAACCTTTCTATCTCTTCCTGCCTTTCCGCTTGTTTCCGTGGCTGCTGGCGCCGATTTGGAGGAATGTACTCCTCCCTCTCATCAACACTTTCCTCGACAGGCATCGCTTCGAAGACGTAATGTTGACGTTTATTGAATAATAATGCATGGAGTGCCGCGTGCCAACGTTGTACTTTGTCGCGCGGAGGTTATCACAAAAACTACAGCCTCTCTATCTAAGCCAGTCTGTTTACATAAGTAAGTGCTCAACATTTTCCGAGGGAGGATGAG
>JACLAD010005509.1_pt1 | contig 10691 bp, 14 predicted proteins | sample 8027901 | NCBI WGS metagenome assembly JACLAD01 (sample SAMN15725071, study PRJNA655200) | protist metagenome | isolation source: fluorescence activated cell sorting (FACS) single amplified genomes of... | place: Spain: Blaines Bay Microbial Observatory, Mediterranean Sea | collected 2016-07-05
TGGAGAAGGGACGCGGCTCCGTGGCTCAACTGGATAGAGCAGCCCCCTCCTAAGCGGAGGGTCCGGGGCCGAAAGAAGATGGAGAGACATACGCTTAGGAAAAAGGCAGCCTTGCGCGAACCGTGTTCCGAACCGTATGAAGGTGAAAATTAGGCCCCGTGGCTCAACTGGATAGAGCAATCCCCTCCTAAGGGATAGGTTGCAGGTTCAAGTCCTGCCGGGGTCACCATCTTCTTCTTGATTTAACTCGATGTTTTGTGCGCGAACCGTGTTCCTCTGGGCTGCGAACCGTCGCCCAGAAAGGCCGAAGCGGGCGATGTTTCCACCGCCCGCTCCAAATTTCTATCGCGTCAACCCGGGCTCACTCAGGAACCAAGATCGGCCAGGCGCGCAGGCCAAACGCTTTCGCGTAGAGGCGCTGCCCGGTCTTCGGACACGTGCGCCACGGGCGGAACACGTACCGATAACCCGGCGGAGGAGGTGTGTGCTTCTTAGCCATTCCCTCGTTCTCCTTCGGGGCGTATCTTGCCATTTGACCCGAAAAGCGCTATATCGGCCCTTGCAACGGAAGCTGATTTGCGTTTTCGGGAGGCTCTGCATCGTCAAGCCCCTGATGCACGATTCAGAATTTCACTTGGAGGCTCGGGCGCCAACCTGAGCCTTCTTGCGTTAAAGCCTCCCATTCTTTCGAAGGTAACGGAGGCGGTGGTGGGCGGCGTCCCAAGAGACGCCGAACCGTTCTACAAGGTCTTGTTCCCGATCTGAGGCGTAGATGAAGCTCTGAGGCATCAGGAACTGGGCGGCAAACTGGTTCGCCTGGGGTTCCGCAAGGCAATACGGCTTAGTGCCGTCGCCTCGTTTCGCCCGGGCGAGTGGCACATTCGTATGTAGGTGCCAGTGCCCGAGCTCATGCGCGGCTGTGAAGCGTGCCCGTCCTTCCCCGGCACAAGCCTTTTCGTACACGTCCTCGCGCAGCATGATGAACTTTCCGGTGGGGCAGGTGTACCCTTCGGCACGTCCCATCTCGTGGTGTGATCCCACGTCGAAACGTACTAGGTTGAGCTGGAGGTCAAGGACCTGTTCGATCAGCTCGATTACGGGGACCTCGGGAAAGGCGTGTAGCCCGAATTGTTGGCGAAAGCTGTCAGCCCTGCTGCCGATGGCAGGCCAGCTCAGGGGCGGCACCTTGTAATCGTCCGTACTACTCATTTGGCGTCCTTCTTGTTGAGGATTTGGAAGATGCTCTTGAGTTCGTCGTCGGACAGGCTGTCCATGCGTCGTGCCATTAGCCCGGCAGTGTCGCGGGCCAGTGGGCTATCCGCCTCAATGGTGAAGGCTTTCCGAGATCGGTCGGCTGCCCGGCGCATCACATCGGCAGCCTCCCCGGCAAGACGGTAGGCTTTGATAACAATTTCTTCAAAGCCCGAGGGCGGGCTTTTTGTACCGCGCTCAACGGCGGAAATGAAAGCAGAGGACCTTTCAAGGCGCTGCGACATGTCAAGCAGACGCTCGTCCTCATCAATTCGCAGTTTCCGCAGCTCCTTTCCAATTTCTGTGGTCATGGTCGTGGCTCCTCACGGGTGGGTCTTTAGCAATATGCGGTCGCAGGCTTAATCTGTCAACCACCAAGGTTAATTTTTTGATCCAGACAGGATTATCCTCTGTGCCGCTGCGGTGTTGCGCAATCTGGGCCCAAAGGCAACTACAAATCGTGATTGACGCAAAGGGGAGGTAGTGCTCCAATACGCTTGCTGTTGGCGAAGCTGGGTTAGCATGTCCGGTTTCGTAAGTGGTTCCGCCCAAAGAGACGTGATCCCGCCGACCTGCCTGATCGCAACCCCGGTTGCGCTGGCTGTCGGCTGTCTGTGCGCCCGCGTGGCCCGATCCGTCTGCCAGCGCTCCGAACCAAGGAGTGAATGGAATGGACGATATTGAATACAACAAGCTCACGGCTGAGGACCGCGCGGCCATCCGCAAGCAGATGTGGGACCTCCAACAGCTTTCCACCGAATGGGAACTTGACTGCCTCGGACTTCAGAGCCTGATGCGCCATTTCGGGGCGTTGATCGCACGAGAGGTGGAGGTAGGTCTCGTTGTGTCGCCGCGTGACCAGCATTTGTACCCGGTCATCTTGGGTGCCGTCGCCAAGTGGGCGGAGGAACTGTCTATGGAGTATTCCGAGCCGGAGGAACGCGCGGCGGCAGAGGTGCTTGAAGTCGTCAAGCACGCCGCCGTCCATGCGCGCAACGTCATTGAGGCGTTCGAGCAAAAGCGCGCATCCTGACACCACCCCGAAAAGGTCACGCCGGACCCATCCGGCGCGTCCCACAGGGCAAGGCGCTTCCGGTCACCTGGAGCGCCACCCTCTGGACGGTCCGTTTCGGGGTTCGGTGGCCGTTACTGGTGGTTACGTCGCATCTCGCGGCTGGCAGAGAGCTGATTTAATGATATAAGGCGAGTTGTTGCGAACTCAGCTGAGATAAACATGACGCCAATTCAGCGCAAGGCCATCAGCCAAGCCAATGATGCAAATGACGCGGCATCACTTGCCTACGAGAGAATGCTTGTTGCCAAAAGCTTCGATGAATACCGATCCAACTGGTCAGCCTTCCTTGATTACAGCGCAAAGGTTTTCGAGAAAATCAAGAATGGAGCTATGGCAGACCAGAGAACTAAATCTTTTTGGGGTTCTGAAAGGAAAATGCGGAAAGAGGATCCGCTACTACAGTGGCTCCATCAGGCAAGGAATGTCGAGCAGCACGGGCTCCAACGAACGATCGAACACGTGCCTGGAAGAGCGTTCGGCCGCCTAGAGCGGGGAGATGTGATCAGATCGAAGACAACAAGCCGTGTGCGCATTGGTGACGTGAAGATCGAAGCAGATGCGCTGGATTTAAGTCAAATACCTGAAAAGCGTCTTACCATAGTGCCGTCGACCGCAAAATTACTTACTGTGACTGACGACCGCTTTGGCGATTCATTTGACCCTCCAACGCAGCACTTAGGTCGCACCATTCACCCCTTGGCACCAACTGCTTGTGTAGCCATGATTAAGTACCATAAGGGGCTAATTTGGCGTGCGTTTCAATCGTTTTCCCAAGCTTCGTGATATTGCATCACATCTGGCAGCAATTCTTCGACGATTTGCTCGATAGGTTGGCCAAAGAGATTTCGGCGGAGTGCGGAAACTCCGACCTTAATCATTTCCTTGGTTGGATGCTCTGAGAAGGTTCTCTCGCGTTGTTCAGTCATTTTAGGTTCATCTTTTCCAACTGATATCAATGAATACTGCACCTTGGGAGGCGGAGCCATCCGAGGTCCGTGGTTGCGCAGAACCAGCCGAAGGCCCGGATCACGTCCCGGGAGTGGCGCTGGATCAGGTGCGGCGGGGCGTCCTCCGGGTTGCGCACAGCGTCCACCCACGTCTCGCGGGTCTGGCTGTCGTGGCGCATGGAGAGCATCCCCACGAGCGCGCCCAAGGTGGCGCGGGGCACCCCGTAGAGCCGGGCGAACCGGCACACATCAGGCGGGGTCGGCCATCGGTCGGGGTTCGCCCCCTCTGCCCAAGTAAGCAGCGCCATGTGGGCGCGCTGGACCCGGCGGGGGAACAGGTCAGGGTATGCGGCGGCTATGGTTTCGGGGTTCATCACGCCCCCCGAGCCGGGCCGCTGTAGGCATCGCCCACGACCGTCCCTTGGATCAGTGCCGGTGCGAAGCCCCCAGCGGCGGCGGTCGCCACCTCGGTCGCATCGTACCCAGCGAAGGGCGTGTTCATCCGGGGCGCAAGGGCGTTGGCAGCGGCGATGGCGGCGGCTGCGTCTGCGGCCTCGACCAGAGCGCCGTGCATCCCGGCGGGGTTCTTCAGGTGGTCCGCCCCCTTCGGGCGGCTTACAAGGTAGAGCGGCATCAGTTGGCCTCCTTCTGGCTCTTGAGTGCGACCTTCACGCGGTCCAGCGGGTTGACCCGCCCGCGCTCAAACTCGCGGTTGGCGACGATTGCGCGCTGGGCGGCATTGCGGATGACCTCGACGGCTGCCTGCACGGCCCGGGTCTCCTCGCCCACGAGGCGGTCGGCCAAGTCGGCAGGGGAGAAGGGACGGTCACGCCGGGGCATCCGCTCGCACACCGCGCAGAGGGCGGCCCCGAGGACCGCGTTCTTGGTGGCGATGGCGAAGGTGGCGAGGTTCATCAGCTGCGCCGGGCCGGAGCCCGCGAGCTGCGCCTCAAAGTTGGTGCGCTCGGTGGTGCCCAGACCGGCCCGGGCGAGGACGGCCTGCGGCGAGGCAAAGAGCGCGGCGGTGGTGCGGGTGGTGTCCTCCGCCGCCTTCAGCTCCTTCAGCATCTCCCACCGGCGGTCGGTGCTGTTGGTCACGACCTCCTTGCGGGCCTTGGCCTCCGCCTTGCGCGCGGCCTCCGCCTGCGCCTCGGGCGGAAAGTCAGCCCGGGCGAGGCTCTCGGCGGCCTCGCGGCCCCGCGTGGCGATGCCAGCGGAGAGGGTGTCAATGGTCTGGCCGAACTTCTCAGCGCGGCGGCTCACGACTGCTGCGAAGTCGATCACCTCCGCCTTGCCCATCGGGGGCGCGGTCAGCTCAGGGATTGCGGTGCCTTCGGGAATTTGTGCGGGCTCGGGCATGGGGTCTCCTATGGTGGTCGCCGCCGTGCCTGAGCGCCTTGCTCGGTGCGCGCCCTCCAGCGGGCGGCGATTGTGCTAGGGAGAACTATATCTTGAGCTCCATGCGGCTCAGAGCGCTATTCGTTGTTGTTGAGCCAGAAGGCCTAGGGTGTCCCGCCACTCTCGCCATGCGGGACCCGGCCCGCGCGGGCGGACGTGTTGGGAAGGTGCGCCTCGGGCTCCTCCGCAACGGACGTGACGGCATAGCCGACCACGATGGGCGGCGCGTCCGTGACGATGGCTGCCACCGGGCGGCGCGGGTGGTGCTGCGGGGGAGGCGTCCAGCGGTCCTCCGCCCGGGCATTGTAGCCCATGCGGGAGAGGAGCCCAGCGGCGTTCTCATAGACGTGGAAGGTGGTCTCAGCGCTCATGCGCCGGAAGATACCGCCGCGCGGGGCGCAGCGCGCGGCGGAACTCTTGTTGTCAGTCACCGCGCCGCGCCTCCCGGACCACCTCGCCTTCGATGGTGTTCGCCTCGCGCTCGCGCTGCTCCTCAAGGAACTCCTCGATGGTCTGGCGCTGGGGGACCACCACGACGCCGCCGGGGTTGAAGTTGACGTTCACGTTGGCGTCCAGCGCCTCGCCCTCGCGGTACTGGTGGCGGGCCTTCAGGAGGAAGATGTTGGCGACGATGTTGCCGTCATCGGCGGCGGCGCGGAGGTTGCTCACAAGCTGGTCATGCTCGCGGGCGAGGCCCCGGTGGTACGCCTCGTCAACCTCGGGCTGGCGGTCGCGGCAGGACTTGAAGGCATCCTTGCTCATGCCGAGGGCGCGGGCAATCGTGGCGACGTGGCAGCCGCGCCCGGCCAGCTCCTCAACCACGGCTAGGCCAAGCTCGGTCACGTGCCAGTGGGATCGGCCCAGCTCCCCGGAGCCGGGCGGCACGAGGCGGGCGGGAAGGTCTCTGTTGTCGGTCATGGCTCGGCAGCCTCCTTGTCGTACTCTTTGCAAATGCGCTGGCTGAGGCCCTTGCCGCAGCGAAGCTCTCGGGCAATCTTGTCCATCCCCATGCCGCGCGCCCGGAGCGCCCGGATGGAGGCAATCAGGGCGTCAGACGCTGGGGGCCGCCCGATCTGGGAGCCCCGCGCCCGTGCGCGCTCTATCCCCGCCTTTGTGCGCTCAACGATCATGGCCCGCTCGAACTCAGCGAACACGGCGCTCATCTGCATCAGCGCCCGGTCCGCCGGGGTCGATGTGTCCACGCCCTGTTGTTCAAGGATCAGGTCCACCCCAAGGGCGCGCAGGGTGTCGAACAGCGCAACAAGCTGCGTCAGGGACCGCCCAAGGCGCGACACGTCCCATGCAAGCAGGATGTCGAACCGGCGGCGCGCGGCGTCCTTCATCATCCGGTCCATCCCGCTGCGCGAGGGGCTGGCCCCGGACGCGGTGTCCACATACTCCTCCACGATCTGGAAACCGGCCCTCTCCGCCACCTCCCGGAGCCGGAGAAGCTGGTTGTCAGGCGTCTGGCCCCCGGTGCTCACCCGGGCGTAGATCGCGGCGCGGCGCTGCATGTTGTGGTTCCCCCGTTCCTTCTGTCCACATGCAGAACGTACCGTGAACACTGTGGGCCGGTCTACCCCGGAAACGTTCGGCTAGGTGGGTGCTCCGGGCCGGGTCCTGCGAGCCCATCGGCGCTGGCGTCCGCCGCGCCATTCCGGGATGGCCTTTTCGGGGTGGCCGGTTCCGGCCCAGATCGGCGGCAGGGGCGGTTGGCGGCCCCTTTTTCCAGAGGCGCAAGACGTGGAGGTGCTGCATCCCTGCACCCCGAGCCCAAGGGGGCGTTCCCCCGCCGTACCCCCACCGTTCCCGGGGAGGGGGTACGCGCCGCCGCCACCGTAGCTGGCCTTTTCCTACCGTTCCTTCCCGTTCCCCCCTTAAAGGTAAGAGGTAGTAGAGGGAGAGGGAGGAGGACGGCTGCCTTGGGCTTCGGGGGGCCGCCGCCGGAGGGTCTAGGGACGCGCACGGAACGGGACGGCTCGGGGGGAACGTTGCGCAGTCCTTCCACCTTTCCAGAGCGTTACCCGTTCCCCCAGATTTCCACCGTTCCCCCTGTCTCACCGTTCCGGCCCAGAGCCGCCTAGAACGTGTACCCGGGGGCCTCCACCACGCCATCCAGCTCGCCCTCGGGGTCGAAGCGCGGGATCAGCTGCGGCACGTTCCCCTCGCCCCGGACATAGCACCACTCGGGGTTCGGCAGGCCGAACCGGCGCTTGGCCCGGTCGAAGCCTAGGCGGCGCATGGCATCCCCGAGGCGCTCATTGTCGTCCTGCGTCCTCTGGCCCGGGAGCCTGCCGACGATGCGCCACACGTCCTCGGCCTTCACCTTGCCGGGGCGTTCCTCTCCAAGCGTGCTGTACAGCCGTTCATAGAACGGCTCCTCCACGCGCCGGGCGTCCTGTTCCGCCTCGGCATCGGCCCAAAGCTCAGGGTCCAGTCGGATCGGCACCCCCTCCGCCTCGCGGGCCGACGCCTCTGCCCAGAGCTGGTCGCGGTCGCGGCGGAGGGCATCAAGGTCGAAGCCCTGCACTGCCACCGGCCAGAACCGGCGGTTGCCGGTCGTGTCGCGCAGGTAGCGGCTGTCATTCGTCGTGCCGACGATGACGCACTGCCGGGGCACCTCCCGCTCGCGCCGGTCGTATGCCATACGGGCCTTGTCGTGGGTCCGCGAAAGGAAGCCCTTCAGGTGGTCGGTCCCGGCCTTTCGGTTCCCCTTCAGCTCGCCCGCCTCCACGATCCACTTGCCAGACAAGGCCTCGATCACGCGCTTGCTCTCCGCGTTCAGCGGCATGTCGTCGGTGAACCACTCGTCACGTCCCGCGAGGACCTTCAGCGCCGTGCTCTTGTTCGTTCCCTGCGCGGACTCAAGCACCAGCATCTCATCGAACTTCACGCCCGGGCGGCGGACCCGGCGGACGGCAGCCACGAGGACCAGAGCCCCGACCGCTCGGGTGTAGGGCGTGTCCACCGCGCCGCCGTACTCGGACAGCCAGCGGTCGATGCGGGGCACCCCGTCCCAGTGCAGGGCGGCGAGGTGTTCCAGCACAGGATGGCGCGCGTTCCGGCGGGCTTGGTCGCTCAGCACGTCTAGGAAGAAGTCCTTGGTGGGCCGGAAGCCGAACCGCTCGTCAATCTCAAGGCGCAGGCGGATCGCGGCGGGGTCATCCAGCGCGGGTCCGTACCCGTCCAGCCCCTCGACCAGCTCGCGGCCCGCGAACTCGTCATGCCAGAGGCTCACCCCGAGGCGGCGCAGCGCAACGCGGATGTTGTGCTGGTTGTTCGGCAAGGGCCGCCCGTCCTTGTCGCAGACAAAGTCGCTCTCGACCTCCTCCCATGCGTCCCGCGCCTGCTTCTGGGCGTACCGCTCCGCCCCCTTCTGGTCCCGGACGTGGGCGCTGATGCCATAGTCCGGGTCAAGCAGGATGCCCGCAATGGTCGCCTCATCGACGCGCGCCCGGGCGAGCTGACAGGCCACCCACCAGACTGCCTTGGAGCGGTCGCCCTGCCAGCTTCCGTCCGGGGCAATGCCCCCGTCCCAGCGGTCGGGGTTGTCCGGGTCGTGCCCGTTCACCATCACCGCCTTGGTCAGGTCATCGACGCCCTCGGGCAGGTCTTCCATCATCACGCCCTGCGCCGGGGCCGCGCCAGCCGCGCGGCTGCGCCCACGGGACGCCGGGGCCGCCTTCGCCACCTCCGCCTCGGGGAAGTCGGCCAGCCGGTAGGTTCGCTGCCATTCCGCATCCACGACGCTTGCGAGACGGGCAACGCGCCCCTTCTTGCGCTTCTTCTCGCCGGGCCAATTCACGGTCCCGGGGAGGCGCATCAGGCGGTCGATGTTGTGGCAGGCGTCGGCCTGTAGGTCCGCCTCAATCCTCAGGTTGCGCCGCTCGATGGGCGCGGGGTCCCCGTCCAGCGTCACCGGCTCCTCCGCCTTCCAGAAGGCTTGGTATCCGCCGCCGCTGTCCACGATGGCCGTGGGCGCGGGGCTGTAGGCCCGGAGGAGGCGCAGCGCCCGCTCGCGTTCACCTTCCAGCTCCTCGCCCGGGCGCGGGTCCACGTCGACATGCAGGCCGGTCGCGGCAGCCATGTCGGCCTTCTCCGGCTTCTTGCGAACAGGCCCCGTTGTCTCGTTCACCGTGAAGTAGAGGTTCCAGCGCCCGCCGCTGTGGTCGTGGACCCACTTCCGCACCGCGCCGGTGTCGGCCAGCGTCACGGTCCGGGTTGCGCCGCCCTCGGGCGGGATCGCCGTCAGGACCCACGGCCCACCCGGACGCCAACCCTCAAGGAACGTCACGGCAGCCTCGGGGTTCGGCAACAAGTCTCCGGCCTCGCCCCGGCCACCGCCGCCCGCTATACTCGGGTCACAGGGTTGATGATGGCGGTTCTGTTCAAGGGTCCTGTCTTCCTGAGCGCCCCCGGTCCCCCGGCTGGGGGCGTTTCCTTTGTCCACTGCACTCATTCGACCGCACCCCCGGCTTCAACCCAGGCACGCACGTCTTCAGCACGGTAGCGGATGCTGTGGCCCACCTTCAGGAACGGCGGCCCGACGCGCTTGGCGCGGTACGCCTCCAGCGACTTGGGCGAGAAGCCCGTCATCTGGGAAACCTGCTCAGCGGTCAGGTATTCGGGGGAGACGGGCACACGCCCGCGCGGAAGGTCACGGAGGATGCGCGCGGTCACGGCCTCCGCGATGGCTTCAATCGTCTGTTGGTCCATTGTCGTCACCAAACAACAGACCGCCTGCGGCGGGCGGTCGGTTCAGTGACAGGCCTTAGAAGTCCGGTTGGCCCGCGCCCCTCGCTCTCGCGGGGCGCTCCCCGTGCGCGGCACCCCCGGTGAGCCGACACGGTTTCCTAGTCTGGCCCTAAGCTACCCCTTTGGGCGCCAGTTGGGAAACCCTCTTTCGCCCTATTCAACCGGCAATCTTTTGTTGTTCGGGTTCCAGCAGGGCGAAGATCGCGGCGGTCATGCGCTCCTGCTCCGCAAGCAGCGTGTCGAACAGGGCGCGTTCGTGGATGTACACCCCGTCGATGCCCGGCACGGTGTGGTCCAGCAGGAGCCGGGCGTTCACCCGGTCGATGCCCTCGCGCTGGGCAATGGTCCTGTAGGTGTGCCGGAGGATGTGCCCGGTGTCGCTGGGCAGCGCCTTCTCCTTCCAGACCTGCGTTGCGATCACCTCGCCCGTCTTGCTCGACCGGGTGGGGAACAGCCATTCGGACTTCGGGAACAGGACCGCGCCCGCCACTAGGATGCGGTCCACCACCTCGACCATGCGCCCAGACAAGGGTAGGTCGAAGCTCCGGCCCGACTTCATCCGGGGGATGGAGATTGCCCGGTCAGCCGCCCGCACCCAGTCCCGGCGCAGGGAAACGAGGGTGCCGGGGCGCAGGCCGGAGAGGAGCCCGAGCGTGTGCATGTCCCGGCGCAGCGGGTTCGGCAGGGCATGTATCTTTGCCCACCAGTCCGGCAGGTCCTCGGGCATGATGACGCGGTTGCTCGACCGCTCCTTGTTGAAGGTCACCGCCGCCACCGGGTTCCCGGGCAGGGCGTCCGGGTCATCGACCACCTTCAGGGCGAAGTTGTAGGCGGCCCGGAAGTCGCGCAGCGTCTTGTTGGCGGAGGGGCCGCCGTGGTCGCGGGTTATGCGCCGATGTTCCTCGCGGGCCATGCTGCGCTTGATCTCGGTCAGGGGAGTGTCAGCCCAGCCGGAGAGGTAGCGGTTCAGCCGGTCCAGCATGTTCTCCACCGACCGCTCCGCGCAGTCGCGGGCGCGCATGTCGGCAATGTACTCCTCGTACAGGCGGCGAACCGTCCACGTGCCCGCGTCCGCCGCAGGGTCCGCCGCCGGGGCGTTCGGGTCGATGCCGCGCTTGATCTGGTCGATCACCGCCGCCGCCCGGGTCCGGGCCTCCTCCAAGGTCAGCTCCTCGGTGGTGCCCAAGGTGTGGCGGACGGTCTTCACCAGCTTCCGCCGCCCGCGCTGCCCCTGCCAGAGGTCGCGCTGCACCTTGTAGGATTTT
>JACLAD010010946.1_pt1 | contig 10689 bp, 10 predicted proteins | sample 8027901 | NCBI WGS metagenome assembly JACLAD01 (sample SAMN15725071, study PRJNA655200) | protist metagenome | isolation source: fluorescence activated cell sorting (FACS) single amplified genomes of... | place: Spain: Blaines Bay Microbial Observatory, Mediterranean Sea | collected 2016-07-05
GGTCAAAGAACTACCGCGAAAGAGATGTGAAAAACCTGACCAAGAAGATCATGCACAGGACCATGTCCCACTCCGGTCAAGTGGATATCTCGCCGATGGACACCAACCCGAAAACGAGCAAACAAACATCCAAACAAGCATCAAAACAAAATTCGGCTCGACCAAAAAGTTAAGCCTACTTGTTTAGAGAAGCTGGTGTTAGCATTTTTGGATTTTTTCGCATCGCGTGAAATGGTTACACTTTGGTGACAGGATCGAAGTGTGTATCATGTGGTGTATAATTAGCCATTTAATCGTTTTTATTGATTTATTTTGATTTTTAAATTTAGATCTTACCGGTATTGTGCTGCAATGTTTTTCTTGCAGTCACGTTTCTTTCTTTTTTCAGTGTGTTTGTAATTCCTATTCATATTTTTATGTAATTATCGGTATGATTTTCCCATTCTATTTTCTTGGTGTTTTGTTGGTTGATGATTTAGTGTAGTTACGGTATATATTTAGTCACGATATTTATTATGTCACTGAAAATTTATATGTATGGTTTTTGATTGATTTTGGTATCAACACTTCTTCGGTTCTTCTTTTCTTCAAGGTTGAGTTTTCGTTTGGTCATGGTCTGACCTATTTACTTTGTATACTATTTTTAAGTATGACTACTTGTGCAATTTGCCACGAGGAGCTTTCAACTGTCAAGGAGGTGTCTCTTTTTGCGTGTAGTGGCCACCAGACGATAGAGCCGACGGTTTGTTTACCCTGCCATCCAAACCACCAATTTCATGAGAGTTGTATAAAAGAATGGTACCATAGAAAAAACGCTTGTCCGTTATGTACTAAATCTTTTACATTAGAGAAAGAGCAGCCGTCAAATAATATTCTTTCAAAAATATTTTCAAAGTTTTATTCCAAGCAGAAGACGATAGCATTACCAACAGACGTATCAAGGCAAGGTTCTACTGATTCATCAACAAGTGAGATGGTTCAGGAGAGGACATTGACGAATGAAAGGTATAACGCGCTGATGAATGAAATGGGAATGGACGACATCACATTTTAGCTTTTTGCACGACACAAAATTTTAGTTTTGTTCGACACGAATATATTGTAAATAACATAAATATCATTTGTTGTTGCGTTTGTATTTGTTGATTTGCAGAACAACTTGTCCCAAAACGATTATATTCTTTAATTATAAAACTATTGATTAGTACAGTATCAAGATAACATATTATGTCGCGGTGGGAAGCGTTTAGAAGGGCAAAACGAGAGGTGGAGCAGTCATTTGATAGTGTGGAGGATTGGATGCACGATGCTTGTGGTGATGTGCCAGAGCAAAGCCAATTGGACAAAGCGGATTTAGATCATGCAGAACGAGTAATATCAGCGAGGCGGCGAGGGTTGAAGTTTTTCGCTGGGGGAAGGAGTAGCGATTGTGGGTTGTTCGCACGGTTTGCGTGTAGTAGCTTGTTTGAAGCGGATCCAAATCGAGCTGCGTATGGCTGCGCGGTACAAAACGTGTTACGAGTTGCCGCGCAGAGTGTCGGCCCGAGAACAAGGCATAAGTTAACGCTCGCAACAGGTGTGATTTACTTCACCGCGGATGATCGGGGCGCGTTGTATGTTGTTGGGGCAAGCGCGGATATAAATGTCAAGAGGGTATTTCCGTTTTTATTTGAAGCGTCGGACCTGTTCAAGAATATAAACATTCATGCAGGGTACAGATATCAAAAAGTTCAAATTTCTCGGGTTTCAACCGATGCGATTTCTGGTCTAGAAATCGCATCGGTTGCAACCCGAGGAATTTGAACTTTTTGTGGATGGTTGGTATCTTGGTTCAGGTTGGATAATGTGTCTCAAGAGGAGCATCAGGAATCTGTGGATGACCTTGCGTTGGATGTTGACATATTCCGCATGCGAAGAAAGATCGAGGATTTATGGTTGAAACATTGCCGTAATCTTTTTCTTTTGATTTGTTTTGTACATTTTCAAAGTATTTCCATGTTTTTGGTTTTGTTTAGAACCAGGAGATGGCGATACACTGACACGACCCGCAGTTGACCTCGGTGCAGTGGAAGAATTTGATGCACTACTACCATGCGCCAGTGATCTGAAGGGCGCACAGCAGAATCTCGCGCCAATATCGAACCTACGCACGCCCAAGAAGGAGGAACAGCCAAATACATTTGGCATAACCATGCCCCAATTATTCGGCAGCTGAAGATATACGCTGTATTCAATCTCACGACATTTGAATAAATATCCAAATTTATCATTCATTTAGTTTTAGCGGTTTTTGTTTTGATTGCTCTGTTCATTCCTCATTATTTTCGGTTCACTATACAGATTCACAATTTTTACTTCATTATGGCACCAGCGTCTCCAAGGAGTATAAGCGCACTTGCGCAGCGGCTGGTCAAAACGAGGAAGATCCTTGCTGATCGAAACCATGCCGCGATTGTGGTGCCACGCACCGATCCACATGGCAGTGAATACCTAGCAGATTGCGATAGTATGTGCGAGTACATCAGTGGTTTCACCGGATCCAATGCTCAGGTTGTAGTGACCCTATCACACGCTATGCTTTGGACAGATGGTCGGTACTTTCTCCAAGCGGATCAACAGCTAGGCGAGGGCTGGACGTTGATGAAAATGGGTCTTGGTGATCAAAGTTCACCAACCGTTGTAGAGTGGCTGAAAAAGAATATTAAGGACAAGGAAAAGATCTGGATAGACGCTGAATTAGTCAACGTGGACGAATATAAAGAGTTTGTCAAGGAACTCGGAAGTGACAAACTAGTGCTGACGGGGTCTAATCCAATTGCAGAAGTTTGGGAGGACAGACCAACCCGCCCCTCGAATGAAGTGAGGGAGCACCCTCATAAATATAGCGGTGAGACGCGAAGGGAAAAATTAGAACGATTACAGAAGGTGTGTAATGAGAATAAGGTTACGCTAGCAATCGCAACCGCATTGGAAGACATCGCTTGGCTGTTGAACCTCCGTGGTAGTGACCTAGAAATGACACCCGTCTTCTATGGCTACTTCGTCCTGCGTGCAAATTACTCCGACATCAATGCATACCTATTCACCGACAGCGACCGCATCCCACCAAACATCAAATCAGATTTAGCAAGCGATGGCGTGCAATTAAAACCATACAATTCATTACTACCAGAGTTATCAGCATGGAGTAAGGGCTCGCACAAGGCCTGGCTAGATGGCGATACCTGCAATGCTGGCATCTATCATTTACTATCCGAGGAGGATTGCTCATTTCATGACGAGCCATTTCCCACTGTCATGTGGAAATGTTGCAAAAACAGTGCTGAAATCGAAGGTATTTAATTTTCACATATAATTTCTGTGGTCAAATCATTTAAAATCTTTTTTATTTTTTTGAGGTATGCGACAGGCGCATGTGAGGGATGGTGCGGCGAAGACGAATTATATTTGTTGGTTAGAAGATCAAATGCGAGCCGGAGGGAACGGTCTCGACGAGGTTGATGTTGCTGAAAAATTAGCCTGGTTCCGCAGTCAGCAGGATGGTTTCCTAAGTTTATCATTTGACACCATCTCAAGCTTTGGTCCAAACGGCGCTATCATCCACTACAAACCAGAGAAAGGATCCTGCTCCAAAGCAGATCCAAATCTTCTTTATTTAGTTGACAGTGGCGGTCAGTATATTGATGGCACTACTGATGTGACGCGTACGATGCATTTTGGCAATCCAACAGATAAGGAGGTAGAGGCTTACACCCGTGTTTTAAAGGGTATGGCTGATTTATGCATGGCAGTTTTTCCAGAGGGGACTAGTGGGTGTATTTTGGATACCATTGCCCGTGCGCCGATCTGGGAAGCGGGGTGGGATTACCGCCACGGTACATCACATGGTGTCGGCGCTCATCTCGGCGTGCATGAGGGGCCGATTCGTGTGGGGCAGCCAAGAAATTTAGCGCATTTGAAGACCGGTTTTAAGGAAGGCATGATCGTTTCAGACGAACCGGGTTACTATGAAGACGGAGAATTTGGTGTACGTATCGAAAACGTCATGGTGTGCGTGAAAAAATCTACCAAGTACAACTTTGCGGGAAAGCAGTATTTAACATTTGAATCCCTAACCAGAGTTCCCTACCAGCGCGATTTGATTGATGTTGAGTTACTCACCGACAAGGAAATTAAGTGGGTCAATGATTATCACGCTGAGACATATGAATTGTTGAAGGATCGAGTGCTGCCGGACAATAAAGATCGATTAAAAGAGATGTGCAAACCTCTGCCGATGTTACACCGGGGTATCAAACGCAGTTTATCTTCCCCCCGCGCTCGCCCCTCTACCAAGTGAAATATTTATTACTAATATAAGTTTTTATGTTTGAACTCAAATTCATCGTAGATGTCATGTTGTCGTGATTTGTGTTTGGATCTATTTCTCTGGTGTATATGTATTCCAACAGACAGAAAATTAAAATTTGTGCAGACAGATATAAAACGATGGCGGGTGGAGGGGGATGTACCAAAAAGTCGACACACAGGCTGCTACCACCAAATTGGAAGTTCGAATTACATAGCACATTCCCAAAGATTCCCCATTTTCAAGTGACGAGAATCAGTGATCGAATTAAAAATTCAAGAAACGACGGCACATCCACAGCAAGAGGACAACAGCATCCATGTACATTTTCTAGAAATCAAAAATAAAATATTCAAACGAAACCCATGAAATCACATCAAATTTCGATTCAGGTTACAAGACGCATCTGAAATTCATAAAGTGTCATTTTCGATACCCCGTAAATTACGAAAGTGAATGCCAAACACTAGCGCAGCACCACAAGAGATGCTTGGCTAGGTTTGACGATTGGAAGCCGGACACTTCGTTCAGTTATATGAGCTTTTTGGAGCGGTTTGATCTCGCGCAGGCTACACCGAGATACTCCAAGGAGTTGCCAAAATTAAAAGAGCAGGGCAGCACATTTGATCTGCAGTTCAAGTGATGTTTTGTGGATTTGAATAATTGTATCATTTCATCATATAATTTGATGTGTTGTTAGTTCAGTCATTGAATGTTAATGAGTAAGATTATCCACATATCTGTTGTTTCTTGGAACGAGTTCCAATTATGATGTTATGCATAATCAAATCCAAATATTGGATGATTCGTTTTCTCTTTCATGTTTAGATTTATATTTTATGTCATTATTCTGAACTCTTTTAATGCTTTTTTAGTATTTTATACTTTTTTCGTTTGGATTAATTTTGGTGTTGCTTGTTTACCCAATTCCCTGACCAGGGCAGTGAAAGCTAATAATTAATCAGATAAAGAAAGCAATATTGATAAAATAATAACAAGATCTCGAAATTTCGACCACTTTTTTGATATTTTTCGCAAAGAAGTAATACCAAAATGATGGAAAGTATTATTGAATATGCTCATGCGGTAGATGGCTATCTTGACGCAAATGATCAGTTCGGCTGGAGGATAGCAATGATTACCGTACGAAAAAGAAAAATTATTTGGTGTTTTTTCCTGTTTGAGTGTATCAAAACGGTAATTTTTGATTAAATTGTTTCTAGGTATCATGTGCTGCGCTCCAACCGCAACCCGTCATTCTCCTGATATCCATTTGGGCAATGTTTGATCCTAACATATGGCCTCGTTTGTACGATCATCTCTGTGGAGAAATTCCTGCGGAGGAGTGCGCGAGAACACCGCATTTGGTTTTGTACGTTACAATGGTGGTCCTCCCTGTGTTATTTTTGATCGCATACTGGGGAAACGGGTTTTCAATTGGGATGTAGAAAAATGTTTTTTTTTCGATGAAATTTGATAGGATTTCTCATGTTTTTATTGACATTTTCTGAATTTCAGGTGTTTGATGCTGTGGTTGGATTTGAAATTCCCTCAATTCTTTGATAAGTACCGAGTGCAGGTGGATAGAAAGAATCAATCAGGGAATAAGCATTTCCGTGGTGATGAGTTGAGCAACAAAAATTTGAAGAAGCTGTTCAAGAACATCGCGTGGAAGTCATTGCTAGTGCCGTTTTGCGTTGCAATTTGGGTTTATCCTCTGCATATGTATACACCATACGGTGTCACAATAGCAAGGGAGCCTCCGCATCCAAGAACCATGATCTGGCAGATGCTTTTTAGCGCGGTCATTGTAAATGAGATATTATTCTTTTATGGGCATTGGTTGATGCACGCTAACAAGTGGTTGTACAAGAACGTGCATAAAATCCACCACGAGTTTACCAGTCCGAATGCGTTTGCGGCGATATATTGCCATTGGTTTGAGTTCATTGTTTCCGATTTAATCCCGCAGTCATTTGGGTTATTTCTGGTGAATGCTCATTTATCAACGGTTTTAACTTGGGTTTGTTTATCGATTATTGGAACGCAGACACACCATTCTGGGTTTAAATTTCCGTGGGCAGGGAAGGATCACCAACCAAAGTATCATGATTTGCATCATCAGTATTTCAACGGGAACTATGGAAACGTTGGTTTTCTGGATTGGCTGCATGGTACGCTTTTACAAAAAGGTGTGAAACTGTTTTCAGCGGAATTCATTTTTTTCAATTATATCAGGTACTCATTTCACAAAGGAGTTCTTGCAGAAGGCTGGTGAAATTCAGGATGATGATAAACAGAAAGCTGCATGATAATTGACAGAAAACACGTGTTTTCTGTCCTGTGTTCCAAAATGTTGGCGAAAAATGGTCTAAATTCTTCTTGTCAGCGACTGTTCGCGAATTAAAATTTCAAGTGTGCACGGGAGCCTGAGATGTTTCTGTGCGCAAATCAATAATTTTTTGATATCGGCAACCAACCACGGTTATGATTGTTAATGTTTCAAATTTTGGTAAATTAAAATCACTATCACCTTTGACTTTTGATACACAGCCATTTGTTTTTGTGTAGTTTCGTTTGAATGTAGATTCCAGATATTAGATGTATTTTAATTATATTTTTCTGTAACAATATATGATATATGTTTTTTCTTCTGTTATTGAATGATCAACAATCTATCAATATTTTTCCTATTAGTAGAAGAGAGAGTGTTGTACCATTATAATTTTATTTTCAAATATCTTTACACCATGGGGAATTTCTGGTATAGATATACATCAGAGGTAGTTTTCCCGATCGATGTCACGAGGCTGGACATCCTGCAACCTTTGTTCAAATCAACATGCACAGAGGATCCATATAGTGGGACGAATGATGGATGGACATTAGAGAATTTGTCTAAGTTGTATACGGCATGGAGAGAGCTTAATGCGGGGTTATATGTGACGGAGTTGAAGTTTCAAAAGTTGTTTCAATTGAAAGCGAGGGATGCGATTCCGATATTCAAGCTATTTGACCATAGAAAGATTGGTAGGGTTAACATGTTGCATGTGATGACGTTCCTTGCGTTAGCATGCGTACCAAAAGCGACAGAGGGAGGTGCAGCGACTAGCAACCAGCCGACGGCGTTGGATAGTGCTAGTGTATTTGAAGCCATTCATTTTATTGTGGTGTTGATAACGCAAACAAAGGATCATGATGGGAATGAAGCTCAAAATGCTAGACAAAAAGCAAGACACAAAAGAATTGTTGTCCAGCAGCAGCTAGCCACATTGATCATCGACACCATGATAGACTCGGTCAAAACTCGCTTCCCACATGGTCGTCACCCGGACGAGAATGAGGTGTATCGGGCCACATCATGCTTGTACGACATGTGTGATGTAGTCGTCCAGCCAATTCTTCCGAACATTGGTAAGGGAAAGTTATTTCTGGACAAAAAGGGAAAGCCATCCATGCTAGCGGAACATTTGGCAGAGCGGATCTGTCAATCTCCCATCATCACTAACTTTTTGGAGCAATTCGCAGACTGCCACCTCCCCGACCCCGTAGCTATCGAGGCAACGAATAACGAGCATGAGGAGAGTATAACTGATTTTCAAGCGGTTCTGGACAGTGGAGCGGAGAGTCCTAAGGGAAGGCAGATGTTAGCTAGGGAAGGTAGCAACGCATTGCTGATATCAGTCGAAGGCCACATGCCAAAAAGTGCAATCCCAACTCCAAGAGTTGGCTCGCCCTCCCGCGTGGCTCTCCAATCCAGACCAACATCTCCCGCGCCAAAGAAAGAGAAAACCACCGATACCAAGCCCGAACCGCAATTCAACGAGGAAGGCGAGCCAATCCCACCACCAGAACCATTTGTCGCCGAATACTACCCTATTAAAACACCCGCCAACCCTCAAGCCAACAACTGGTTAGATGCCCTCCTCAAACCACTCGAAATTGTACCTCTGCGCCACCGCCCCTTCAATCCGGTAAAACCTGGCGGAACTGTATTAGTGGCACCAGTTGATGGCGGCAAGGCTGAAGAGAAGAAACTGGCAAATGTAACTGGAAAAGCGGGGATTGCAGCTAAATCTAACAAGGGGAGGATCAAATCTTTTGAAACGTTAACAACCCCTCAAGTTGAAGAATTGCATTTAGTCTTCCGCCGCTGTGACAAAGACAACACCGGTGTCGTCAAGATGCAAGATTACATTTCAAAGTACCTTTTGAAAATTCAAAATGATGAAAATATTGAAATTGTATGTGTTTTCTACCAATATTTTACATTTTTTTCATTTCTCAGCATGTTTTTTTTTCTCCCAGGTTGGATCAGGCGAGGACGATTGATAAGGAGAATTTTTTGTATAGTGCGATGGTCTTCTTTCAAACATGCTGCTCCTTCGAAATGTTGGAAGGGTGGAAAACATTTAAGGATGTGTTGTCATACCTCTTACCTTTGGCAAAGGAAGCTTATATTGATGAAATTATTGACCTTCAGCAAAACAAGAAGAAAAGACGGTCGCCAAAATCCCAAATGGCAATGAGCAAATTCCAAGGGGGTATCAAACGTATGATCGCGAAACAGGCAATCTTGAACCTCTTCGCCGATAAAGATGAGGAGTATGAAGACAAAATTCCTGAGGACGAAAAATTACCAATTTCAATGGATTTTATGCTTGAGATGAAAGGTTTGTTCAAGGAGTTAGACAAAGACGATGGTGGGACTATTGACAGGCAAGAATTTGTTGAGTGTTATGGTAATGCATTAAGCGATCCTGAACAGGTGGGGAGGTTTTTCGATCGAGTTGACTTGCAACGACGAGGGCAGCTTGATTTGAATGGATTTGCCCGCGCGCTTCTCCCTCCGGAGTTCAAACCGTATATCCTTCCAGAGTCACCGCGTCCAGGAAAGAGGGGTGCAGCAGAAGCGGCCAAGGCAAAAACGAGCGACGAATTATGGAGAATGAGGATTGATTCTGGTAACAGAAATGGATTTTGACTTGTTTGGATCATATCCATATGTATCTTCTTTTCTTTTTTTTCAAATCATCATTTCAATTTTTGTATTTTGTTTGAAGGCAATACTGTACCGAAACTTGACAAGGATGCCAAAGCGAAGGCGAAAGCATGCGGGGTTTCTATCGCCGTGGCCACACAGATGAAAGTCAAAGCCGCGCAGATTAAGGCGGGTCGCGATCCCAAGAAAATTGCGAGCAACAAAATGCTCCCATACATTCCAGATGTGCCCTACGCGCCTCCATATTACGGACACAATCCCAATCAAAACATTCCGTTCTCGCTAGTCCCCACACCTCAAGAGTGCAGGCAACTTAACTTCCGAACGATCAGCTGGACAAAGGGAAAATGCGGAACGGACTACAAGACGCTTCCAATTGGACAGGTCATCCAACCGAAAACCAAATATCAGAAGGCGTTGACAAAAAGGTTGGCACCCAAACCTGCACATCCGCAGTGAAGTAGTCTTTTATTATCACCATTCTTCATGTGTTTATTTGTGTTGTTCGATGTACATTTATTATTTGGTAAAAATATGTTTGTGTTGTAATTATGTTTCAGTTTTACCCCCTATTTATCATCTTTTATTAAATCATAATCTTACGAAAATTAGAATACACACATATTATATCATCATGAAGACATCTTTCCTTTATATCTCCGGTGCAAGCGCCGTGGAAATGCATCAGATGGCCAAGGAAGCTGCGCAAGCTTCCTTAGACTTGTACGGACAGACCCTCACGCACACGTCTGTCCAAAGACATGGATGTTCAAAAAATATTATTTTTCGAAATTCTGTATATATATATATTTTTGTGCAATTCCTTTTTTTATCGAACATTGTTTTTCAGGTTTCCGATGATTTGATGGCTAATTTTCCGACTCATGACCATGATGAGTTCAAAAACATTCTTACTAATGACGGCTTTGTGCAAGGGTACAATAAAGAATGAAACATTCATAACAAAAAATAAAATTGAGATTTTTGGGATGCAAAATTCAAAAAAAAATACCTGACCTTTGTTCGAGAATTGTATTTTGGGATTTTATTATTCAAATTTTAAAAATTCAATTTTTTGTAAAGTCATAAGATAAAAAAACTGACTTCAATTTTTTTTATCAAAAGCGTGAAATTTCATCACATTGTATGTTTTTCATATATATTTCTTCTTTTTTGAAAACAGGTTGGATTACTATCTCCAGTATGCCCACAACCACAGTTCGGCGATCAAAACCATGAAGACCGAACACGAAGCTTTTCACCAGCGCATGAACGACATGAAAGGAAGGTGATTTTAAAAAATCCAAAAATTCAAAAAAATAGAATTTTAATTTTTTTC
>JACLAD010010412.1_pt1 | contig 10686 bp, 2 predicted proteins | sample 8027901 | NCBI WGS metagenome assembly JACLAD01 (sample SAMN15725071, study PRJNA655200) | protist metagenome | isolation source: fluorescence activated cell sorting (FACS) single amplified genomes of... | place: Spain: Blaines Bay Microbial Observatory, Mediterranean Sea | collected 2016-07-05
TGGTTTTATGCAAAAATGTGGATTAAATCGAAGGCCGTAAATGATGAGACGCTAAGTGAAGGCAGTGAAGAAGTCTTAGACGATAAGGACTTGCCCTACGGTGGAGACATGAGTGCTGCTATGAAAAACAATGATAGAGCGGCAATAAGGCTGATCATGACCACTAAAAACAAAAGAAAAGCTAAACAAGCGAAACAATTACAAGACGAAGAAAAGCAAGAGTCTCAGAATGGTGTTACTGACTCGTCAAACTCAGAGTGGATTCCATTTGGCGAAGAAATGTGCTTACTACTAGAGCAGGCTCTAGCAGATGACAACAAAACTTTGGTGGAAATGAAGCTAGAAGACTCTGATATCTGTAATATTGACGTAAAAAGTATGACTATAACAAACACCACCAATAGTAATTTTCATCGAAAACTATTGAGACGATTAGATGAAAGGAGATTGCTGGCAAGCAGCGAGTGTTGGTTATGTAGGGGGACAGGCTACACATCGAAATGGATGGAGAATGAGATCGACTATCTTATGAAAAGATACGCCGATAAGGAGGAATTAGCGTTAGCAAATGTTTCGGAGGTAAAAGACTCGGATGAGACAAAAGTACTGTGTGCTTTATGTTTGACAGAAAGGGCAAAATACGGTATGTCCTTGGAATGTGAACATTTGTATTGCGATGATTGTATCAGTAGATCTCTTGAGAGCATGTTATACGTGGGTCAATTTCCTCCATATTGTGTGCAATGCAGGGCTGAATCTGCAGTACAAGACCCTCAGGCTAAACTTCCTTCTATTGGAGAGATTACCAGACCTGCTTTAACATTCTTACGAGAAAGGTCTGTTATAACGAAGGAGTTTCAGTATAGGTTTCTAGCAGGTATGAAGCGCAAAGAAGGCAAAGAGGAGGAATTCAAAGTCTTTCCGTGTCCAACTAATTGTGGGAGCTTCATTTTCAAAGGTGAGCAGATATATGAGCTGAAAAAATCGAAATTATATGCAAGGTTGGGATTATGTGCTTGTGGAACGCCAGTATGCCAGGAATGTGAAGAGGCTTTTCCCTGCGAATTGTTGCATGCTTGTAAATCCGCCCCTTCGAATTTGGACACGATTTCGAAGTCTAAGCAAACATTCGATGAAAACGCAGCTTTAGTAGCCAACATTGGGAAAAAATGTCCAGTTTGTGGCTTATTTATCCAAAAGGACGAAGGCTGCGATTATATGATGTGTGGAGATAAATCACATGGCTGTCTAGCAGACGCGCTTAGAAATGGTGGATGTGGTATTTCTTTCAAATGGGAGGATTTACAAGTCGTCGATGACCCGTGTGGATATCAGGATATGGACCGAACGGATAAACGTGCAGGGCGGCCATTAACTGCCCGTATGTTGAAAGATCCTCCCAAGTGCAGAAGAAAAAATTGTCCTTACTTCGCATCCACAGATAACGCTAAGCTTCCACAATTTGTTCCTAATGGCGGATCCAATAGTAAGAATGACGGTGGAGAATACTGTTGTATCGACTGTAAGGATGGTAAAGTCTCTCACCATATGTATTGTCACAAAATTCGTGTCAAAGAGGCTGATGACATGGACAATTTAAAAGCTTCTCTGAAAAAAATGTTGGATTATTCAAAAGTTGCGCCTACAAAGTATCTGATGCCCTTCAATGCATGGAAATTAAGATTAGTTTGGCCACTTACGTATGTAATGCGGCATGCAGAGCGAAATCAAATCGATCATAGCGACTTTTCAATAGAATTCATTACCACCGACGACATACCTTTAGCTTTGAAAGGAGTCAAGACGTTTCATATGAACGCAACGATTAACTCAGTAGAGGGCGATCCACTTACTGAAGACGAAATACTGAACGGAGACGTTATAGCCACGGAAGTTGATTTTGGTGGCTCTGTCATTGTGAAGGGCATGAGGTCTTCAGCTCTTTTTTTGGGTACGCCATTTTATTTATATTATTCGACTAGCTCCGGAGAAAGCGTGGAAAATTGCCTCTTGGAGAAAAATAACGATCTAAAGTCATCTTTAGGGCGTCCTGTGTCTACGAGAGGATGGATATTGTATGATTATCAACAACATACCTATGTATCTCCTTATCTATCCTGTCTGAAGAGTAAGCCGAAGAAAGTACGACACGAAAAGAAAAAAGATGGGGATGAAGAAGATGAGGGTAGAATCCCCAAAGGAAACGATAGAAAAAAAAAGAAGAAGAAGAAAAAAAAAAAGGAGGGTAGAAACCCTTGGGGGGATGAAACAGATGAGGAAAGAACGCCTAGGGATGATCGCGAAATGGATCAAAATTGGCAGCTTGATGAAGAGAGAATGCGAAACGATGAAGGTGGAAAAAATGAAGGTGGAAACCCTTGGGAGATAGATGAAGAGGTAAGAACAGCTTGGGATGATCGCGAAATGGATCTAAATTGGCAGCTTGATGAAGAGAGAATGCAACTAGTTCGAATTTTAGGAGCAATGTACCGTCAATGCCCTGCCTGTGGTCTCATCATAGAAAAGAATGGTGGCGATCCTCAAATGATGTGTGGATGCGAAGCGAGGGTGGCTGGGGGCAATCCAGAGAAAGCCTTTGCTGGAGGTGGATGCTGCCATGAATTCAATTTTGATACACTGCAACCATTGAACAATATTAGTGGCGAACCTGGTAGACCGCTTAATCAAAGACAATGGAAATTTGCCCTTGCTGTGCATCACCATGCACGAATGCATGGATTGCATGGAGTAGACTAGAGTAGATTTTCCCCGAGCTTCGCGATAAGAGATAAGAGTAAGAGGCGCCTCTTACTCTTACAGGCGCCTCTTACTCTTAAAACTCTTACCCGTGGAGAACCCTGAGAGTAGATAGATCATAATTCGTTAAACTGTTTGCCGAATCTCTGATTCGACAGCCATTGAACTTCATTACTCATTATCTACTAGTGTTTTCTGTGGTTGTTTTGGGAGTGAGCTCAAGTGTGAGAGTGAGAGTGAGAGGATTGGTTGCTGAATCCACTTCACTTTGTTCGCATGTTCGCATAGGGTGGGTCTACTATTACTATTACTATTTTTTTCTAAAGAATACTTTAACGCCCCCATACCCCATATACATTTCACGCACCAATGAGTATTGTTGCTGAGCACATACTTATACTTGATCTACATTACCATGGTTATAGCAATACCTAATGAATAATGAATAATGAGTTACATTAGAAGATTAGAAGTACAACTTCAAAATAGATACTACTACATTTAATTAACAACTAACTACTACTATTTATCTACCGCTAATTAGTTGTCACCTATTACCACTGCTCCCTTTTTATCAGAATACAAATCATGCTGAGGAAGCAAAATTTTCATCGAGAAAATTGGGGGTAAAAGTTTCAACAAATTGACATCTCATCTGTGGGCAGGAAAGAGTATATTCTCTCCATAGTATTTCATCATTCATTCCCTTACGACCTGCATTCAATAAAGCAAATGATGGTAATATACCATAGTATCGATATAATTGCCCTAAACCAACTTTCTTTGACTTAATCAATTCCTCAAATTCCTCGTCAAATATCTGTATCTATAATCATTAATTCGTATTTTTGTTAGATACTCCAGAAAGATATAATACAAAATATAAACATAATAAACAATCAAACAAACAAACAAACAAACAAACAATACCCAAATGGAGGAGTTTACTTCATACCTTCGTAACAGCATTACAAAATTTTCTATCATTAACCAGTAAATCTACTTCTCTATCGTATGTGACAATGATGCCCTCCTCATTGCGATCCCTTGATATCGGCTTTGATCTCAGAACATTCACTTTTATAGGACACCCATAGTAAGCGCTCATAATTCGCTGTAAATTACCATTTGCTGTAAGAATCATCCTTTCTATACTAGAGAATTCTGATGATATACTAATATCTGTCTCACATCCGATGTTGTCTCTTATCATGATATCCCCAAAGTTATCCTCTCCATACCTCTTGTTTCCTGTTTTGATCTTCGTTGCTCCTGACGAAGTATCTATTGGGGCCTGTATCTCACTATCAGTTAATGATACCCCTACTTGGTCATTATGACAAGTATATCTGGACTTTGTTGAGGTTTGTCTTCTACCTTGATTGCTGTAGGGCAAAGACTGGCAACCTAGTAACAATATCAACAGAAGGACAAGGAATGATACCGATATCATCGCTATCTGCATACTTTCTGAAGCTCTACTTTCACCATTTATGTTCTATGACAACTTCCTCACAACACTTACATATACAGAGGACAGACCAGAAGATACTTTCGTCTCACTCCCCTTCCTCCTTTGAATGATGATGCGGAGGAAGTAAAGGACCTTCTTATTATTATTAGACGACAACTAACCACAGGCATGCGGGCCGCCATATTGGATATCGAAAAATTGTATAGATTCGTATTTTTAATAGATATATTATACTTCTTAAAGTGAACAAACCTGGAGGGGACTACAGAAATTATTTATTTATTCGTAGTTTTAATAGGTACTTTATTTAATTAAAAAGTCTCATGTGTGTCGTTGGCGTTGTGTGTGTACCAAAATAAAATGGCGCCTTCCACTGCTAGCTGTGTGTGTGGAATTAATTGGGAGATCAGTGTTGGTTGTATGTATTGTATGCCACGGCTTGCTGTGCTGTCACTTTCTCATCGATTAATCCCAAGGTACAACAACTCGAGTCCTCAAACAATACAAGGAGTCTTGGAATTCTAGATACAGCCGCAAATTGAGACAGATTCCATCCCATTGCGAAGGGATGAAGCTTCTTTGCGAGTCAATACTTACTACCATTGATCTAGTAGGCAGGTAGACTGAGCAACATTGCTGGAAGCTCGAATGGAAGATATCTCACATCTATCCCTACAACAAGCAACAGAGCATGCTAGATTGGTCTTACATGAGGCAACTAATGCTGAAATTGTCTTCAGAGGTATGTATATGTTAACTATACTGCTATGCCACATCTCATGCAGCAATCTGCATCTCATTGTCATTCATCTATTATCATCAATTATGAGCATAGGTGTCGATGTGCTATTCAATGTATGTTTAATACATCCTGAAGAAGAAGAAAGCTCTTTTCAACAAGTAGCAAACTTGATTCGTGATCTTTCTTCCATGCATTCAAACATCTCACAAGTTCTTCTAACATTTTTACCCTCGATACCTAAGCCACTACCATTTATTGAAATCATTCCCACATTATTTGCTGTATCCTCTCCAGAAATTCTAAATGATACAGTTCATCAAATGTCAGCTATGGTAGCTGCCGATAATAAGTTGCTCATTCCTGTCATGGCTGCACTTGTGGAATTACCTTTACCACCTACTTGTATTGAAATTCTTACAAAAATGGCTGAAGAGGCCGTATCAGTAGTTGATGATGATGATCTTCCTCTATTATTTAAAACACTTATCAAAACTATGGATCATATTAATACTACATCTTTGTGTGGGAAATTACGTCATGAAATTGCTACACTTCCTGTATCGTCTGTTGCCTTAGTTACTGAAGTGCTTTGGGAGAGTTTACCTTCTAGTATCAAAGCTGCTGAGTATCTATTACATCATATTGACATAGAAAATGATGAATGTGATTCACCCACTATCGCGACATCAGATGTAAGTATTGTATTAATTTTATCCTGCTCAGCTAGTGTACATACCGAAAGAGCAAGACATATCATGAAATCATGGTTGATTGAAGGAAGATTCCCATTCACAACATTACAAATCATTGTAGGATTGAAACGGTCGAATGATGTCTGGGATAGATTGATTCCTGCTATATGGTCTGAATGTCTTTGGATCATTGAAACTATGTCCATTGAGTATGCATATAAAAGTAAACAATCTTATGCCTTTGTATTTATGATGAATGGCTTATCCATGTTAATCACTCAGATATTTCAATCATCTCATTATTATCGAGAGACAATAGTTGCTTCACTATTGAAATTTTGTTTCTCAAAAGGTCCAGTCATCGATATATCTATTCATAATAAACTAGCATATCCTCCATTAGGAAATGCATGTTTGAGTAATACACTCAGCAATAATATTGACAATAATAATAATAATAATAATAATAATACTAATAGTAGTAACAGGCGTTATATAAATTATGACCATCAACCAACAGAGGTAAAAGGTGAAATCAGTGCTAATATATTATGTGATCTTATGGGACAATGTAGTGATGTTGGATGTCAAATATTTAACACATTTTTGAACAATTTAAATCCATCATCAGATGGATATGTGATATTACCATCGTTACCGATACTTCATCCTATTCTTTCTTGTATAGTAAAAGCAATACCAAGATCACCACAAATTGAAAGTACTTTGTTGATTATTATACAAAAGTATCTATCTACAGTGACATTAGCTCATGAATCATTACATTTGATGAAAGTTTTAGCTCCACGAAGGAAGCAATTGAATTCATATGAGATAAGTACCTTTGAAACTAAAGGTAACCATTTGACTGCGAATGTATGCAGATATAACCAATCAGGGATTGGTCTTTTATTAATAAGACATTTATTAAGTTGTAAAATGAAAAATGAAGTATATGAAGGTGATGGGGATATTGACGCATTGATTCGTTGGACTTGTCGATGTTTGAAGTCCTGTCATGACTACTCTCTGATCTATGCACTTGATGTGATTAACTCTTATCTCATTCAGGGAAAGATTAGGTGTACTGGTAGTAGGGAAAACATACCACGGCAACAAGAGAGTAAACTCATATCTATGTCAGGGGCCATAGAGAGTTTTATTCAGTCTACTGATATTGTTACGATTAGTGAATCATCAAACATGGAATCTTCTGTGGCGATAATGAGTATTTCATATATATGTGCAATGCTAAGTGGTAAGCAAGTACAATTTGCACAAGATAGTGATAGTAACAAACGATATGTGTGGTTACTTGGTAATATTGCAGAAACACTTCTAAAAGATTTGGAATTTGCCAAACTACGTGGTGATAGTATAAATACAAACGAAAATAGTGTTGTGACTTCAGTATATGGCACATATTGGATTGTATATAAATTAGCTATCGCCATAAATGCCACAGTCTTCAACGAAAAAGGAAAAAATGATTATTTGATGGGAAGTTTACTATTGAAATCTTCAAATCAATCAGTATCAGCTCAACCAGCACCCAAGTTTTTTCGAAGTAGTACTAGAGGGAAAACATCATATTCACCAAGAAAAAATAAAGATAACATAAAGAATTACGGTTTTGTTCAATTAGTTTATGACCTTCCGCAGCCTTTATCATCATCATCATCATCATCATCATCATCATTTTCATCACCAATGCATAGAGTAGATAATGAATTGTGGTCTTGGACAGCCTCTGCATCTTTTCAATTTGTCGACTGTATGTCTAGTTCAGCATTGTCGATGAGCACAATTGGTATCTCTGACACTTTGCAACTAGCATGGGAAAGAGGTCTTATTACTTCTATACTCCTTGCTCAACTGGAGAGTCAAAAAGATATGCATACGAAGAAAGCAGACGTTAATTTATACAGTCAGGACATGGATATAAACCTCACTTCTATTCTCTGTCTAAGTCGCTTGATGTGTCAAGTATCTTGGACACGTCACTTATTGCAGATTGTGCGCTCGAAACGTAAATCTGAAGATGCCAGTAAAAGTAAAAGAGAAATAAACTCAAAAAGTAGGAAAACGTCATCAAAGAGGAGGATAAACAGTTCAGCGTATGATATGGCTAGTGGTAGTATGGGAGTTCGTGATACAGGAAAGAGGCGCCGAGGAGATCAGAATAGATTGAGCCCACAATTATCTCCTGAACACAAGAGAGTCGAGAGAGATCATTCCTCTCTAAGTGCTTCTTCTTATATAGATATACATGTCAATTCCTTACAACGATCCATAAGTCATACATGTAAAATGGTGAAAGTTAAAACATTGTTAGAAGCATCAGAGTCTCTACTTATCAAATCTATCACTAATTTGGATGAAAAAACTTTATATCAACGCAATCTCAATCTTCTTATGACTGATTTTGGATTATCCTTGTATGCTTGTATAGCTTATCGATTATTATGTTTTGAGGGTTCTGATTGTATCATAGATTTCGATGGGAGTGGTATTGTGAATAGTAGTAGTAGTAGTAGCGGAGGCATTCAAGACACAATGATTGCAAAACTTTTTGTCACTGATTTTGATGCTTGTACCACTGCTGTGGTTCCATGTGAACAAATGTTCTCTTCGTCCTCGTCTTCATCCTCGTCATCGTCTTCATCACCGCCTGGTCACATGGACCGAGACCAGCAAGATGAAATGGGAAGAGAAAATAAATGTGAACTCGATAATGTATCTCAATTATGGTCTTGTATATTGGAGATGTCCCCATACATACCTGGACTCTTTGAATGTGTGCACAAATGGCGATTGGAAGGATCTTCTTCTATTCCAATATCAATTACTCAAATAGCAGTCAAGCAATTAAGTACTGCTAATAATATCACAAATAGCTTTCACGGTGCTTTAGTGCCTTTCTTAGGATCCTCACTTGATTCCACTGGTTGTAATTTGATGTTACTAATCTTTCTAGGGTTAATAGAATGTAAAGTTACACAAGTAAAAATGTCCCGTAAAGATATACTCCAGGATACGGATATTTTGGATGTTGCTACTTCTTATGTCAATGCATCGCAGTCAGTGACGAAAAACATCACCATCATCGCATCATCACATCATGCATCATCGCATCATAGCATCATCGTCATACTTAACTTACTAGTACCTACTTGAATACTTACATATTGATCTATGAGCCCTTAAAAAGACAAAATGTCTAATAAAACTACGAATTACAAAAAAAATAAAATAAAAAAAAGGGTAGTCCGAGATAGAAATAATGATAATGATAATTGTAGGAATATGTAAATTCCAGCTATATCTAATTGCATAAGATTTGTTATTTTATATTTTATTTACAAATAAAAGTACTACTACGGTGAAGAGTGGGTTTATCGTTGCTTTACCTTTACCTACACAGCTATCGAAGATGTCGTTACTTTCTACATATTGACCGAATACGACGATGTGCATGGAAAATACGTACCACCAAATATTGGTGGACAGAGACCAACTGTTTTATACTTATAGCTTTTGAATACCCGAATTTCGATGTGAATGACGACATAGACTATACAAACCATGTTCCTAAGAATATCCTACTAGTATTATCCATAGCTAGTACTCACTATAATCAGAAAAGTCATCACTTATATCATCTTCATCGATATCATTATCACTATTACTGATTTGATCTTGAACATCATCATATGATGTAGTATCATAATTGTAAATGCCCCAACCACCTCCATTTTCATCATTTCCATCGAAACCTTCATTAGTATCATAATTGGTGTGAACACCAAAACTAGATATTGATGTACTATTTTTTTGTGTAGAAGAAGATCCATTCATTTCATTCTTATTATTAGCATTGTTACTTCCATTGTCTCTACTGTTAAAAAAGATATCAAAAGAGGTTTTTGTATGGTCTATGAATGTATCATCTTTGGCTATTGATGATGATGAAGATAAGCCTCTTCGAGATGCCCAGATTGAACTACCATGATCATCAGTTACTATAAACATTGCAGATGATACCTGAGTATCAAAAATTCCCTTGTATATAGATAATACCCTCTCAAAGCATGCCCTATACTCTGTTGCTGATGTATGTAAACTTTGATGTACTGGTAATATGGATGAAGATGTTAATGAAGGAGCAAAAATTTTCCTATTCCCATGTGTGATGGATAGTCTAGTTATTTTTGTAGTAAATGTAGTAACATCATTTTGAAGTGCAGGCAAATTTCGTATAAGATGGGGAGGAATTTCGAAATTCCCTGGAGTAACAATTTTTTCTTTGAACATGATGCCGAAATGTCCAATTGATATTCCACATTTCATGGACCATTCTAAAACAATTTGCAGATAGCTAACAGATCCCCAATCAGATATAGTTTTCTTATTCATATGTATTGCATTTTGTCTATCATTACTAGTGTTATGGTTGTTATCTTTACTCTCATTCATATCATTGTCATTGCTATGATCATTATTATCGTTATTATTGTCATCTTCTTTCTCGTAGACCATATCTTGTGAGGATCTCCAATCTGTACAAGTATCTAATGCCCCAAGTATAGCCTCTAACATAGCTCGGCAACTTCTTGCAGTCATCACAGATGTTTTCAAAACAAATAAAATTGCTTCTTCTTCATCGATCAATTTCTCAAGTTCATGTAAGATCCACATAAAAGTCTGTAAACTATGTATCAAAGATTGATATGGATTGATATATTCATTTTTTTCATCTTGTTTTGAAGGAATTGAAGGATGACATTTCAATACTACACTAGGCATAGTACTAATTACCAAATTAAAATAAGAGTCTAGATTCGAAACTTGAAATTGTGGGAAAATTTTGCTAATTTTGGGTTCTGAGTTTTGAATATATCTAGTATATATACTCATTGGCGTCGTCATCGCATGTGGTGAAGAATTTTGACGCTGTTGTCGACTACCTCTTGTTGAGTTGGGAGTTGGGGTACGTAATGTGGCAAGAAGGTCAGTCATTA
>JACLAD010004359.1_pt1 | contig 10685 bp, 6 predicted proteins | sample 8027901 | NCBI WGS metagenome assembly JACLAD01 (sample SAMN15725071, study PRJNA655200) | protist metagenome | isolation source: fluorescence activated cell sorting (FACS) single amplified genomes of... | place: Spain: Blaines Bay Microbial Observatory, Mediterranean Sea | collected 2016-07-05
GTCCAGTAGCACCTTCACGTCCAGCATAAATGATAGGTTCAATGGCACCATCAATTTCAGGCAAGGATACTTGGAGAGCCACTTGGATAGGATGTAGACCCAATTCGGAATCTTGCCATTCTTGGAAAGATTGGAATACTAGAGGAACCGCACACAGATAAGGTTTGTCAAGAGCTTTCAAAGTCTCAATAGCCTTGGGGTGATCTTGACTAGCAGGACCTCCCACGAGAGCGAAACCAGTCAAGTTGATGACAGAGTCGACGACAACACCAGACTTGTCGTAAAAGTACTCATTCACTGGTCCTGAGAAATCCAAACCACCAGAATAGATACAAACCACTTTACTTCCACGTGCTTCTAATTCAGAAATCAACGCAGTATAGTGACACTCATCTTTGGTATTGATATGAGACTTTTGCAAGATAAGACCAACAGTAGTGGCAGTCTTGACATCAATGTCAGCATCCATAGCATGCTCTTTGTTGTACCAATTGTTATATTCTGCAACAGTCTCGAAGACCGCATTTCCAGGGGCCATAGGATGCCAAATTCCTTTATCAGGAATTAATACAGGTTCAGAAATATCTTGTTTCAAGGCGGTTCCATCTTCTAAAATGAATTCTTGAGCTAGATTTAATAACATACTTTCCAAGTTTTCAGGACTTCCACCTAACCAATATTGAAAAGACATCATGAAATTACGAGCATCTTTGGCTTTATCACTAGGAAGATATTTCAATACTTTGGGTAAGGTTCTCAATAACTTAAGCATACCTTCCTCGAAAGAAGATCCATCCTCCTTCTTTTTCTTCTTCATGAACTCTCCAATGACAGACTTGGATTGTCCCAAGTTTTGCATAGAGAAAGAACCTACTTTGTTCAATCTCATTACTTCTGGCATAGAAGGGAAGATTAATACAGCATCTAGACGTTCACGGTTAGGTTTTAGTACCTCAACAACTTTATCTGCTAGTTCTTGCACAAATATCAAAGAACCAATGAAAATGTTGGCATCAGCCACATCTTCTTGGAATTTTTTGAAATTCTTCGCATCACGAAGTTCTTCTAATAGGTATCCTACAGCTTCAATAGCAACAGGTTCTTCACCATCATTGATCTTCATGCATGCATTAGTCAAAGCGCTCTGGTATTGGTTTTCTAATACAACGTAAACAACTTTAAACTTCTTTTTACCTTCCATATTAGTAGGTACAACTCTTTTGGTTTCTGGGGATGAAGATGTAAACATGCCTCCACCAACTTGTACGTCATCATCAGTACTACTGATCTTAGGAGCAGGTTCAGTTGCCACCATACTCAAAAATCGATTGCTTCTCAAGGGAGAAAGCTTATTAATCGCAACTTGCTTCACATTACTCAAAGAATGCCCTATGTGCTTCAACGAGGTGAATCCTGATACCAATGCAACAAATGTACATAGTACAAGCAACGAAAACATCATCGCGAATCCACAAGTGAAGTTTATATCGAAATTTGATACAAAACAGTCAAGTGATCGCCTTACTTTTTTTAGCTTGCAAAAATCTCATTGTTCTGAAGCGTCACGCGGGGTCGGGATTGACACTCCCCCAAGTTCGTTGCTATCTCCGAGAGGCGGCGGTTGAATCACCCGATGTCAACTATTAAAAGATATTTCCTGTGGTTAGGGCCATCATTGGGTTTTTAAGACTCTGTGAAACTAGTTAAATTACGTGAATCGGTTATCGGAAAGTTTCGGGTACATAATATAGGTGTCCAAATCGATTCGATATTTGTTGATCAGTTGGAGTGAGCCAAGGGCACTTATCGGTATTGATATTACCCTGTAAAGTTGATAAAAGTGTGACAGACATATTTTGAGGATAAAGATGTCTCAAAGTTCACAAAACGGTGTAGATGCCATGAACACAGATCATGCCAATGATACGAATAGTAATTCTCACCAACAACAGTCTGGACAAACACAACAAGATTCGAGTGAAATATCAATCCAACAGCAACAACATTCTGATGAGCAGGGTGGAGGACAACAACAGCAAGGTGGCCAAGAAGGTCAACAAGTGATAATGATTCGTCATCCTCATGATCGTCCACTGTATAAACTGAGTGTCCGCCTTATTGATACATACAAACACATCAATAAAATCTATTACCAAGCTCGTGCTCAACAAACACGTGCCCAGAATGCATTGTCTGGAAACCGAGGAGGTGTGCATAATGATGGGTATGATGATCAACAATATGACTACATTTTAAAGAATGATGAAATATTCCATGACCGCTACTTGCTTAGGCATCGTATAGGCAAAGGAAGTTTCGGTCAAGTTGTCTGTGCTTATGATCAACAGACCAATAAAGATGTCGCTATCAAGATCATAAAATCAAGAAGACCCTTCATGGTACAGGCACAAACAGAAATCGCACTTTTAGATCACATCTTGGTACAAGATCCGAATGATGAGCATAATATGGTCAGAATGATCAACAAGTTCGTGTTCCGGAACCATCAGTGCGTCGTGTTCGAAATGCTTAGCTACAATCTGTATGAATTGCTAAAGACCACGAGGTAGGTTCAAATTGTGATAAATGACCGTGATCAACACTCTAGATATAATAGCGATGCTTGCTAATACTTCCTCTTTCTTTCTTTCTTTCTTTCTCTCTCTCTCTCTCTCTCTCTCTCTCTCTCTCTCTCTCACACACACACACACACACACACATTTCTATTCTTATGTCAAAATAGGTTCAAAGGCATATCGTTGAATCTCATTCGCAAATTCAGTCGATCTATTTTGACTGGATTGGAGTTTCTTGCTCGTCCTGAAGTGGACATCATCCATTGTGACTTAAAGCCAGAGAACATTTTGCTGAGACATCCACGTAGGAGTGCCATCAAACTGATCGATTTCGGATCTTCTTGTCTGGCTACACGAAAGACATATACTTATATTCAATCTCGTTTCTATCGTAGTCCTGAGATACTCTTATGTCTACGCAATTATGATCAAAAGATCGATATCTGGTCTTTAGGATGTGTTCTCGTGGAGATGCATACAGGCGAGCCTCTGTTCGGAGGTAGTGACCAAGTGGATCAAATGTGTCGTATTGTCGATGTGTTGGGAATGCCTCCGATAGAAATGATTGAAGCAAGCCCAGAAACTAATCGAAATCTGTTTTTTGCGCGAGTAGATGCTTTGGATGCTCATGCACAAATACCAAGTGATTGTGACTCTCATTTCCGCAGGTACACGACAGATGGGAATGCTTTCTATGTTCTCAAGAGACCACGAAAACGTGAAGGTAGTCAAGCTCCAGCACCTCGGACGCTGTCTGAGATCATTGGGGTGCATACAAGTGGACCAAATGGTAGGAGAAGAGGCGAACAAGGACACAGTGTGGAAGACTATACGATGTTCTTGAGATTCATAGAGTAAGTCTCTCCTCTCTATTATATGTTGTACCTTCACCATGATTAATGAATGCCGTCAATAACAATCTGTCCTCTTCTTCTTCAATTTTATTCTTTCTTTCTTTTCTTTCTTATAGGGGTTTATTACGATACGACCCAAGGGAGCGTGTATGTGCACTCGACGCTCTGTCCAATCCGTATATCATCCAATTGGATCAGGAAGCACAAGCTCAGCAGCAGCAACAACAACAGACGGCCCAACAACAGCAGCAAATGTCTTCTGGTACCACTACTGGTGGTACGTCTGCCAATCTGCCGCAATCTCAATCGTCTGATGGAGGCACTCAATTGCGTAATGATCGTGACGAAGTGCGTTGGAGACCCCGCATTCGAAGTCGTAGTGCTCCCAGTGGTAATTCTTCCAAGTCTCCTAAGAACGTGTTTGGACAAGAGAGGATCGCATATACCAACACAACCAGTCAATCGGCTCGTAGAGGTGGAGGTCAGACTCAGAACAACAAAACGGGTCGGCAGAATAAAGACGGCGCTGATGTTATGGAGCAACAAAGCGATACTGGGGACTCCACTACCAACAATGGTAATAATGCCAACGAAAAGGAGAGCGCAGATGATAATGACCAGACGGATGGGGATGGAAGTGTAGGGAACAAGATGGAGACCTAACCACCTCGTTGCCTAAAAACATTATACGATCAAATAATAAATCATGTAGATAACGAAGGCGAAGGAAGAAAATGCCCTCTCAACAACAAGTATGATTAATAGTGTACAAATGTTCTAGCAAATTTGTACTAATGTAGATACAATTCATCTAATACATATATAATATATTGCCTATTACCACTCACCTACAAACAGAGTTTCAAAGCCACTCCGGAAGTGGCTGTAGGGTCGGATTGCTCTTCAATCCCAAGTTATCATTGCGATATTTCGACACTGAGGAATTATTTGACCTTTAGATTGGGTCTTTGACAGCTTGACATAATTGTTCAAGATGAGTAGTCCTCCACGTCGTGCAGGATCCATCAACGTGACCGTGGGCAGCCCCACCAAGGTGAAAGATTCAGGAGCCTTTACTAGTAGTTTTTATGTGCAATATCAAGTCCAGACTGTGGCTCCCGATCTCAAGGAGTTCTCCGACTTCCCTAATGGTGTTGTTTCTGTAGGTCGTCGCTACTCTGACTTTGTCTGGCTCTCCGATGTCCTTCATGAGATGTTACCTGGCTGTATTATCCCTTCCTTACCTAAGAAAAGAGTGGTAGGTAACTTTGATCAGAAACTAATGGAATATCGTTCACGTGCACTTGAGCTGTTTTTGCAACATGTGAGTTGTCATGTAGACTTGGGTTACTGCGAGTACTTCTACTTGTTCTTAAACACTGATGAGAATGCATTTAAGAGTTTGATGGCTACTACAGAGAGTAGAATGGCTAAGAAAATGAACTCTGTAAGTGATACAGGCTATAGTATGTGGAACAAGTATGTGAACAATGCAGGCAAGGAACCCGAAGTAGAGTCCACTATTGAAGATTTCAAGATTGAGACCATGGAGAAATATGTTAATTCTTTAGATGTTGCTTTACAGAATGCAGTCTCCAATGCCAAAATCATCATGGAGCACAGCAAAGCACAAGCAGAAGCTTATCAAGAGTTGGCTGGAGTCTGGACGACTCTAGGAGGTATTGAAGGAGACAAGTTTGGAGGCACTTTGAGTCATGTGGGAGAGAAAATGATGCCATTCGCTCGTATTTGTGATAGTCATGCTGATAGACAAGGAATGACATATAGAGAACCACTAGATGAGTATGTACGTATTATTCACTCTGTCAAAAAGGCAATCAACAAACGAGCAGAGAAGAAGAAGGAGTATATCCGTTGTTTGACCAGCGTAGATGTCGCCAAGACTAGTTACAATAAAGCATTGGAAAAAGCTGGTGCTTCTCAAGAGAAACTCAAGGAGTTGCAAACGGAAGAAGAGAAACTGAATCTAGCCTTGAGTATCTACGAATTGGCCACACAGCGCTTGCTGCGAGATTTTGACGACTTCCAACGCAGCAAGATTGACGATTTAAAGCATTTGTTAGCCAACTTCATCAATTGTCAGACAGATTTCAATCAAGATTGCATAAACCAATGGGCCAATGTCACTACGATTGTTACAGATATCGACTCTAATGCCCTCAAATTGACTCTTGTGGATCCAGAAAGAGATAGTAGGAAATCGATTAGTTATGCGTACAGGTTTGGTGGTGTGATTTCTGCAGATCTGAATATAGACGATGATGACAATGATGACAATGATGACAATGATGATGAAGTCGGATGTGCTACTATACAAGAAAACAGAGCCTCTTCTATCACTCATGAAGATATGGATGGGACCATTATGCCTCCAGCTAGACCTACTACTGGTGGTGAAAAGGAAGAAGAAGCAGATGATGGCGTGTCGAATCCTTTCGGTAGATCTTCCTCGGTCGATTACCATGGCGATGATGACATTGATTCTGGAGTATTCGCCTCTGTCGTGAATACTGTGAAACGTAAAGGGTCCTTAGAAGCATAAAGTGTAATTATAAGTATAATATAAAGACAATTTATCAACACTGCATACTACACTAATTAAGATATAACTTTTTTCATCAATATTTCGGGTGAATCTTGAACGAAGCTAGACTTTAATGCAATCATCTCTCCTACTCAAATCCAAGCATCATTAGCAGCAGTCAGATTCTTTGTGTCTTCGGTGGCATCGCCAGTGTTGACCACGCCCTTAGGCTCGATCAATAAGATGCTACACTCGACTTCGGCAAATGGTTTGTGCTCGTCTCCCTTCTTCACGACACACAGTTCGCCTTGGGACAATTCGACGATATGATCTCTGTAGTCGATGCGCATAGAGCCGTCCAAAATGATGAACGTCTCGTCAGTGTCATCGTGCTTGTGCCATACAAAATCGCCAAGCACCTTCACGAGCTTAAATTGGTAGTCATTCATCTCGGCAATCACCTTCGGAGACCAGTGATCATTGAATTTTGACAATTTCTCGGCAAAGTTTATGCTCTTGTTGTAGGGTGCCACATTATCTGCCATAAGTTGGGTAGTGTGAATTCAGCCTCACTATCAAATATATTGCCGAAATTGGACGCGATCACAAAGAATATTTCAAAAAAGTCGCAAAAGTCACACAGGTCGTAGGAGCCTTCGGACCGACCCTGTCTTTTCGCTTCCAATCGATTGGAGCACTTATGTGCTTCGCCCTCAGTTTATCAGAACAGTATCGCAACCCTCTCAGGACAAAGAGATACCTATTGATCTGTTGTCTTGCAACAAATTATCTTATTCAAGGAATTAGCTTCGTATAGTTAGCTAAAGCCAATCGATCACACTTCATTCCCAATCAAGCCATGGTCTTGTACGTGATTGGTTTGGGCTTAGGCGACGAGCGCGACATCACCGTTCGTGGATTGGAGGCTGTCCGTTCTTGCAAAAGGCTGTACCTGGAGTTCTACACGTCCATCTTGGGCATTGACAATAGTAAACTGAGTGAATACTATGGCGTGCCAGTGATCGAGGCCGATCGCTACATGGTAGAGAGTGAAGCGGAGCAAATCCTGGAGAGTGCTAAAGAGGAAAATATCGGTTTTCTTGTAGTAGGAGATCCTCTGTGTGCGACAACCCACACTGATTTGATCATTCGGGCCAGACAGAAGGAGATTAGAGTGGAAGTGATTCACAATACCAGTGTGATGGGTGCAAGTGCTAGTTGTGGACTACAATTGTACCAATTTGGATACACCGTCTCTATTCCATTGTTCGAAGGCACTTGGAGACCTGGCAATTCCTTCTATGATCGTATCAAATACAATACACAAGGTGGAATGCACACCTTGTGTTTGCTCGATATCAAAGTGAAAGAACCTGATTATGCCAACCACAAAGGCGGCAAACTCAAATACTTGCCTCCTCGGTTTATGTCTATCAATGTCGCCATTTCTCAATTATTGGAAGTGGAAGAAGATAGAAAAGAAGGATTTTGTCATGCCGATTTGATGGCCGTAGGGATGGCACGTCTGGGACAACCTACGCAGAAAATAGTATATGGTAGTCTAGCCCAGTTAGCTACAGTAGACTTTGGGCCACCATTGCATAGTCTAGCATTAGTAGGAGAGGTTCACCCTTTAGAAACAGAACTTTTGGAGTATTTTAGAGTGAAGGAAGATCAGCTCAACACATACACGATAGAAGAGGCAAGTGACGAAGAAGAAGAGGCGAATGTGTTTGGATTGTAGGATTATATTCATTATAAATATACAAAAGATTAACAATAGAACAATATCATCACACCGATATATACAAAAGACAGTAATCATCATTCACTCTTCAATACGCTTAACAAGGCGCTTCTTTTCTCTTTCAAAGCCACATTCATCTTGCTCTTCAAGTGCTCATGAGCCAATCGACACACCTTCTCGCTGTTGAACGCCAGAGTGATCTGGTACAAAAGAGGGCTTTGTCTAGTATTTAGTAGCACAGGACACACACTATCACTGCTGTAATTCTGCAAGAAATCGTATTCGAGTCCTTTGTCTTGGATGTAGTCACTTTCTCGTTCTCCAGGCAGCATGTGTTCCTGAGAACCTCTGATGTCCATAGTCTCGCTCTCCACAACATTCTCTTTGGTGCTATTGTTGTCTTTGGAAAGCAATAAGTTGTCGATATCGTCAGGAGAGAGACCGATTCTTTCCATATTGCTCATACGAGACCACGATCTCACTATAATCTTCATCTTTTTCGGCTCACCATCATCGATCATAGACTCTGTATAGATCAGTGGACTGGCGATAACTATTGCATAAGCATCATTCGCTACACTCTTTGGGGTGGATTCTACTATCAATAATAGATTATCTGATTGTACGAACAAGATGTTCATAGTCTTGTAGACAATAGATGTGATACCGAGGCTCCCAAGCATACGACTCGCCATTCTACCGGGAAGGCTTTGTTTGCGACTGTTTTGACTATACAAGTCTTGTGGAGAAGTATTTTGTGACTTGGGAGTTGTGGATCCGATGCTAGGCCGTTTGAATCCGAAGAGTTGTGATATGGAAAAGGCGGACTTGGCACTGAGAGCACTATCTGGGGTACTGGTGTTGCTACTGTTGCCAAACATGAATACACCCCCTCCCGGAGTTGAGATGGCATTACTATTGTTGTATGAATTACGACTCCTTTCACTGCTACGAGTACTGCTTGTGTCATCATTGGTATCAATATAAGCACTACTCTTGGCTTCCAAAAACTTTCTGCCCTTCATGGGAAACCATTCATTGACGCTAGGAGCATTGCCGAATATATGTTCTTCGCTAAGAACATATAATTCATCGCTATCAGAAAGTACTTCCTTATAAATGTCATCTATGGAGGCAGGAGGGTGTTTCATCTTGATCTGAATGCCATCACAACTTCGATCGTTCCCATCACCATTGTCACCAGTGTCATCACCATCTGTAGATAAGGTGGGATGCGCTGGTACAGCATTGGCTATCAAGAAAGCGCGGAATGACTGCAATTTCTTTAACAGTGCTCTCAAGGAAATGAACACTTGTACTTCCCTTCGAATCCCTTCCTTCATAGCAATCGGCACTGCGAAGTCCAAGCCTAAAGAATGACAAACTGCCTCAGATTGTGGTAAGAATAGTTCCGGTGTCAACGGGATTTTGTTCTGAATAGCAGACCAGCGGCGTTCTTTCAGTCTGTTTAGCTCTTCTAAGTAGAGAGACACCACGAGCATGTCTAATTCGCCACCACCATCATTGTCCTTACTACTCTTACTATCATTATTATTCGAATCAGTCTCCGTATCGTTCAAGTATGCCAATATTCTTCTCGCAGCAGCCCTATACCCGACCAATACTTTATTGATCACTTTGTTCATATCGCTGATGGCCTTTTGTTTCAATGCCACCAAGTGTTCACTCAAATGCCGAATGAGACATGATTGGCTTTCATCATACTGCATCTCGTTCCCTTGACGAAAGAGGCCCTCTTGATCTCCGAAAGGAACGGGAGTGGTATTATTGAGACCCGGTTTGTTGTCTAGAGCTGGAGTCACTGGTTCAGACACAGCACCATCCACCTTCATTTCACCACCAAGTTCTCCTTCATCTTCACTTCTGCCTTCTAAAGAGGCTCGATCCACTACCAACACTGCAGGACTAAGCACAAGCTCAATACTCTTCCTTTCTTTCTCGATACTCGCTTCTCTCTCTCTTGCTTGCTTCTCTGTCTTTGTCTTAGCAATATGTTCGTCCTGTATGTATTTATAGTAGTCCTCGACAATATTTTCCATCTCTGCATATGCCTTCAAGATCATTCGAGCATTTCCGTATACTGCTTGTACTGCTGCTTGTACACTAGTGAGAGACACTTGATCAATGCATGAAAGAGTGTTCAGAAGAGCATCCATGACGTATCGAGTGTCCCAAGAAGTATTGATATTACCGCTTTTACTAGTATCATCAATATCAGTATTACCACCCGTAACCTTATTCGCTATCTGCAATAATACCTCTACACTCAAAATATCAGGATGGCTACGGTAATTCTGATGGCTTGCTTCTGGAGATTTGTAACATAACAAGTTGTCCAAGTTCTGCTTGTTCTGATAGATGAGATGGAAAGAAGGGATGTGTCGTGCATTCAACATCTTGCGCTTATGGTCAAGAGCCCGTTCTCGTTCACGTTCTCGTTCTTCCTCGGGGGAGAGGTCTTCGGTAGTTCCAGGAGATTCTTCTGCCAGAGGCGTGTCATTTTCTCCATTGTCTTGGTTCTTATCCCCATCAATGATGACCACATTGGTAGTCTCAGTACCACCTATGATGCCATCAGTACTGCTGTTCTTCATATCATTAGCACTAGTCTTTGGGAGTACCAATGGCAGCGGATCGCTGAAGCTCACTAATAGACTCTCCATCAGCCTTGTTTCATAGTGCAAATACGCTTTGACACCATCGTACAAGTAATATGCCAAGTCTTCATTTGGGTTGTGATTACATACGGTCGTGGATACTCGTTCTCTGGCCACTTTAATGCTGTTCTCCATTAAGCCATTCATCAACAAAGAAGAGTAGTAATAAGTGCGATCTAACGTGGGGCTGATCCTAGGTACATTACTGGTATTAACACCAGGACTATGGCGACCATTCGTTGTATGCGAAGGGAGATATTGTGGTGACAAGACTTCAAAAAAGAA
>JACLAD010008673.1_pt1 | contig 10677 bp, 5 predicted proteins | sample 8027901 | NCBI WGS metagenome assembly JACLAD01 (sample SAMN15725071, study PRJNA655200) | protist metagenome | isolation source: fluorescence activated cell sorting (FACS) single amplified genomes of... | place: Spain: Blaines Bay Microbial Observatory, Mediterranean Sea | collected 2016-07-05
GGATGCGCCACTGCCAGCCTGCCTCGCGCGCGGTGGAGCGGGTATAGGGCGCAAGGGGGCCGCTGCTTTCGCAAGGTACGGCGACGGCTCTGTCGCAGGGCAGCCAGTGGGACCAGTCGCGATAGCCGGTCCCCATCGCCTGCTCGATGATCAGTCCCCGGAAGCCCGAGCAGTCGACGAAGAGATCGGCCTCGAACTGGCGTCCGTCCTCGAGCGTCACGGACTGCACGAAGCCGTTTTCGCCGCGCAGCGCGACGTCGGCTATCCGGCCCTCGATGCGTTTCACCCGGCGCCCTTCAGCCTCCTCGCGCAGAAATTGCGCATAGAGGCCTGCATCGAAGTGAAAGGCGTAGGCGATCTTGGAGAGCGGCGAGTTCCCCGCCTGCACCGGCCGCATGAAGAGGTTCTTCTTCGCGGCCACCGATTGCAGCGAATACGCCGCCAGGGCATTCGCATCCGCATCCGGATGGGCCTTCAGGAAATGGGCGTGGAAGGACAGGCCTTCGAGGTCGACGCCGTAGGGTCCGAAGGGGTGCATGTAGCGGTCGCCCTTCCTGCCCCAGTCGGCAAACTCGATCCCGAGCTTGAACGTGCCCTTGGTGCGCCGGACGAACGCGTTCTCGTCGATGCCGAGCGTCCTGTTGAAGGTGCGGATCTGCGGGATGGTCGCTTCGCCCACGCCCACCGTGCCGATGGCGTCCGATTCAATCAGCGTGATATCGCAGTAGTCATTGCCGAGAAGCTTCGACAGCATGGCTGCCGTCATCCACCCGGCCGAGCCGCCGCCCACGATCAGGATGCTGCGGATCCGGCGGTCGGTCATCTGGCGGCATTCTCCTGGCGCGGCGGCTGAGCGGCACAGCGTTCCGCGATATAGGCGGCATGGGTCGGCATCCGGGCCGCGGTGGACTGGACCGCGCGATGGGTGCCCGCGAGAAGCTTCCCGACTGCTTCGCGCGGCAGGGTGTCGGCAAGGGGGTCGTAGCCCTCCGGACGCACGCCCTGTCCCCACAGCACGGCCAGCCAGTTGTCCTCGCCGAACAGCTCATCCTCGTGCCGGAAGATCCGCCCCTTCGAGGCGAAGAGGTCGATCCGCCTGCGCAGGCTTCCCGGAATCTCCATCTCGCGGAGATGGCGCCAGAACGCGCCTTCGCGCTCAGTGCGGTGATAGTGCAGGATCAGGAAGTCGCGCACCTGCTCGAATTGCAGGGCCATGAGACGATTATATTCGGTCCGCTCGATGTCGGCGAAACGGCTGTCCGGGAACAGGGCGAGGAGCTTGTGGATGCCCGACTGGATCAGGTGGATCGAGGTCGATTCGAGCGGTTCCAGAAAACCCGCAGAGAGGCCGATGGCGACGACATTACGCACCCAGGCCTCCTTGCGCCGCCCGGTCGCGAAACGCAGGTGGCGCGGCTCGGCCAGCGGCGCGCCGTCGAGGCTTCCCATGAGCTGACGCTCCGCATCCTCCGCTGACAGATGGTCCGAGCAGTAGACGAGGCCGTTGCCGGTGCGGTGCTGGAGCGGGATGCGCCATTGCCATCCCGCCTCGCGCGCAGTGGAGCGGGTGTAGGGCAGGAGCGGTTCCGTCCGCTCGGTCGGCACCGCGACAGCGCGGTCGCAGGGCAGCCAGTGCCGCCAGTCCTCGAACCCTGCCTTCATGGTTTCGTCGATCAGAATGGCCCTGAACCCCGAGCAGTCCACGAACAGATCGCCTTCGACGACCTCGCCCGAAGCGAGGGTGAGGGAGCGCACGAAGCCGTCCTCGCCGCGCAGGGCGACATCGACGACCCTGCCCTCCGTCCGCCGCACGCCCGCCGCCTCCGCATAGCGGCGGAGATAGGCGGCGTAGAGGCCGGCATCGAAATGATAGGCATAGGCGAGGGAGGAGAGCACGTCGCGCGGATCGCGCGAGGGCGGCAGGAAGCGGTGCAGATAGGCAGCGGCTTCGGACAGGCAGAACGCCCCGAGATCGGGAATGCGGCCTTCCGCCCGTCCTCTCAGCCAGAGCTGGTAGAAGCGGATGCCTTCCGCATCGTGCCCGTAGCTGCCGAAGGGGTGCATGTAGCTCTGCCCGGGACGGGTCCAGCCCTCGAACTCGATGCCCAGCTTGAAGGTGCCTTGCGTCTTCGACAGGAAGTCGTTCTCGTCGATGCCGAGAAGGCCGTTGAACTGCGCGATCGGCGGGATGGTGGCCTCGCCGACGCCGACTGTTCCGATCTCGTCGGATTCGATCAGCCGGATGCGCGTCTCGCCGCCCCGCTGCAGGCGGGACAGGGCCGCTGCCGTCATCCAGCCGGCGGTGCCGCCGCCGACGATGACGATGTCGCTGATCGGCGCCGCGCTCATCGTCCGGCCCCCGCGGGGCGGCGGCGCGGGGCGTGAAGGATCCTCGCCACCTCGCGCTGGTCCTGCGCGGTTTCGGCGGCTCTCCGCACTGCCTGCCGGTGCTGCTTGAGCCGTGAGCGGGCCTCTTCGATGGGCACGGTCTCCGTCAGCGGATCGTAACGGCGCGGCAGCAGGCCGTGGCCGAGCATGACGGCGAGATGGCTGTCCTGATCGAAGCTTTCGCCGTCATAGGTGACGAGGCGTCCGCGGCTCTCGAACTGCTCGATCTTGCGCGCCAGGGGGTCATCCTGCGCGGGCTTCGCGGCCTTGCTGGAAAGAACGCGGTGAAGCCGCTGGAAATCGGCAAGGCACGCATAGGCCTGGTTCGTCACGCGGTTGAACTCGTCGCGCTCGACCCGCTGGCCTGCGGCGGTCGGCAGAAGGCCGCCCAGGGCTTCGATGCCGATCTGCGCGATCCGCATCTGCGGCATTTCGAGCGGCGAGAGGCGGCACGCCGCAGCGCCGATCACGATGCGGTTTCCGCGCCAGGATCGGCTCTGCCACCCAAGGCGCCCTTCGCCGCCGGCGCTGCTGCGCAAGCTGATGCTGCGGCCGGCGAGGGGGATTAGAATATCCTCTGCTTCTCCTTGGAGCCGCATGCGCGTCGCCGAGAGGTTCGGCGCCGCCCGGCCCTGCGACCAGGCGAGGCCGGGGGCGTCGCCCTCGTCATGCCAGCCAGATGCCCCATCGAGCGCCTCGCCGGTGCAATCGAGATAGAGATCGGCACCAAGGCGCGCGCCGTCCTTCAGGCGCAGCGCGTCGATGCGGTCGGCATCCCCGTTCATGGTCTCGGCGAGAGGCGCGGCCCGGCGCGCGCCGTAATGCAGGGCCGCGCGCTGCATGAACTTCGCATAGGCCGCCCCGGAGAGGTGCAGGCCGTATTCGGGAGCAGGCAGGCTCTCCGCGTCGGTCTGCGGGAGGAAGCGGCCGCTCCTGGCTAGGACCGCGCCGAGCCAGTGCGGCTCGAAGCCGCCTTCATCGCCTGCTGCCTTCAAGCGCAACCAGTGCTGGTGGAAGGCCGCGCCCTCCTGGCTCGGGCCCGGCGCGCCGAACGGCACGACGAAGCTGCCGTTCGCCCCCGTCTCATGGAGGGTTCCGAGCCTGAAGGTCCCCTCGCAGGCGCGAGCGAGATCATGCTCGTCGAGCCCCATGGCGCCATGAAGGCGCCGCATGCTGGGCAGGCTGGCGAGGGCGGGCGGCGGGCTCTCGTCCTGCGGCGTCGGAACGATCACGACCTGCGTCATCCGCCCCAGGAGCCGGGCGAGGTAGGCTGCGGACAGCCACCCCTCCCAGGTCTCGCCGAGGACGACGATCCGTTCGATCCGCACGCCTTCGGTCATGCCGCGGCAGCCGGGCAGTGGCGGCGCAGGAAGTCCTCGTGCCGCGGCAAGGCGTCCACTGTCCGCCGAATCTGGTCGCGCAGATCACTAAGGTAGCGCTCCGCCTTGTCGAGCGGCATGCGGTCGGCCAGCGGATCATGTCCCTCCGGCACCACGCGCTGACCGAGATAGACAGCGAGCCAGCTCGGCTCGAGGAAGAGTCCGTCCTTGTACTGAACCACGCTGCCCCTGCGCCGGAACAGCTCCATCTTGTAAGACAGGCTGTCCGGGATCGCCATCGTCCGGACCCTGTCCCAGAAGGGCGAGTCGTCCCGCTCCGTCGCGTGGTAATGCAGGACGAGGAAATCGCGCACCCTTTCGTATTCGAGCGCCATGACGCGGTCGAACTCGGCGGCATCGAGAGGATCGACGGGGCCTTTCGGGAAAAGCTCCACCAGCGTCGTGATGCCGGCCTGGATGAGATAGATGCTCGTCGACTCCAGCGGCTCGAGAAAGCCCGCGGAAAGGCCGAGCGCGACGGTGTTGCCGATCCATTGGCGGCGCCTGCGGCCGGTCTGGAAGCGCAGGAAGCGCGGCTCCGCCTGCGGAGATCCATCGAGGCAGGAGAGAAGGTCGTCCGCCGCCTCCTGATCGCCGATGTGATCCGAGCAATAGACATAGCCATTGCCCAGGCGATGCTGGAGCGGGATGCGCCACTGCCAGCCCGCACCCCGCGCCGTGGCGCGGGTATAGGGGGAGGGCGGTCCCGCGCTGTCGCAGGGTACGGCCACGGCGCGGTCGCAGGGCAGGACATCCGACCAGTCCTCATAACCCGCTTGGAGCGCGCCTTCGATCAGGAGGCCCCGGAAGCCCGAGCAGTCGACGAAGAGGTCGCCGCCGATCTTGCGGCCGTCTTCCAGTGTGACGTGGTCCACATGCTCCGTATCCGGAACGGGTGCTGTGTCCACGATCCGCCCCTCGATGCGCTCCACGCCGAGGCCCTCTGCGAATTTGCGCAGGAAGCGGGCGTAAAGCGTCGCATCCATCTGATAGGCATAGGAGAATGACGACATCACCGAGCGGGGATCGGCTGCGGGCGGCGCGAACCGATCCTGCTCCGCCATCACGACCGGCAGGGAATAGTCGCAGATACGTCCCGCCCTGCCTTCGGCATTCAGGCGCCGCCAGAGATGGTGAAAGGCGACGCCGCCCGCCTCGCGGCCGTAATCGCCGAAGGGATGTATGTAGCTGTCGGTCTTCCGGCCCCAGCCGCGAAACTCGATCCCCAGCTTGATGGTGGCCTGCGTCGCGGCCATGAACTCGGCTTCATCGATCCCGAGGCGTTCGTTGAAGAAGCGGATGTGAGGGAGCGTCGCTTCGCCCACCCCGACCGTGCCGATGGCGTCCGATTCGACGAGACGCACTTTCACGCCGAGTGGCGCGATCAGGCGTCCGAGCGCAGCCGCCGTCATCCATCCGGCCGTGCCGCCGCCGATGACGGTGACCTGCCGCACTCTGTTCTCCGCTGTCACGTTTTCGTGCATTCCGCTCACGGCCTAGCCCTCGATCCGGCGACTGTAACCATTCTGCCATACAGGCGCGACTGTTTCCGATTGCCGCCTAAACCGTCATTGATAGCGCAAACATCTTGTGCTCCTGTCGTCAAGAATGCGTCGGCCGACCGCGGCGATCGACGTTACGACAGAACCGCGGCGGCAAAGCCCGACTGGGCAGGGAGGAAGCGAATGAGCAATCCACAGGTGAAGTCTGTCATGGAGCGGCCGGTATGGGCGCTTCTCTTCGGGACGGCGTCCGCCGTCTCGCTGGCCGTCGCCATGCCGGCCGCGGCGCAGACCGGAATCGCTGTCGACCAGGAAGAGTTCGGCGGCGACGAAGACGATCTGTCCCAGGACGATATCGCCGGCGACGGTGACGTCATCGTCGTCGAGGGCATCCGCCGTTCGCTCTCGAGCGCGCAGGACATTAAGCGGGAATCGGAAACCTTCGTCGACGCGGTCACGGCAGAGGATATCGGCGCGCTGCCCGACCGTTCCGTCACCGAGGCCCTCCAGCGAGTTCCGGGCGTGCAGATCAGCCGCTTCGCCGCGGCCGACGACCCCGACCACTTCTCGATCGAAGGGCAGGGGGTGCTCGTTCGGGGCCTGACCTTCGTCCGGTCCGAGCTGAACGGACGGGACACGTTCTCTGCCAATAACGGGCGGGCGCTGAGCTTTTCGGATGTTCCCCCCGAGCTGCTGGGCGGCGTCACCGTCTACAAGAACCAGACGGCCGACCTGATCGAAGGCGGCATTGCCGGCACGGTGAACCTGATCACCCGCAAGCCGTTCGACGAAAGCGGTCAGGTCTTCGCCGGCTCGATCGAGGCGAACTACGGCGATTTCCGCGAGGAATGGGCGCCGACCGTCTCCGGCCTCTACAGCAATAACTGGATGACCGATGCCGGCCGCTTCGGCCTGCTAGTCAACGGCGTGTTCTCCGAGCTGAAGACCCGTTCGGACGGCACCCAGGTCTCGAGCTTCCAGCCGCGCGACGATTTCGGCGCGGGAACCGTCTATGCGCCCGAAGGCACGGCCATCCGGACGCAGGATTATGACCGCGAGCGTTTCGGCGTCGGCGGCTCGCTCCAGTGGGAAGACCCGAGCGAGACGGTTCTGGCCACGGCCGAATACCTTCGGTCGGAAGCCACGACCGCCTGGACGGAGCACGTCTCGGAAATCGCGACGGACAATATCGGCGATGACGCCTTCTTCACCCTTCCGGGTACGGAGTTCGGCTTCGACGATGACGGCCTGTTCTCCTACGGCTCGATCTCCGCGCCGCTCGGATATCGCGCGGATCAGGGCTCAGATCCCACCACGCCGATCTACGGCCTGCAGTCGAACAACATCAAACGCGGCGTCGATCAGGAATATCTGACGCAGGACGCCTCGTTCAATGTGAAGATCACGCCCGGCGATCGTTGGGCGTTCAACCTGGACTATCAGTTCATCGACTCAGAAGTCGAGAATACGGATTTCGGCCTCTGGGGTTCGACCTTCCAGGACATCCAGCTGGATTCCCGCCAGAGCATTCCGAACATCGTCTATCTGCCGCCGAACACGACTGGCAATGGCGACGACCTCGCCGCCTATGACTGCTCCGGCGGCATCGGCGCGAACTGCCCCGATTACATCAGCACGGTCGAGGATTTCCGCGATCCGCAATACTCCTTCTGGCGCTCCGCGATGGACCACCTCGAGCAGTCCGAAGGCCAGGAACACGCCTTCCGCGCCGATGTGGACTATGACTTCCTCGACGAGATGGGTCCGCTCAAATCGGTCCGCGTCGGCGGCCGCTGGGCGGAACGCGATCAGACGACGCGCTTCTCGACCTATAACTGGGGTGCGCTGAGCGAGATCTGGGGCAATGGCGGTCCGGTCTGGATGGACGAGGCCGGCACCGATCAGGTCGACAACTTCTACTGGAACAACTTCCAGCGCGGCGAAGTGGTCCGTCCGCCGGCCTTCCCCTATTACGATCCCAATCCGGCCGACGATTACGGCGCGACCGCCGACTTCGCCGACTCCATCGTCGCGCAGTGGCTCGCGAACAGCGGCAATCCCGACACCATCGCAGCGGGCCCGCAGGGCGGCAGCGGCGGCTGGGTCAGGCTCGCCGAGCGCCCCGGCGTGATCGCAGGCACGCCCTATCTGCCCGGTGAGATCGCCGACGTGGTCGAGGAAAACATCGGCGCCTACATCAAGGTCGATTACGCCTTCGACAATCTCGGCGATAGCGGGCTGACGCTGGACGGCAATTTCGGGGTTCGCTGGTTCCAGACCGACGTGACGTCGACCGGCTCTTATCAGTTCCCCAACGGTGCGGCGGTCTTCCCGACCACGACCGGGGACCGCGTCATCTCCGACCCGGACAATCCCGGCTTCCCGGGCGGTCAGAACCGCTGTATCGCGCCCATCCCCGACAACAGCGAAGCGGGCGTCCCGGGCGATCCGCAGGCCGATTTCGATCCGCCGGGATTCTGTCTCCTCTCGGACGCAGAGCAGGCCGAACTGCGTCAGTTCGCGAACAACTCGTCCGAGGACGTTGCGACGGATACGAAATACGACATGTTCCTCCCGAGCTTCAACGCGAAGCTGGGCGTGAGCGAGGGGATGCTGTTCCGCTTCGCTTACTCGAAGTCGATCTCGCGGCCCGACGTCGGTCAGCTGCGGAACAACTTCAACCTGTCGGTCCTGACGCAGGATGACCCGCGGACGGCCGGTCCCGATCCCGTGCCGGGCGAATCCGGGTTCTTCGGCTTCGTTGCAGCGGGCGGCAATCCGGTTCTCGAACCTGTCGAGGCGCACAATTTCGACCTGTCGTTCGAATGGTATTTCGACGAGGTCGGCTCGCTGACCGTGTCGGGCTTCTACAAGGAGATCGACAACATCATCGTCGGCGGCCAGGGCGATCTCGCCTTCACCAATAATGGCGTCACCCGCTCGGACGTTTTCGTGCGGCAGCCGACCAATTCCGACGAGACCGGCAAGGTGCAGGGCTTCGAACTCGCTTATCAGCAGTTCTACGACTTCCTGCCCGCACCGTTCGACGGTATCGGCCTCCAGGGCACCTATACCTTCATCGACAGCTCGGGCGTGCAGTCGTCGGGGGTTTCCTCGACCAGCGCGACGCCTGTCAGCGTCGATCCGGAGACAGGCGCTCCGGCCTCGACTGCGCTGATCGATCTGTCGGATTTCCCGCTCGAAGGCCTGTCCAAGCACAACTTCAACGTGGCGGCGATCTACGAGAACGAGACGATCTCGACGCGTCTCGTCTACAACTGGCGTGACGAATATCTGGTGACGGCCAGGGACGCGATCGTTCCCTATTACCCGATCTTCCAGAACGCGACGGGTCAGCTCGACGGTTCGTTCTTCTATACCGTCAACGAGCAGCTGAAGATCGGCCTTCAGGGTTCGAACCTGCTGAACGACGTCACCGAGACGACGTCCTTCATTCCGAACTCGGGCGGTCTGAAAGGGCCAAGGTCCTTCTTCCAGAACGACCGGCGCGTGACGCTGTCCGCAAGGTTCAGCTTCTAACCGCCTCCGGTTCCTCCCGGGGAAAGGCGCCGCCGAGCGATCGGCGGCGCCTTTCTCTTTTCCGGGCCGAGGCGCTAAGGCAGGGCATGGAAATGACCGAGACGCTTTCGCCGATTGCCGAGCTGCACGACGTCACGCCGGAGCAGTTCGAAAAAGAGGTGCTGCCGCAGGGAAGGCCGGTCGTCATGCGCGGGCTCGTCCGGGACTGGCCGGCGGTCGGCGCCGCCCGGCAATCGGCCGCCGCCGCCGCCGGCTATGTACGCCGCTTCGATGCAGGCCGGCCCGTCGAGACGATCTTCGGCGATCCGGCCATTGAGGGCCGCTTCTTCTACAATGACGAGCTCACCGGCCTGAATTTCGAGCGGAGGCCCGAGCGGATCGGGGCAGCGCTGGACGAGCTGTTGCAGGGGGAGGAGCAGGAGCGCGCTCGCTCGGTCTACATCCAGTCCGTGCCGACGCCGCAGAATCTGCCGGGCTTCGCAGAAGAGAACCGGCTGCCCTTCCTGCCCCCATCGGTGCCGCCGAGGATTTGGATCGGCAACGCATTGACCGTGCAGACGCATTTCGATCTGTCGCAAAATATCGCCTGCGTCGTGGCCGGACGGCGGCGCTTCACTCTGTTCCCGCCCGACCAGCTGCCCAACCTCTATGCCGGGCCCTTCGAACTCACGCTGGCAGGTCCGCCGGTCAGCATGGTCCGCCTGGAGGACCCCGACCATGAGCGCTATCCGCGGTTCCGCGAGGCGCTGGGACATGCGCTGACCGCCGAACTCGGACCGGGCGACGCGCTCTTCGTGCCCTATTTCTGGTGGCACCACGTCCAGTCGCTCGAACGCTTCAACATCCTCGTGAACTACTGGTGGAACGAGGCGCAGCCCGGCCTCGGCTCGCCTTTCGATGCGCTGCTGCATGCGATCCTCGCCGTGCGGGACCTGCCGCCTCAGCAACGGGAGGTCTGGCGCGGCGTCTTCGACCATTACGCCTTCAAGGCGAATGGCGAGCCGGTCGAGCACCTGCCGCAGCAGGCGCGGGGCGCGCTCGGTCCGCATACGGAGCGGGATCGCGCGAGGATCTGGGCCATGTTGGCCAATGCCGTCGGGCGGCAGGCGGCAAAGCGCAACGGCCCTCCGGGGCGGCCGCCGCGCCGCTAGGGCAGGGCGCTCAACGCCCTGCCGCCGGCTTTTCCTCGCGCGCCTGCGTCTCTTCGCAGGACGGGTTGCCGAGAAGCGGTCCTTCCTCCGCACCGAGATAGAGCGGCGAGGCGTTTCCGCGCCTGACAGCGACGCGTTGGAACACGACGTTCGGGTCCATCGCATAAACGCGCAGAACCTGCTGGCCAGGCTCGACCTCATGCGTCGTCGTCACGCGCATGACATTGTCCGACACGGCCTCGTTCCAGGCCGGATCATCGGGTTCGAGGTCGAAGCGGGCGACCTTTGGCGCCTCGTCGCCGAGCGAGACGGCATAGGCGAGGCCGTCTTCTCCCCGCACATCGAGCGAGGGTGACAAGGTCGTCTCCACCGTCACCTCGCCGCTCTCGAAGGCGGTAAGAAGGAAGTCGAGGCGCGGCCCCGTCCCGGGTTCAGCTGCGTCCGCCGTGGACGGCGCGACCGTCAGGGCGGAGCCGGTCCGGCCGAGATTGGGAACCTCGCGCCATGCCGAGGCGTCGCCATCGACGCGGCAGGCCGCGCTGGTCGCCTCCATCGCGACTTCCCCGCCGATGAGGACGAAGCCGCCCGCGCTCCGCGCATTCTGGGGCTTCATCACCCGCGCCACGACTGTCGCTGCGTCGCCGCCGGGGCCGGAGATAGTGACCGGAACCTCATGCTCTCCGACCGGCACGGCGTCCCAATCCGCCGTCACGGTCA
>JACLAD010011664.1_pt1 | contig 10675 bp, 4 predicted proteins | sample 8027901 | NCBI WGS metagenome assembly JACLAD01 (sample SAMN15725071, study PRJNA655200) | protist metagenome | isolation source: fluorescence activated cell sorting (FACS) single amplified genomes of... | place: Spain: Blaines Bay Microbial Observatory, Mediterranean Sea | collected 2016-07-05
AGAATAAAATATACGAAACTTCGTAAAAAATTTAAAAAACGGTGTATTTTATTTTATTAAAAGGATAGATAGATATGATAATATAATGTAGCTCAATTTTTATTAAATTTCACATACACGAACCTTCCTTCTTCAACGTTTTGTTCTTACTGCACCTCTTGGTGGTGCGACCAACCCATGTCCAACCGTTGTTAGATCTACATTTGCCATAATAGCTTTAGAGGCAAATTTTGTAAATTCAGCTTCTTTCAATGGATGTCGAAGTTTCAATTCGTGTTTAAATATCTTATTGCGTGATGTTTTTTGATCATGATTGCCATGCATCTTATCATAATTACTTTTGTAATTAAGTGTATCACCAAAACCAATACTATTAAACATATGCGATGAATCTCTTACGGATCTATACCCGTACTTATTAAAACGACTTACAGGTATAATTGTTTCACTGATTTTTCTATCTTTTATTTTTTGGGCTATAATTTTTCCTTCAGCACATGACATTGTTTTCAATTGCTCTTTTACACGTAATGCTCGATCGGTTGCATGTATTTGTCTTCTTAATTCTAATTTTCTGTCTTCAATCAATTTGAACATATTTGCACGATTTTCCTCTAATTCTTTTTCAACAACTTTTTTACGTCTTAATTCAGCTAAATACATCCCAGATATACGCCCAGTTGATCTTGTGGAATGCAACATATTTACTTTCTCGCGTTTTGGAAAATGGGACGTTGAATCCATTTGAGACGTATGTTGTAATAATGAACCTGGTCTTGAAGTTTTGGCTAAAATTGTTTTATCACGTGGTGTTATATTTGGTTGGGAATAATATGGCGTATATGTAATTAATTTATCATTTCGTATAAAATGATTGGAAGATCTTGAAGAAGATATTTGATAGTTGTTGTTGTTATCATTTTCATTTTTATTAACATTATTATTATTTATTAATGTAGCATGTCGTGCACGTGCTAATAATGATCTCCTTGCACTATTTTGCAATGTTAAACTTCCAGTTGATCTTGATGATTGCAATGGTGGAGGTACCATGATTTTAATGAAGATGATTGGTGATGATGTAATATATATAATAATCTGTAAAAAATAATTTAATATATATACTATTCTTTCTCCTACACGCATTTGTCTCTCTCAATATATATATATATATATATCCATACACAGTGTAAAATTGGGCCATATTTTTTACACCAACAATCAAAAACGGATCATTTTTATATGTATACATGTAGCTTTCTTTCCCTTAAGGCGGCCCCTATCCCCGGCTGGCCCAGTTGGCAACAAAAGCCCTGAGGATGATGGGAGTTTTGTTTTTACTCTGGTGTGCGGTGTTACTTGGGTTAGGATTAGGGTTCAGGTGCTACAGTAGGAAGTAAAAACAAGCAACTTAGTATCATATTTTGTAATCTATGATAATATTTCTACAAAATGTCAGCTTATATTTGCACGTGCTATTATTAGTTATACAGTTGTTATTGTTGGTGTTTAGCACTTTTTATAAGAATTACTTATAAATCCATAATATGTATTGATTATCGAGAGATGTGTACATCATGTTTACAAAACAATATCGATAAATATTAATTCATTGTCATATCGATATTTATTTAGATTATTAATCTAGATATAACGAAAAGGATTTATATTAGATCATTTTTCTCATTTTATCACTGTGGTCTCTCTCTCTCCCCCTCCCTGTATATATATATAATATTAATATTTATCATTTTTTGTAACATTATTATAAATTTATCCATATATTTTTATACATTACAGAAAAACAAACGACAAACATAACGTAGTATATATAGTACATAACATTAAAAAAAAAGTATGCCGATATACAAAGATGAAATAATACATAATCAACAAGATGAAGATCAAGAAGAGGAAGATAGTAGTAGTAGTGATTCAGATGATTCATCTACGGAAGAGGATAAGAAAGATACATCATCATCCGATTCTGATGATAGTAGTAGTGATGCAGACGATGATGATGATAGTAAAAAAGACGATGATAGTAAAAAAGACGATGATGATAGTCAAAAGAAAGAAGAGGAATCATCTTCTGATGAATCTTCATCTGAAGAAACATCTAGTAAAGATAGCAAGTCCACCAAAGAGGATAGCAAATCAACAAAAGATGATTCTAAATCAAAAGATGGATCGGATTCATCATCTAATCATAGTGATTTATCAAGTGACTCAGGTGCAGAAGATGATGCATTATTAAAAATTGCTAATTCGAATAAAGCTACAGCTATTATTCCAGCAGAGAAAACAGACGAAAAAAAAGATGGCGGGGGTGGAAGTAGCAGTAGTAGTGGAAGCAGCAGCAGTAGCAGCAGTGGTAGCAGTAGTAGTGAAAGCAGCAGCAGCAGCAGCAGTGATAGTGATAGTGATAGTGATAGTGATGATTCATCATCAGCAAAAAAGAAAAAGAAGAAAAAGAAAAAGAAAAAAGAAACTAGTAGTGATGAGTCAACGGAATCAGAATCAAGTTCAGACATAAGTCCAACTGATAGTGAATTTGATGAATCAGAGGAATTGATGTCAACAGATTCAGAAACAGCTGCTCGGGAATTAGCCAAAATTGTCACATTAGATAAGAAACATCGTAGGGCTGGGCATAGGCAACTGAACCAAGTCCGAAAACGAAAACAATCGATGAAAAAAATAGAAGTTAGTGAAGATTTATTTACATCCAAAACATTAGGAGGGCATACAGAGGAAGAAGAAGCTGAAATCGCAGCAGCGAAAGCAAAGTTAGAGCGTTTGCAAAAAGAAGCAGGAAAAAACGATCAAGAGTTGGAAAAATTGTTAGAAACAAATAAAAAGAAAGCCGATTTAAGAAACAAACGAGAATCGTATCGAGAACGCAGTATAAAGGCACGAGAAGGGAAGAAAAAGCGATTAAGAGAAATGGCAAAACAATTTTGGGGTGTTGTTAAAATTATACTTGCAATAGTTGGTGTTATCTGTGCCATTGTTGGTGTAACTGCTATTTTAGGTTGTGAATATCAAATGGATGGCATCAAAGACTTGCCAATTTGTTCATTTGGGAAGAATCCAAATAATGATGATGGTGATAGGAGATTGCTGAACGTGGATACCATGGATTATCTTGTTGAAAGAAAGAATCCGTACAACAATGAAATGAAAAAGAAGGATATTTCTGTTGCTATCAATGATGAATATAATACTCCTGATGTAAATAAATTTCTAAATTTAAGAGGAAGAACGAGGAAGAAGTGATTTTTCGTTTAAAAGGAAAGAAAAAGATTACGAGTATTACACTAGTTTTTTTGTTTGGTTGTGGTATCATACATCACCGGAAGTACGGTGTTTATTATTTTCATATTTAGTACGAATACATCAGTGTAAATACATGTAAATAAAAAAAGTTCCGGTGTAATTTAATTTTGTTCGTACACCGTTACACAGTGTAAAATGAAAAAAAGAAAAGCTAAAATGTGGTGTTTTCTAAAAAAAACTTAATGATATTTTTTTTAAAATTGAACCAAAATGTACACATATATATTGACTGTACTCTCTCTTTTAAATTTGATGTCATGTAGCTTTCGTCATTTATACACAAAAACAAAAATTTCTTCGAAATCTACGAATTTTGTTCACACATTAAATATATAAATATATGCATTAATATTTTTTATATATATTATCAGTATATATATAATTCCCCAGCAGATGTGCTTCTTTCCAAAAACAGATGTGATTTTAAAAAAAAATATTACTTTTTTTGAACCTCATATTGCGCTTTTCTTTTGTGTGTCAATTATACACACACAGTAGTCCACTACAAAATTTCTTTTGTTGCACGTGTTTTACCAAAAACCAAGAAGAATATAAATACTTATTCCGTCTCTGAATGTGCATTCAATACAGCAACTGCTTCCCTTGTCTTTTTCTCCAATTCGCCTTTGTCCTCTAAAAGATTTAGTAATTCAGCTGTCTCCATGGCTTCTAACAACATACCAGTCACTTTACCAGCAAATTTAGGCACAATTTGATTAATGCGTGGATACAATTGCTCGCCAATCATATTTTTTTGTTGAGCAGGTGATGCATTTGCCAACATTGCTGCGGTTAATTTTTTTTGCTGCAGCATTTGTTGTTTCGCAGCTTGCGACATTTGCTGCTGCTGCACTTGATGCATTTGTTGTTGATTACCCCCTCTTTGCCCATTTTGTTGTCTTCGATTTTGGTTGCTATTTCGTTGATTCTTTGAATATCCATTATTTTGCCTACGGTTACCTCTTGGTCCTCTAGGTCCTTGACCACCATTTTGTTGCTGCATCATCATCGTTCCACGTGGCATTTGCATCATTTGAGCGTAGCCATAACCACCACGAGGCATATTCATTTGCATTTGTGGCTGTCCACGTCCCATTGCCGCCATGTTCATCATACCTTGTGCACCCATCATGCCTGGTTGGTACATTTGGTACATTTGAGCATACATTTGATTCATGCCCATTGGATTCATTTGCTGCATCATAGGATTCATCATATTGCGTGGCATTCCACGTCCCATATGACCTTGCATCATGCCTTGACCCATGAATTGGTTTTGCATTTGTCGGCGACGTGTTGGTTTTGGTTGTGCTATAGATACAAACAATTGTTTGCCTTCCAATGATTTTCCATTCATTTCATTCAATGCTTTGCTTGCTTCATCTGCACTAGAGAAACATACAAATCCGAAACCTTTATTTTTTCCAGATTTGCCCGTCATTACTTTTGCTGACGATATGGTGCCATGATCATTGAATGCTTTTCTTAAAATATCGTCCGTAACAGATTCTGATAAATTTTTAACATATAAATTTCTTCCTTGGAATTTATTCAAACGTTCCAGCTTTTGGTTTTCAATGCGCTCTCGCATTTCACGCTCTCTGTCGGCTTTTCGCTGTGCCCTGGAGACGATTAAATATCTCTTATTTGATGTATCTTCAACAGCATCAGTTGTCCCAGTAGAATCATCCGTCGTTTTTTCTGCATCCTTCTCGCCACCTTCTTCCGTTGTAGCAGTTGCATCATTCGTCGTTGCTTCCCCATCCTCAGCTTTTTCTTTGTTCGCGCCATTATCTGCACCATCCTGTTGCGAGCTTTGATTTTTTCTATTTGTCCTGATTGTGGTATAATTTGAAATAACTGCATCTTCCGCCAATTCATATTTTCCATGAAGTGCTTCAATAGCTGCCTTTGCCTCTTCATGAGTTTCCATATCTACAAAACCAAATGTTGCTTTGTTTTCGTCCTCCGTGCTTTTCAATATCACACTTGTTACAACACCGTATTGTTTAAAAATTTCTTTCAATTTGTCTTCATCCCAACCTTCCGGTATATTTTTGACATACAAGTTGGTCCACTCTAATGTCTTTCGCTTTTGTTTTTGGAACCTTGAAACATATACTTCTTTCTCGTTAATTTTCATACCATTAACACGCTTTATAGCTTCATCAGCACTAGTTTCATTTTCATAATGTACAAAACCGTATCCTTTTGATTTGCCACTACGATCCGTTGCAACTTTGCAACTTAAAATAGCACCAAACATGCTGAAAGTATCATGCAATTGCTTGTTGTCAATCGTTTCATCTAAATTTTTGATGAAGATATTTGACTTGTTATTTTTACGCAATGTTGGATTACGGTTAGACCACATAATTCTGCAAGCACGTCCTTTAATAGGGGAGTAGTTCAACTCATCCATGGCTTTTTGTGCATCTGGTAAGGAAGTGAAATTTACATATGCATAGCCCATCGACCGTTTCGTTGCTAAATTACGGCATACGCGTACTGATACAACACTAGCCACTTTTCTGAAATGATCGAATAACACAGTCTCTGTCACATCTTGGTTCAAGTCACCAACATACAAGGAAGGTGACTTATGAAAAACATTTGCACCGCCTGGACCCGTACTTACTGGCGAAACCATTATAGGACTATTATTAGCACCAGGACCACCTGGGTAATTAGTATTTATATTAATTTGTGGCGCAGTCCCATTCGCTGTTGCTGTATTAGCAGTGGCAGCGGTAGCAGTTGCATTATTATCTTTTACAACTTCACTTTCAGTGTTTACTTCAGCCATTATTTTATTTTTTTTTTGTTAAACTATAATTTTGACTATATCTTTTTTATAAATTAATAAATTTGCAGTAGTTGAATATAATATATCTGATGATTAAAAAGTATATACTTGAAGAAAAAAACAATTACACACTTTCCGTAAAAATGACAATTCTTCCTTGAAATCAATTACAGAAACACACACACGCACACGATTGACACGATAGATACAAATGCCACATACCTCTTCCAACACAACAATAATTGTAGTGTATAGGATAGTCTAAAGATATCTAATTATCAAGCTCCCGTTTATTCATTTTTCCATTTTTTTATATGGATATGATCCAAATCTGAAGGGGTTTTCAATACTATTTCCATACTAGCTACCAGAAAAAAAAGATTTTGTAAGAAGATCATACTAAATTTGGCTGGCCACAGCAGCACACACAGGCGTAGTATGTATGATATGTCCATCCTAGAGATCATCAGGCGTTGTGCCGTGATGGATCATTTCATCGACTTCCAAAAGACTTCTTCAGCCCTATAAATAGCCCATTTTCAGTATAATACTTGCTGTGTCCATTGTACCTCACTATTAATACCTGGTACATACCTGTGGCGGGCTGGCATATCTCACTGGCACACAGCCTTTTTTTTGCGCGTTATTATCAGGGCACCAGGTAATACTCCTTATATTATGTTTGTTGCACTACTGATGCAGCACTTTCGTTTTTTTGTTACTCCTGGTACTATTAAAGTAACAACTTAAACTATTATTATTAAATAATACGTATTGATTGGTATAAGTTTATTATTATATACACTTATTGTGTAAACTAAAAGAAAAAAACAATACTGACACCATCGATATTTATCAAAGCAATACAATCTTTGTCGTTGTCTCTCTTTCTCTCACTATACAACCAAGATGAGCAACTTGTTGATTACGATCATGGTGGACGTAGTTCCTACTGAAATTTTAACTTATTTAGATCCAAAAACATTTTTAAAAACAATATTAACATGTAAATCGTTATATGATCAAAAATCAATACATAAATTAGTTGTTAAACTGTATATATCAACCACTCTAAATATTTCATTTGAAGAAGCATTATCGTTTACCAAATTTAAGCTTCATACAGAGGAATCTTGGATCAAAGTCTTTTCATTTTTATATAATAGACAGAAATGTTATTCGCCAATTTTAACTGGAATAACTTTAAGTTCTGGTAGTGAACACTCTCTTTTATTATCAGATAACGGCGAATTATACTCATGGGGGTACGGAATTTTAGGAGCCTTAGGGCATGGTGATACTAGAACACAACATATGCCGAAAAGAATAATGCATTTCAAAGATCAAAGAGTCATTGACGTTTCGTGCGGGGAGCAGCATACATTAGCTGTAACAAATGATGGGCGAGTGTATGGGTGTGGATGGACATCTAATGGTAGGCTTGGATTAGGAGGTGGATTAAACGCTGGAATTGGATTTCATCGTTCGTTGCCTACTGGTATAAGACCAACTATACCAATAAAAAGAGTAAGTTGTGGTGGTGCGCATAGTTTATTATTAGCGACATCTGGTGTTGTGTTTTCATTTGGAAAAAATGATAATGGTCAATTAGGTACAAACGATAAGAAAACTAGAATGGGTGCAACAATTATCAACTTTATACAAGGCAGGAAAGACCAAGAGTTAAATACGTCGAATAATAATGGTATTGATGATAAAGCAATTTTACGTTTTCAACAAATTGAAGCTGGGCAAGCACATAGTATGTTTTTATCTACAAATGGGTTTATTTATGCATGTGGCTGTAGTTGTGGAGGAAGATTAGGAATAACTTCACTAGAAGACATACTTCAACCGCAACCTATTGAAGGAATTTTTGGTGGCGATACGACAAATACTAATAGCGATATGAATCGTAATAGTATTATTGGAGAATTAAACGAAACATATGCTATATTCGTAACAGCTGGTTCAGCACATAATATTCTTATTGATAATTTATATAGAGCATGGTCATTTGGATGGGGGGGTCAAGGTTGTCTAGGTATTGATCGAGCCATGTCTATTGATCAAATGGTTGTTCATCCCTCTCCAATCGAATCGTTGATTGATATTCCAATCGTAAACGCATCAGCTGGTGTAAGTCATTCATTGTTTGTCTCCAAATCTGGTGCAGTATTTAGTTGTGGTTTCGGTAAACTTGGAAGATTAGGATTAGGTAGTCATGGTACTGAAATGCGGCCACGTATTATTTCTTCAATTTTAGGTACATATAAAGTTGTTTCAGCTTCTGCTGGTGGTGTACATTCAATTTTTATTACTGAATGTTCGACTGTGTTAGCATGTGGGTGGTGTATTCGAGGACAAACAGGGACTGCTCTAATTTCCCCATCTTCACCAAAAAGAAGCAATCTTACTAATTACAATGACGATGATGATGCGTCAACAGAAGATTGTGTTCTTGTACCAACGCCAATTCATATATTGAATGGAAAAATTCATGTGAAAGTTAATAATGAAATTACAGATAATAATATTAATAATTTTAACGGAGTAGTTGGCAGAAGAAAACTGAAACGGGAAACAAAAGCAATTTGTCTAATACAAAATAAATTAAGACGTATATTAGCAAAACAACGATTTAAAAATAAAATTAATGAAATATGGATTAAGACATACGATTATCGCACTGGTTATTTTTATTATTACAATCAGCAAACAAAAGCTTCGCAATGGGTTAAGCCATATCAAGGGATTTTAAATGAGTTTGAAGATGTACCTATGACAAAGCGATCGTATCAAATATTTCAAAAAATATATGAAATCAAGACTGCACCTTTATCAGTAGTTGCGACAACTATACAAAAATATTATCGTGGTTGGAGACGTAGAAAAAAAACGCAAGAGTACATTCAAATGCATTATGAAAAGCTATTTGATTCGGAACGTAATGCATACTATTATTTTTCAAATTTGACAAATAAAGCACAGTGGGAAAAACCAAAATTATTATTTGAAAATGAAGACCTTTTGTTAGCAAAATAGTGTCTCATATATTGCAAACTATAGAGAGGAGAGAGATATTTTTTTACTTTGGTGGAAAAGTGTGTGCGCGTGTGTGCGAGGAGTACATTGAGATGAGCGATGTGTGTGTTTGTGTGTAAAATTAAAAACACACATCAATATAAAATAATATTATTTTTTAAAATAAAAAAATTTTTTTTTAGGACAAAAAAAATAGCACACTCTCTTCCTTCTCTTTTTTTTAATCGATTTGATCGGCTCCTTTATCAAATTGAAAGTCCCAACTGACAGCATACCCTTTCAATGGGTGAACTGGTTGCAATCCACATGCATTATTTATTGTTTTCATCTTATTGTATTGCGTAACTAACACTTTTGACTCTTCTTCTACATCCTTTTTTACGTACCTTAAACCTACGCCATCTAACGAGTTATGACCTCCATGGCTTGGCAATAAATTAGCTATTTGTTTTGATTGCAATAAAAACGATTTAGCTTGAAGACGTTTAATATGCCCTGTTTGAATTTTTGTTTTAGCTGCTTTTAAATGTTTCATCATTTTTTTGCCCATTACATGCTTATTTTTTTGGTTTCGATTTGCTTGTTTATTACTATCTAATTTTGCCATTTCTAACGGATCTAGATCGCGCAATTGTTGTTCAATTTCTTCTTCCCATCTTGATTTCAATGCAGGTGCAATGGAACCTGATAAATCATATTGTTTAGACGCGTATGTCCGTATGGTTCCTTTGACGCCTAGGCCATTAATTCGTGGATATCGCATGACAAAACTGGCACTTCTTTTGCAAATATCAGCAGCAATTGGTACGGATTGACCAGGTGCCATTTTTTGCTCTATGAGTTTTCTTGATGCTACACCAAAGCTTTTTCTATCAAATGGATTTAAAATAGTATCTTCATTCTCATCATCTTCCATATCATTCGTTCCTTCCGGTGCTGCAAAAAATCCATTTGCATTATTTGGTTTCGCCTTACGTTTCTCGCGTCGTACTGCTTTAAGTTGATCTCTTTTTTTTTTATGTCTTTCTAAACGTTCTAGAGTTGGCTTCCACCAGCTTGAGATTAACATGCCAACCTTTGACTTTTCCCATGGTAATGGGTAAGATGTCCACGGCTTTCGTGTTGCTCTTGATGTTCTACTTTCTAACTCATCTCTATTTAATGTAATTCTTAAATGCGCACTATCTAATATTTGTTGCTTATGGCGCGTTAATTTTTTTTCTGTGCATAAGACGACTGGAATTTCCATTCCAAATTCAAACAAGCTTCTCATTAAATGTGGTCCAAACAAATTGGTCAATTGCATCGGGATAAATAGTAAATTAAATTCTATTTTCTTTTCTTTTGTACCTTGCATTATCATGGCAACGAATGAAGCAACATCGTCTGTAATTTCACATTTGCATGGCATATATAATTCATGGCTCGCACGTTCAATTAAATATTTTGCAGACTTTGCTTGGGATATGTCTTCATCAAGGATTA
>JACLAD010012335.1_pt1 | contig 10673 bp, 11 predicted proteins | sample 8027901 | NCBI WGS metagenome assembly JACLAD01 (sample SAMN15725071, study PRJNA655200) | protist metagenome | isolation source: fluorescence activated cell sorting (FACS) single amplified genomes of... | place: Spain: Blaines Bay Microbial Observatory, Mediterranean Sea | collected 2016-07-05
TGACCTGGGCCGCTGGTGGGGCCACTGTTGCTTGGGATAATTGGGGTGCCGCTATTCGCAAGGCCTACAACACGACTAAAAAGTCCGAGGAGGATATTTTCGTCACAACCCTGACACTTTGGACGGACAATGGGGCCGCAACTCTTGGCCCCGCATGGAAACCGAGGAGTGATGCTGTTGCCCCAGCGTACACAAAATTAGGGGGCGGAGTCGAGTTCATGAATTGGAACTGGTCCATGGTAAATATAGATGTGCTCGGTTCGATATCCGACAACGTCAAAGAGGTGGGGACAAGCCCTCGTGGCCTGCAGCTAGATTGTTGGGTGAGTGTGAATGTGTGTGTTATGCGCCCTTCTACGAGCCCCACCTCATCACCCACGCTTTGAACAGTGGTACCCGGTGACTGTGCCCAACCACCCGTTTTGGTGCGTTTCTGATTGGGTGGGTGTGAATGTGTGTGCCATGCGCCCTCCTACGAGCCCCACCTCACCACCTACGCTTTGAACAGGTTCTCCCCGAGGAATTTTATGTAAATGGAACAGGGGGCGTCCGAAAGAGGACCGGGCTGCCTTTGATGCTGTACTTCCCAGCGCCTTGTGTAAGTGCAGTCAATGTGCGCGCCATTACCGCCCTTATCCGCGAGCCTTTCTTACCACCATGGCACGGACAGCTAGATAATGTCTGGAACGAGGGGGGCAGGTATCGGTGGGCCGAAGGCACGCAAGGCAGCAATTTTCTCGTCCCTATCGCTGACGATTCGTACAAGTTCTGGTCTGATGTGTTTGCCTATGGTGAGATGCTCGCTTCGAAAGGCGTCGAGGACGAGGAGGATCCTTGGCCAGGCCAATGGTTGCCCCCAATGGTGAAAGAAGGGTGGAAGGGCACCAACCTCGCTGCCTACGAGACTGACTTCTATCACAATATTGTGAGCAAAGTCCCAGAGTTTCGATCTGTTTTTGGTGCTGGGGAGCAGTTCTTGAGAGGGATCCACGATGCCTGTGCCGATCGGGGGATGACGGCGCAGGTGAGGGTGTCTTGCTCGTACTTATTTTCATGTTGTTGCTATTAGATCTTACTCACTTTTAGACTTTGCCACTCAAATCGCATTAATCACTCCAGCTTTGCGCCGGTAACCCACCGAGCTTCTTGGAAGCGCTGACTCTGCCGTTTGTGACAAACGCGAGGGTGAGTCTCTACCTTAGTGGCCGTAGAAGTGTGCTTTTCCCCGACCCAAAGTGACCTGTCATCTTTTGTATAGGCCTCAATCGATTATGACTGGGACGGTGATCCCCCAACGAATGGGGGGCCTCGGTCCAACAATGGCGCACACAACTGGGCTGCAGCTGACAACGGATACGTCTTTTGGGCTTCACGCATCGCCCCAAGCAAGGACAACTTTTGGACCTCGAACCCCGACCTGAGCCCCTTTGGTTACCACAAGGACTCTGGTAGGAATGGGATGGACGCGGAGCTCCATGCTGTTGTCGCTATTTTGAGTACTGGCCCTGTCGGACTCGGTGACACGTGTGTTTTCGCTACCTGCTACACAAACGGGAGCATCGTGAGGAGGCTCGCGCGTGAAGATGGCATCCTGCTGCGACCCGACCGCCCCCTCGCGCCTGTCGATATTATGTGGGGCTCGCTTCTTAAAAATGCACCCGATGACAAACAGCGGACTATGCCTGGCCTTTGCACTAAGAAACAAGAAGATCAGGGTAACACGGCGAGCTGTGGCGCCAGGCTCTGGCAAACCCACGCGACTATCGGCGTCGAGATGGCAGATGCGCCGGAGTTGGCTACAAGCCCTACTCGCAAACTCGTGAGCCATGCTGCATTCGAGGGGACGGCCACCGCCACAGCGGAGGATTATGTAAAAAACAACAAAGTGTTGTTGCAGCACCTCATCGTTTCCGTTGACCAAGAAGATAACTTCGTACTAACCAGGTCGGACCTCTACCCGCGCATCGGTGTGAACAGGAGTCTTGTATTTATTAGAAGAGCAGACTTTGGTGGCGGTAAGGGTACTGCTGGCTGCATGGTGGGGGCCGATGCTATCAGTACTGGCTGCGTCAAAATGCTTGGGCCCGGAGAGGAGGAGCTATTCGATGTAACGACACAAAATACTTCCTGCTCCACAGGCTCTGGGGGAGACTGTTCCCACAGAGTGGGGGTGTGGCAGGTCTTTTTCGCTGCGCCCGGAGACGATCTTGTGGTCCTCGGGGATCTTCGCGCCTACGTGAGCCTGAGCGGGTATCGTTTCAGGCTCCAAGCCGAAGGAAATAGGATGATAGCAGTTGGCAAGCCGGGCGAGGCCGTGCCCGTGACATTTCTCAGGAAAACAGCCAGCGGGGCTTGGATTGTCGGCGCTGTGACTGTATTGGTCGGGTCGGGGGGAAGGGTTGAATTCGACATATATAGGGATTACTCATCTACGAGTAGCTAAGTAGAGTACTAGTACTACTACTTAGTAGTAGAGTACACCCTTAGATCAAATAAGATAGAAACATCGCGAAAAGGTGAGATCTCCAAGTAAAAGCCCGCTCTTACTGAAAATATAATCATAGTATTTATGCGCCACCTGAAAGATGAGGCGAACATGAGTAAGGCCCTCCGTGCGTAGAGCGCACTTCGGCAAAAATCTGCCAATTTCAGACTGCCGCCCCTTCTACAAGACGCCGCCGCTCTTTTTTGGATAGAACCTCGTCCACGGGGCTGGGTACTTTTATAACTACGCACACTGAGTCACACACAGGCCAACGTCGCCCTGCAAAAAAGAGGGGCATGATGGCAAAACAAAAGTCCTTGCCTCAGCTGTTGATGAACGGCAAGCTGTTTTTGAATTATTATATTGGATAATGTTTAAGAGACGATTAAATGTTCCATTTCTGAGCGTTTCAGCCACTCTTTTTCACAAGGGCGAGAACGCCTTGAGGGAGAGCAATTTCTAATTGTTTTGCGCGGTGCTCTACGATGGCACCGATTGTACTAGTAAGGACTATGACACCTTCCACTTATTCGCAAATCAGCTCTTCAATAAGATTTTCAGCTTTGTCATACTCTCCGACCAGCCAGATGATGTACCTTACGTCGACCCCGATCGATCGAGAGAATTTGCGGCTCCACTTATATTCGTTCATCAGTCCTTGCCTTTGCCTATCAAAATTTATTGCCACCAATTCCCCGCGCTTGTTCATGACCGGGGAACCACTATTGCCACCGACCTATAACATATAATGGGTTGAGGTCACATTCGCCAAAAGAGCAAAAGAAAAAGTGTGGGGCTTTGCACTCCTCACCGTATCTGTTGAGTAGAGCAAGCACACGGGCACTTTTTGCTCACCCTCCCCGGCGGGGCAGCCTTCTAGTATCCGAAAGAGGCGCTCCGGGCAGTCGAATTCGGATCTAGCACTTTCTCTGCCTGCAATCAGTTTTGCCTCTGTGGCCTTCTCTAGAACACCCGAGAGTGTCGTTTGCGGTAAATGTGCCACAGCATCCGCTGCACTGTAACCCTCCACGAACCCGGCCGAGAGCCGGAGAGAGCCCTAGCATGTTGTTTGCGGATTGGGGTGAGAATGATGCCAGGGAGATGGGGACAGCACACATACGTCAATCCTTACGTTGCAATCGGGATAAAACTCTTCATCGCAACCCTGCTGCTGGTATTCAAGGAGCTCCGCAAGGAGCACATCACGCTCGCTAATCAGAGCCTTTGATGAGTCTCTGTCGCGTTGGTAGGCTTCCCAGAGTGCCGTAGCAACTTTCACAAAAGGGTCCTCGAGCCAAGCCTCTACCAGAGAGGTTTTTATCTCGTGGCTAAATATTTCGGATAAACAGTCAGCAACGGGATCGTTGACCATCATCAAGAGTTTCGAGTCGCCCACGGCTGCACCCTTGGCAGTTCCAGCGTTTTTGAGAATCGTCTCTTGAGTGGACTGCAAGCACCGCGATAACACCTCGTCATCTCCACAGGACGCTTTTAATTTGTCTAGCAAGTTGTAGCAGTCGACCAACAAGTCCGCTTCGTGTGGTAGATGCACATCCCGCAGCTTCTTGGTCAGTCGCTTAATGAGGAACGGCAGGTTGCGCACACGGTAACCGGATTCTCGCTCGGAGTCCGGCTTCTTCACTTCTTCGGCAAGGTACTCGTGGATGCTGTGGCCTGCAGCCAGTAAAGCGGATCCGCCATAAATACCCCGAAGGGATTGAAGAGTTGATGAGACAAGATGATCTGTTTTGAATTTCTCATAGATTTCACCGAGCCTGTTTAAAATACTTTTCACTGGCCTGCCGCCAGTCGTGCTGCCCTTTGTTGCCTTCTCCATTAGAACTGATTCTTCGGCAGAGCGCTCAGCGAGCAGCTTGAGTTTGCGCATCATTGTAAGCTTGCCTTTGGAGCGCTTGAGCTCATTTGCGAGCCCCTTCTTGGTGCTTTTGTGTCGTTTGTCGTTTAGATTCGAGGCGAAGTCGAAGCAGCCAGAACACGCCACCAGCTCTTACCTCCCGAGTTTAAGAGCTGCTCCGCTGCTGTGGCCCTCGTGCGAAGCAATCAACCTGTAATTAAAAAGCTGCATAAGCGGTAGAGCCTTGGGCATCAGGTTCAACAGTTCTAGAAAACACAAACTCGAGCTTTTTCGTAAAATCCTGCACCATATGGGGGACAGCCACAGTGTCTGCATATTTCAGGCGAGGTGAAGGCGCGTACCCTAAGGTGCAGTTATGCGTGAGATTGAGTTCACTGAGGGGCGCACAGATCAATCTTACTCATGGTGCTACCCGGGAATCCCAACAAAAGACCATATCGCCCTCCTTGATATTGTTGGCAACCGAGGGCCTTTTAACTTTGCTACCATCGTGTTTGGATAATGTGAGATATAGTGTGTGTGTGTGTGTGTGTACGGGGTAGATGGAGCAGCACCTACATGAACGATTTAGAGGAATCGAAAGGCACGTTTTCCGCATTGTAGCCCAGCCAGCTACCAATGCCAGCGGCAGGCGGGACATACGCCCTAAGGAGGGTGAAGTCAGCAGTGTGGCGTGGCCACTCAAAGTTGTCAACGTCTCCACCGAAATTCCCGAGCCTTGTGGACCAAAGATTAAATAAGAAGATAAATACACCAATATAAATTAGATGCGGTGAGAATTAGGACAAAGGCCGCAATAATCTGGGGGTGAGATTAATGGTGAAGAGAGAATAAGTGTGCTGCCCGCGCTTTTGCACGGGGACAAAAGCGTGGGCGGCACATCGTGCGCGCGCAAACACTCACGACTTCGGTGGGACATATACAATCCGGACGTCCTGCAATCGCTTATAAGTGAATAAAACATAGGACTTATTTGCACACATCTCGACGACGTCGCAGCGAATTTCTCCGTCCACGCCTCCGGGGGCACGACTATCCTGGGCGGCTTGGGCAGTATCCTGCCGAGCATCCCGGATCTTATTTGCTCGCTGAAGGGGGTCCGCTTCCCCTGAAAAACTCTCTAAAATTTTCTCAGAGACGTCTTCGCAGGAAATGGTGATCCAGCACTCTGCCGGGTGTGGTGAGGTGAGTTTGGTGTGGTGGGCGCCGCGCGCCGCGCGCGCGGCCCCCCCCCCCAGGCATGGCCACCTTACCATAATTTGGGCCCTCGATCTGTTAGTGTTAATTGTTGTGAGATTGGGGCACCGAAGAGGCCAGTGCGGGCGCGGCGTCTTGCTTGCGCGCTCAATAACGCGGGCACCAGCACTTACTTCCTCTGAAAGAGATCTGCTAACGAACCCATCGCGCACATAGTCGATATCATCTTTAGAATCGATAGAGGCACGACGGACTGCATCGTAGGCTAGGTTCGCGTCGGGTGTGGTGAGAATGAAGCTGTAGATAGGCATATTGCACGTAGCCGGCGACACTTGCCAACGTGCCAATTCGTTACAATCAAGCCCTGCGGTGAAACCTACAAGACAAGCTCAATTTAATAAGGTGGGGCCGGGGAATAATTGATCGGGTCGTGAAAAAAGAACTCACAAACGAGCCGGTCCCGCCCCTCCCGGCTTCAAGTGCATCGAATCTGTAGTGAGTTGAGGGCGAAGAGGCCGTTCCTCCAAAAATAAAAATAAAATGTTTGAGTGCAACAATGGCGGCTTACCTGTGCCTACAGAGACGAGTGCATCCGAGAGGGCTCTTTCGGCGCCGCTGGTGCCGTCTATCATCTCGGCATCCAGTTCAAGGCCCATTTTCTTCAGCATGGGTTCAATGGACTTGGTGGAGGTTATAGGCCAGGTTCGGAAGCGCGGGTCAGATGTTGTCGTCTCCATTTGAGGAATATTAATAAATGACATATTTTAAAAGTAAGGTACTACTTAGTACTATTAAGGTAATAGGGTAAGTCTTAAGGTACTACTTAGTAGAGTAGTACATACATGTCATAATACCATCATGATTAGAATATGAAGTAAAGTATCTGAAATAGAACCTTTCCCATGCACCAAACACTTTACGAGTATGTAGTATGTACAGTACATACACCAAATACCTTACAAAGTATCTACTTTATGTATATAAATATGTTTACAGTAAGTAGAGTAATACTAATAGTATGACATATTACAGTACAGTATGAGTAAAGACTTGTAATAAGTCTTAGTAATAATTTACATAGGAGTAAGTAATACTACTTAGTACTAAAGTAATACATACAGGATGTACCATATGATATTATGTGCTCACTACTTAGTATCTAATTATTCTAATACTGTTATGTAAATAGTAAGTAATAGTAGTAAAACCAGGGCCTACAATGTACTAAGTACAGTAGAGAGAGTGATCACTGATATTAATTATTAATTAAACCGGGCTTTGGGTTTTGTCATAATCCGGAGTAACAAAGTTTTGGTACAGTACTAGTAGAGATAAGGTATTAGAGTAATAGTATGTACTCTACTTAAGTATGTAAGTACTAAAGTAGTACTTTACTCTAGAGTAGAGTACTACTAGTAGTACTCTAGAGTAACATTTTAAACCGGACTTTGGGTTTTGGCTGTCCATCGATCCGGTTTGAATTGTTACCTACGGTACTTACTCTACTTGTTACTTTGCCATGCACAACGCAACATGCTGGCTTTTATTTTTTGCGGCCTGCATTTGCTCTCCGGTGCCAACAGACATCGCACGCCACAGCCCCGCGTAGCGATTTATGGCGCCACCCCCGCGGGCTGCGCGGCAGCAGTTGCCGCTGGGCGCTTTCATAAGGACGTGTCGGTGGTCCTCATCGAACCGGGGCTACGCGTGGGGGGGATGACTTCTGGCGGGCTCGGGCACACTGACCTGGGTCTGGGCGGCAAAGAGCTGGGTGGGATCACGCGGGAATTTTACGAACGCGTTTCGGCGTACTATGGTTCTCCCAAGAATCTCTCCGCGACTCAGTGCTACCAGGTCGAGCCCCATGTCGCGACGGCAGTGTATGGCCGAATGCTTGCCGAGGCCAACGTTTCGGTTATGCTCGGCCACCGGCTGATCGCTTCGCAGAAGAAGGCCTCAGATCCAGCTACAGTGGAGTCACTGTCTCTTGAAGCTACAGGAGGGCGGCAAGACGGGGTGGTCAAGGTCACAGCTTCTGTTTTCGTCGATGCTAGCTACGAAGGTGATCTGATGGCGAGCGCTGGGGTGTCATATATCGTTGGCCGCGAATCTCAGCAAGAATATGGCGAGGTGGACGCCGGTCGACTGGCACCCAATAATGTCCTTAGCCGATACCAGTTCCAGCAACGGCTAAACGGCAGCACAAGCAGCGGCAAAGTGCTGCCGTTCATATACGCTGGCCCGATAGCGACCGTAGGCGCCGCCGATCAGAAAGTCCAGGCTTACACGTTCAGGCCGTGCATGAGTAAGCTCAGCGGGGGTGGAGCGGTGGCCGTGCCCCCGCCTCGCGCCTACGACCCGCTGCAGTGGGAGCTCTTCCGCAGGCTGCTCGCCGCATCACCCGATGTCCAACTCAAGGACTATCTGTACTTCGCCGGCCCGCTGGGCAATAGCAGCAAGAGACCCAACGGTGCGAAGTACGACGTTGGGACGAATGGCCCGATATCCCTCGACTTAATTGGCGGCTCGTGGGAGTACCCCGAAGCCAATGCGTCGGCAAGAGCGCAGATCGTGGACGCGCATGTGCAGTACTGCCTGGGCTTCTTGCATTTCTTGGCGACAGACGCAGCGGTGCCTGCTGCGATGCAGAACGAGATGCGCGATTGGGGCTTGTGCAAAGACGAGTTTGCGGGCGAGGAGCCAGCGCACTTCCCGCGGTCGGCTCTCTACGTCCGGGAAGCCAGGCGGATGCGAAGCCAAGTGGTGATCACAGCGCACGATCGGTTAGTCAATACAAGCAAGGTGGACAGCGTGGGGCTCGGCAGCTACAACTGCGATTGTCACATGAATGAGAGGATTATCGCGCCTCCGATCCACGGCGCGCCCAGCGCATCCAGCGGCGAAGGTGGGGGCGGCGACAGCAACGGGGAGCTTTGGGTTCTAAACGAGGGTTGGCTCACAAAGGATTTTCCACACGTGGCATGGGAGCTGCCGTATGCCATGATGGTGCCGCCACCCTCGCAGGCGAACAATCTGCTGGTGCCGGTAGCAGTCTCGGCGTCCCATGTCGCCTTCAACGGCGTCCGCCTCGAGCCGACGTGGTCCGTCCTCGGCCATGCAGCTGGTGTGGCCGCAGCAATGGCAGCGACAAGCTCCTCGACACGCCACGCTGTCGCCGAGGTCGACGTACCCCAGCTGCAGGCCCTGCTGGTAGCGGCCGGGCAGCTCGTCCGCAAGGAGCAGGTTCAAAGGGTCGAGCCATCGATTTGGTGCGGGTGAGAGGGCGGGCTGTGGGCCGGCCCGGCCCTGGGCTCTGTGCCACTGGGTATGTACATGAACCAGTGGCTTTGAGCCCGACCAAAAAATTCTAAAATTAAAGTGGGCTGTTGAACAAATTATAGCAAACCTGCCGGGCCCCTGCCAGAGGGCGCGTGGCGCTGACATTGTGGGTGCGTTGAAAAAGGCCCCCCTAGAGAGCTGCAATATGTCAGCATCCTCCTTCTCCGGTGACAAAGGGTTAATTAAAGACATCGAAGGGTGTGTGTGTGGAATAAGAACCAGTTTTAGAACCTGTCAAGGAGAAAACATGTGAAGAGATACAGAAAGAAAAATTTGAATTACTCGGCCATGATCCGCTCGCGATCGTTGGCGATTTCGATGGCTATCTCAGGTTTTTCCCGGAAAGCTCCACTTTGCAAGCCGACTCCAACACCTCCAACACACTCTCCAGATAATCTTCGAATGTTAGCCCTCTAGAAAAAGCGCAGCCCATCTTGTTTTGCTTATTTACTCTACTCCAAAGTAAAGTAAGGTATGTTATTAGATACTTTTAAGTAAAGTAAAGTGCGGGCCCACTTGTAGTCAGGTCACCATCACCAATTCAAAATGTCTTTTGTGGTGTTTATTGTGCTGTTAGTCATGAGATTTGGCTTGGCCCACCGAGTGTTGTGGAGAAATATCCTATAGCGGCCATCCGTAAATTCTCCGAAAGTGAGGTAAGCATCCTTTGCACCGGCTGTACTTGAGGCAAAGATGGCCCTGCCGCCATGGTATATCACGAAATTTCCATCGCCCTGCATTGCTGCTATGGCGCCTGGCGCATCTGCAGTATTAGAGGCCCATAGGGCCTCGCCGCCCTTTCGGAACACAAGGTTGCCGTCACCTTGCATATAGAGGGCGTATTCTTTGTTGCGTAAGTATTGTATGCACTCACCACTGTTGAGTTCCTGCCCGGCCAGCAGCCGAAACCCTTTACACCCAAGGGTTGTTGTGACAGTGGCGAATATAATAGCTGCCAGAAAAGCAAAGCGGCCCAAAAGCTGCATTGTCACCGTGTGATGTGGGTTGTTTGCGCCGGTGCGAATCAGTCTAAAATAAATCTAAGAAACACCCTAGAGTAGCTACTATATAACATATTACGAGTATGAAAATATTATCTAATAAATTAATTAAGACTACTCTACGAGTACATACTGTACAACTAATACTTTTACTCGTACGAAAGGGTACCCGTGCTCTGGTATGTAGATTGAGAGTAAAATTTTTAATTTAATTAATACTATTGCAGTAGTAGAGTACTTACTGCTAGATATGTATGTATGTATTACGTAAGTACGTACATTACGAGTACTAAGTACACTGTATTTAATACCACTACGAGTACGAGTAAGTATCTACTCGTAGGGACTTACTAGTACATATCTACGAGTAATAAGACCACGAGTACGAGCACTGGTATTACTAGTACGACGTACTCGTGTTACAGCTAGAGTACCCTACTAGTAGGGCATACTGCCATACTCGTACTCTAGCTCTGCGAGTAAGTAGTACTTAGCAGCGGCAGCTGCTAATACTAAACTCGTAATAGCAGGGGGCTTCTCGGTAATACAGTAATACTGTACTAGTATCTAATAATGTATTACAATGTATCATTATGTATGTCATACCGTAATACTCGTACATACTTACTGTAGATACATAGATAGTAGATATATACTCGTACGAGTATGTACGAGTACAGTATTACAATCATCAATGACATACGAGTACTTATGTCTTAAGACTTACATACTCGTAAAGTACTCGTACTCACTCACCCAGGACTCGGGAGTCAGT
>JACLAD010016822.1_pt1 | contig 10672 bp, 11 predicted proteins | sample 8027901 | NCBI WGS metagenome assembly JACLAD01 (sample SAMN15725071, study PRJNA655200) | protist metagenome | isolation source: fluorescence activated cell sorting (FACS) single amplified genomes of... | place: Spain: Blaines Bay Microbial Observatory, Mediterranean Sea | collected 2016-07-05
ACCTTTAGTGCTCTTTACATCACCGTGCTCATTGACGTAGTACTCAATACAGCACTCGTAGCCTGGAAGCATATGAATAGGCGTCCAAATTTTGTCGTTAATAAATTCCATAGCCACAAAATATTTGGGTACTTTAATAAAAGTATAGCTAATGACAGTAATATCTATATATGTGACTAAGTCGAAGTCACTTATAAACCTTTTAGCTTACGGAGTATATCCCTATGTGGATAGACAATGACTTTCCGAAGCTTCTTGGTGCAGAGCTTTACCGTCCTCATCCTGCCTACATCATTGAGATGGCAGTTGAGCCGGTTGTTGTCCACGATTTCTCCAAGCAGCCCGGTCAAACCGTGCAGCTCGACCGTTATCGTTTCTGGGGCAAGCCTGGCACTAAGGAGTCCCGTGAGCGGACCGCAGACCAGACCCTTGGTTCCGCTTCCGCCCGTAACATCGTGAAGGATAAGGTGCTGGTTACTCTGCGTGAGTACACCGGTCCAGCCGATTCTCGCGATGCAACCCAGCCTTCCACCTTCAAGGTGGCTCGCGAAACCCTGATTACCGCTCAGCGTCTGCTGCTTGATACCGGCAACCTGAACGTTTTCCACCAGTCCATCGGTTCTTTGACCCTGCTCGACGACTATCGTCGCTGGCGTGACCGCGTCTTCGCAAACGAATTGCTGAAGGCCGAGTCTTGCGGTCAGTCCTCTGATGAGCAAGGCGGTTACTACTTCCCAGGTGGTAAGTCCAAAGATGTCCTTGACAGCCCTGGCTATGCAGCTGGTGAGTCTGCCAAGTTCGACGTCAAGACTGACCTGCTGGAAGTTGTGAAGGACATGCGTAAGCGCAACGTCCCCACTTTCGCTGATGGCTACTACCGCTGCATCGTGGACCCCACCGCGATGATGCACCTGCGTCAAAACTCTGACTTCCGCGAGATTGCTCGCTATCCCGGCACCGGCATGATTAACCCCATGCAGCCGGCACTGCAGCCCAACGCCAACTTCTACCAAGGCATGGGTCCTGCTTACGGTCAAGCCGGCTTTGTTGCTGGTCAGCCCGTTATGCCTACTGGCTTCCTCTTCGAGGGTGTCCGTTGGTTCGAGTCCACCAACCTGCCCGAGCAGAGCTTCACCACCACCATTACTGATGCAACCATCAGCAGTGCTGAAACCGAAGCTGCTCAGCTCATCTTCTTCGGCCCTCAAGCCGTGGGTGTGGGTATCGGTGGTAACAACGCCCAGATCTTGCTGAACAACAACGACGACTTCAGCCGTTTCATCATTATGATCTGGTCCCTGTTTGCCGGTTTTGAAACGCTTAACCGCGATTTCATTACGGTTGGTTACTCTTTCGTTTACTGATAGGAGGTAACTAACAATGTCCGTAATTTTCCCCGGTAACTATGTAGCCCACCTGAACGCATACCGCGATCAGGGTGTTGTGGCTCTCCCTGGTGTGGAGTTCTATCGTCAAGTCGGTGCTGTTGTCATCAACCCTGACAACGACGGCATCACCACCGTTGATGGTGTGCTTGAAGCCGGAACCTACACTCCCCAGATTCTGTCTCCTGACCTGCGTCAAGACGACAAGCCCCGTAAGGATAAGCCTATGACGCTTCCTGACGGTGCTGTGATCTACAAGACCGCACTCTCCGCTCCGGGAGTTAAAGGTGCAGATGGCGACACCGTCGTCATTGCTACCCCTGCTGGTGCTGACACGGCTGACCGTGCTGGCGACAAAGCAACTCCTGCTACTCCAACGCTGACTGCAGAAGCTGATGGATACTTCCCTGAGGAAGGCGTCAGTTCAGTTATGAAGTCAATCGTTGACGGCACTGCTGTGTCTGGAGAGCAAACTGTCACCATCACAACTGATGCTGATCTGATTGCTTCTCTCGATCCTTCTGCCGGTGCTTGCCGTAACTCCCCTTCCGCCATCCTGGTTGAAGTGTGCTGGTACGTTGCAGCCCCTGCTCCTAGCTACGACGACGCTCACATCCCTTACGGTGTGGAAGCTGGTCAAGGCTACTGATTTATATCAGTCAACTAAAGAAGAGCTCCTTAGGGGGCTCTTTTTTTGTGCCTATAATAAGCATAGGACTACCCTAAATTTATGACTGAGACAAAATTATTTCAAGACAGTAAAACTGGTAAGTTGGTTGAGTTTATCAGTAAGCACGATAAAGAGTTTGCAATGGTAAAAGATGCCGGCGGCAATGTCCTGTTTATGACGTTAGAGCAGCTTATTCCTTACGATAAACAGCGGGGACGTCTTTCAAAGGTAGAAGTACCTGAGCTTGAAGTGCCTGAAGAAAAAGCACCTGAAGCTATTGTGCCTATTGAAGACATTCGTTTAAATCTAAATATGGCTCCTGCAGAGCAGATTGCCAAGCGCCTGCCTGGTGTTGGCTATGCAACTGCTAAGAAAATTGTCGAGCTGCGTATGTCTCTCAGCGGTGAGCGATTTGCAAACCTTAAGCAGCTTGAGAATATCCCCCGTGTTAACTGGGAACAGCTGATTGAAGATGACCTTATCTTCATTGCTTGATACACTAGAGATATAATTAGCGAGTAAGTGATGGCAAGTTTAGAAGAAATTCTTGCGTATAAAGCTGCTGAACGAGCACAAGAAGGTGACGCTGCACAGAACGCCGGAACAGTCCTTGGTGCTACTGGCGGTTCGTTGCTTGGAATGCTGGCCGGTATTCCAGTCCATAAAACTGGTAATGCAATTAATGTTGCCAAAAGTATGCTTGGCAGCACACAAGGTGCATCTGCCCCGCGTAATCCATTGAAAGCACTTAAGCCTGGTTATCGTATGGCAGGTGGTTTAGTTGGAATGATTGTTGGTGGTGGACTTGGTAATGCAATTGCAGCACAAGCAGTCGCAGAAAACCCCGCTTCAGAATTACTTGCCAAATTACAAGTGCAAGGTGACTTAGATACAGCAGATAGAATGGCACTTGAGAACTTAGTCAGCTCTTATTACAGAGGCGCCTGACAATGCAGTTAGACGAAAATCTAAAATCTAAAGTTAGATTTCACCTAGGCTTTAACGCTGGTGCTCAAATCCCTGCTGGTGATAGAGCACGGTTAGAAGAAGCAATGGCCCTTGTACCAGATGAGCTTTGGTACAACGAAATTGTTTATCACGTACAGCGTTGCGAAAACGCTTGGAAGATTAGTGCGTATGTACCAGACGATATTTTTGACCCAAATGGCAGTGGAGCATATCAGTTCTCTCGTCAAGAAGAAATTAGTGGTGACGTCAGCCGTACAATCAGTACGTCTGACCCACTGAAAGCTGATGATTACATTCGTGAAATCTACCTGCGTGAAGTAGACCGATTAGCAGAAACACTCTACGTACCAAACTATCGTCGCCCTGAAGTACGTCGCTATGCATTTGAGCGTGCTGGCTCAGAATTTATTATGGCAGTACCTGGCCCTGCAGATACAGCAGTAGGTTCTCGTATGTTCTTACATACCAATTGGCGGTAATTGTAGAATAGATTTAGGTTAATCACTATAGCTATGGGCACACAAAAAATTGAGATGGGTCGAAATAGAGACACTGATTACGAAATGAAGAAAGCTGATGCTCTCGCTCAGGCTCAAAGGAATTCATACATTCAAGGCGTGCAAGAAGTTTTTAATGATGGCGTTGGTCAATCAATTAAAGACTCACGTTCTCAGTATGGTGCTGTGACCGTGCTACCTCAGCAATTACTGCAAGGTGCTGATAGTAATTTCCAGTATCGTGATACGCCTGGCAATCAAGTACTAAATGACCCAATCAATCAGACAGGTACTCAAGAGCTGCAGCAATCCGCGACACGTACAACACAAGCTGACCCTGAAGTGTTTGAAATGACCGCATTAGAGAAAAGATTAGCTACGATGGCTAAAGGTGGAATGAATAACTTAAATGATGTCCCTAACTTATATCGGAGAGCCTGATGTCTAAACAGAAACGCGACCGTCGTGCTGCTGCTGGTCCTGCTATGGACCCAGCCGCTATTTCATATAAGATGTCACCTATTCCAGGAGCACCTGCGGGTCCTGGTAATATGAATGGCAATCCTGAAAACGTAACAGGATTAGGACCACAAGTACCGTCTATGAACGGCGGTAGGCAGGAAAATATCTATCGTGATGCTCAAGGTCTTCAGTACCCACAAATGGGCTCTGAAGTATTAAATCCAATGCAAGTGCCACGTTCTGAAATTCAACAGAACACTCCTGTTACATCCCGTGGTAAAAATGCTGGCACTCCATTTGGTCTTCAACCACAACCTAGTGGTGAGATGGCTGACCAAATGGAAGGTATGCGTTATGGGCAAAACGCTATGCAGAAAGGTCTGATAACTAACCCATTTATGGGTGTCACAGGCATTCCTGCAGAACAAGCAGCTCAAGGAACGATGATTCCTGGTGCTATTTCAGGAACAATGCCAGGCACTAGCGGTATGTTTCTGCAGCCAATGACATCAATGAACCCAATGACACCGGGCGCAAGTCCACAAAAAACAGGTAAAAAGAAAGGTAAAAACTGATGGCTTCTACTTCAACTAACAAACAACCGCTGCTTATTGACCGTGTAATGCACGTGGCATTCGATATGAACACATATAAAGTCTCTGAAAATACTGTCACTGCTGGCACAGTCAGTAATATTAATTCAGCTAAGGTGATTGTAGATGGTATTGCTGCTGATGGATGTGTAATCGAAACAATGTATACAATCTCTCGTAGCACTACAGAGTATAAAATCAATCTGTACCTTAGTACAAGCAGAGACTTTCTGCGTCAAGATAATAGTACTTTTATCGGACAAATTACAGCAGCTACGACAAGATATGTCAAGTCAGACGTTAATGATCTGCCTAAAATTTTAGCTCCTGTACCACACGACGGTGGAGATGCTCAGCTGCGTGCATTGTATATACCTAAAGGTTATGTTCTATGGGCTGGTGTTGAAATTCCAGATGGCACTGACATCAATGTTACAGTAGACGATGCTCCAGTTCTGGGAGCACAAGGCGGCTGGTACTGATGCGTACTATTACTCCAACAGCTTTTGAAGCATACAAAGCTTTAAATCCGCAGGATAGTAAATTACAGGCACTCACCCTAGAAGAACTGTATGCAAACACAGGCAGCGGTGATGTTGATTGGAGTGAGATTAAGTACCCACGTCAAGTACTACTAGGTGCCAGTAGATGGGACTGCGGTATGGGCATTGGCTATGTAGTCTTTGACTGCGTCTGTCTCTTTTTAGGTGCAGCCTCTTTGCGTACATCAGTTACTGCTAAAGCTGCTGCAGAAATTGGAGAAGCTGCTGCTCCTGTAGCATCACAGCTGGCTAAATATATTAAAGTCATTAGTGCTGCTGAATCATCAAAGACAGAAGTTGCTGGTGCAGTATTTAGCGTCATCTCTACAATTTACAGCGGGTCTTGCTTAGGTGCAGTACTTAGTGCTTTCCTTGGTACGCTTGAGTGGTACACAGCAATTCTGTATGGTGCAACAGCTCTAGGTACAATAATGGCAGCAGTAGCAACAGATGGTGCCGCTGAAATTGGAATCATTATTGTTGAATTAGCAACAGCTGGTTTCTTAATTAACGACAGTATCGACTGCGGAAAAGCCTGCGCGTACTAACCAATGGCTAGAAAACAAAATGGATTTGGCAACTCTAAATCTTTCTCTGTAAAATCGTTTGATTCTAAACTTGATAAAAACAAAAAGATACAGGGCTCAGGTCAATATCCAAGTAACCGAGAGTTTGGATCTACAGTAACTCGTAGTGTTATTCAAAAATGGAATCTTGAAAGCACTTGGGCTATGTGGCGTAAAGGTTATGAGTACGCACGATTAAATAACTGGGTCGATCTAAACGTAAAATTCTTTGCTTTTTTATTTAGCGGCACTACGAGTCGTTTACGTGCAGATTTTATTTGCAAACGATTCCCATCACTAAGCAACGATACTGCTACCCGTTACGTAGTCAAAAGAGAAATTGCGCCAAGTGTAGTCGATCCAAGGTTTGCAACAATTACAAATATTATTAATAATCCAACTGAAAGCGAGCAAAGTAAGAAAAATTTTCAGAACAAAGAAATATGGGTTCAAGTCGATAACTCAGGCGTTACTAACGGAGTAAACGAAACAGATCGTTTCAACATTATTAAACGATTGACAAATGAACGTATATCAAACCTTCGGCATGGCACTGAATACACAACAAATAAAAGTTTTGATGCAACAGTTAAAACGTTATTAAACTCAAACGGAAAGCCATTAATTTATACAGCTACAGCACATAGCCACAACACACATTTGACAATACGCATACCGAGAGATGACGTGCTTGATACAGAGTATGTGCAGAACGCTAGAGACGGGCTCTACGGATTGATAGGACAAGTTATTCGCATGACGAATATGCCAGTGACTATGCCAAAATCAGGACTCACTTTTGTAGATTATGCTAAAACTGTTGAAGTTCAGATGGATATGACACGAACTAATCAAGATTTTTGGATTGTAAATGTTCAAGGGCAATCGCCGTTTGAAGTTTTTGTAGATGCAGCACCCATACTCATTTTGACAGGGAACAACGCAACTTTCAATATAAAAGAAAAGTTCACCATTATGAAAGATAAGTATCAACAGTATTTTAAACGTGAATTACTTGCCAGTACTATTGATAGTGAAACAACAGAAATGGCAAACATCTACCCACCTCTGTACATTCAAAATGTAGCAGATGATGGTACAGATATTATTTTTGAAACCATTCCGTTTGAAGGGCAGCTAGAGCTATATGGTACAGATCCTAATCCTTATATAGTTTTGTCTGACTTTAGTTTTGCTTCATGGCAAGTAAAAGAGGATGGTAGAACTTTAAATAACACTAACGTGTATCCCTGGGAAGACGAAACATTTTTGGTAGGAGATGGTATTTATATAGCAAATGATTATGCGTGTAACTGTCAAAGTTTTTCTAAAGCTAATGTAATGTCACCTGAAGCGCTATACAGACGTTACACAGGAGCAGCGCTGTCAAAAAATAGACAGCTTAAATATCCTCTTCCTTCTGCGTTATCACTCAAAGATATTGAAGGTTTAAGTACAGACGGTGAGGCAGGTGTTGTAGTTAGTTGGGCAACTAAAAATGACAAGATTAGAAATAAACTTTGCAAACACTCAATTGCAGGCATTTTTGCTGAGCAAGAAATTAACAGAACAGTAGGCGATGGAGGAGGCTCTGTGCCTGGTACAGGTGGTATAAACATTGGAAAAAACAAAGGATTTGAAGTCATTGAACCAAACACTTTTCCAGTAGGACTTGAACGTGATAAAGCAGAAGATGAAATTCGAAGTAATGTCAAAAGCACAAATTTTGGTGAGTCTGGACCACGCGCAGAAATATCACCAATGGATTTTGCATTCTCTGTCTTACAACTCTTAAATCTTATGGATACACAAGTTGGCAGTATATTACAAGGTGAGATTGCACTGATTCCTGTAAGCTCTACTGCTACAGTAGATAATGCAAAGATTATAGATTAAAGTAACTTCTAAAGGATACAATAGAAAGTAGTACAGATTGGTTGGCGTGACTACATCATACACAGACAGTGAAACCGGACTCTCAAGAAGTAGCTCTGCAACTCCTACATACGATTCAGAAGGCAATCAGGTATATAAGCCTTCTGTTGGTGTGGTATTTAAGCCTGCCTTTGAAAATCAGCACAGCTACGGTGGTATCGTAGGTGCTCTTCAAGACAATATTGCTAGAGGATTACCTTCATCTGTAAAAGCATATCCGCATAACTTTGCTGGCATTATTGCAGCAATCAAAGATTTAGAATCTGCTCAATCCCCCGGACCACCAGTATCAATTCTGCCAATTCCACCTGGCAGTGAAATTGATATTAACGGTGATTTAATTATTGTCGTACCTCCTGAAGATGGAGAACTGTGGTTTGATACACGTCAAGGACGACTGTTTACTGCAATTGATGGAGATTGGTGGCAGACAAACGGTGCAGATGGCTTAGCTTATGTAAGAGATACAACTAATCCTCCAGGAACTGATGATATTCTTCCGGGTCAGTTCTGGTACAATGACGTTGATAATGACCTGTATGTCTATAACGGTACTGACTGGGTACTGATTGCAGATGGTACAGACGCTGGTGCCTTTCAAACTACAGCAACACTTCCGTTAGCAGGGAATGGGCCACGGTCAAGCATTGGAACATATGCTGCTGAAATTATCCCAATTCCTGATTTAGCCGACTTTAGTACGCAACAAGACTATAACTGGTGGGCGTTTAATTCTATTACGGCACTTGAGTCTGCATTAGTTGAGCTATCGCCAGTATTAGTAGGAGATACTCCACCTGCTCTACCTGTAGCCGGGCAGCTGTGGTACGACACAGAGACACTGGATATGAGCATTTGGTATGAAGATGACGATAGCAGTCAGTGGGTCCCTGTCAGTTCTGCCTTTACCTATGACGAAGACCTAGATGTCATTCGTCGTGACTTAACGACTGAAACACGTCAGCGTGAGATTGCTATTCAAGCTATCTACGAACGTTTTAATAATTTAGACATTTCTAATAACAGTACTATTACACATCTGCAGTCTACTGTTGCTGCTTTAAATACTGAAATAGATAACGTAGCTACAACGATTGACTTTACGCCCTACGCACAGAAGGCAACTGTTGATGCAACAATTGAAACTGTATTGTCTCAGCTCCATAGTGAAATTGCTGATGTAACAGCAGCCATCCCTGATGTATCAGGCTTTGCAGATAGCGGTGAAGTCCTTGCTTCATTTCAAACACTGGCTGCAGAAGTAGATACTAAAACTACCGTTGCTCAAGTAGGTGAGCACATCAATACTGCACTTGTTAATGGTAGTTACGTCAATCAAGCTTATCTAGATACAGAGCTGGCTGACCTATCCCGTAACTATCTCACACACGCAGGTGGTACTCTAACTGGTAGTTTAGTAATTAACAAACAAGTAGCTAATGAGCCAGCCTTAGATTTCTCATCCAATCCATCTGCTGGTAAACCTGCATTTAAATTTCAAACAGTTAGTGCAGACAGCGTAAGTTACTCAACGTTTGGTACTACCGATAAGTTTTATGAGTACGCTTGGAAGTTTGATGATAAAGAAGACTTCTGCTGGGTCTACGCAGACACCAACAAAGTGTTTAGTATTAACAAAGATGGCCCCGCTTGTAGCCAACTATACATTGGTGACTTCACAGCTAACGGTATGCACGGTCGTTCTCTAAACAATAAAATAGATGTTAGAGATAGACTGACTACATACCAGAATGCATTTGAAACGATGCGTCAAGGCGTCACAAATGCGACTGACTTTGACAGTCTCAAAGCAAACATCCTTACTGCATTAGCTAGCGTTTGATACTATGGCCGCTTTTAATTTTCCGGATCCTACAATTCAACAAACGGTAACTAATCCGATTACTGGTAGCACCTATCAGTGGAAAGAGCCTCCTGGTAAGTGGGTAATTACAACTAAGGTTAGTGCTGGTAGCGACATCATTTATGAAGGTGATAATCCACCCATCCCGCGTGGTGACTACAAACTGTGGTACAGCACCGACACACTTGAGCTGTACTTCTGGTATGAAGATGAGAACGGTAACGGTGCTTGGGTACCTACAGCGGCTCCAATCACGATGCTTGAGGATTTAGACAATAGTGTCTTTGAGCTACGTCAGGACTTAACAGCAGTCAATGTAGCTGTTAGAGAAAACGAAAACCAAATTGGTCGTACGATTTACTTTGGTGATACAGCACCTACAATCTATGATGATACAGTTTATGACGGCGTAGCATATCCCAACGAACTGAACTATAAGTTTTGGTATGACACAACACGCCTTGAACTGTTAATCCTCTTCCGTGACGCAGATGGTGACGATAGCTATACACCTGTCTCTATTCCACTAGAGTCGCTGCCTGAGCCGGGTGTCAGTACAGAAGTATTTACCTATACAACTGGCAGACTTCAAACAGCGATTGAAGACAACTACTTAGCTCTTGCTGATCGTGTTAAAAAGACTGGCGGCGATGAGATGCAAGGACCCTTTAAGGTTCTGAGCAATCCAGACATCTCATCATCCAGAGACGCTAGGAGAATTGAAACGTACGGTGTTTTTAGCGGTAGTGAAAATACTGCCCTACGCTTTGGAACAACCCGTGACCGCATCTATGTTGGGCACGATGACACATCATTCAATGGCTTAGTCAAGATTGACCGGATTGCTGAAAAAAATACTGGCAATTCTGTCAAGTTTGAGAATGATATCAAGATGGGTTTTTATCAAATTAAGAACTTAGAAGACGCTACAGATGATAAAGATGCTGTTACATACGGTCAAGTCAAAGAAGAACTTGAAGAACTACGCGACAAGATTGTTGGTGAAATATCTTTAGGTACTTGGAAGTTTGACAACATCAGTAGTGGAGTCACGCCTATCGCAGGCTGCTTTATTACCAAGAAAGATTCCAGTCCTCCACAGCTATCTCCTAACGACATCAATAATATTCGGATTAGCGACGAAGATATTAATGGTAATCCAGGCGTCTTTGACTGGGAGATTGGTGAC
>JACLAD010000078.1_pt1 | contig 10668 bp, 3 predicted proteins | sample 8027901 | NCBI WGS metagenome assembly JACLAD01 (sample SAMN15725071, study PRJNA655200) | protist metagenome | isolation source: fluorescence activated cell sorting (FACS) single amplified genomes of... | place: Spain: Blaines Bay Microbial Observatory, Mediterranean Sea | collected 2016-07-05
CGTACGTAATATGGTTGGCATTGAATAATCAACCCCTTACGCTCTTGTTGGATTTTACACTGTAAATCTTTTTTGTCATCAATTTCACCTTCGGGATTATGTTTCTTATATAAAATCACGTCTTTTGTAGTAGAAACAAACTGCTTCAAGCTTGCTTTATTATAAATAGGCATGAAAACAGGATTGTTAACAAACCCGGTCAGAGGTTTTGGAAAAATGCAGATAACACTTTTTTCCGTCACGCCAATATCCTTTAGCAATGCATCTTGTTTGATAGTAGTATTTGCGTTATTTTCATTGTCATTAGTTGTATTAGTGGTGGTAGCAGTAGTAGTGGCAGTGGTGTTCTTAGGAAAAAAGTCACCGCCGATGATTTTGCCATCGAGTGTTAAGATTTGTTGTCCTCGAGGGATTTGGTAGGAGCTGTCACACCGGTCCATGAGTTGCGATACCGTCGTCGGGTTATTACCTTGCATTCAAAAACATCAAAAAACGAAACAATCGAAGAAAAAAAAACAAAAAAAATCGTTTGTCTAAAATGCAATTTGTTTTTATAAATACCGCTCAATTCCAGGGGTATAGTGCGGGCCTGACACATGATATCAATCCGCACATCCACACTATTTTTAGTACCTACAAAATTGAGAACAAAAAACATTTTAATTTTATAAAAAACAACTTACAAACAACAAAAACATGATGTTTATACGTAAATTTGTAGTCTTTCTCAATAAAATTTGAAAAAAAAATTTACGAATGTCAGGGAGGTCATTTTGGGCCGGTACGAATTTGGTGAGCTCCTCAATAAAATCATCCTCGTCTTCCAAACCTATGTAAATACATTGTAGACAGTACTTCAACAACAAATTCTTTCTAAAGATATTCAAATATTGTATTATAAATTTATAATGCAAAAAAATAAGTACTTGCGGTATAGTCGGAAAGATGCTTCTCGCGTTTGATCTGCGTTTTCTTCAGTGTCTGCGCATATCTTTTTTGAACCCCCGCCAGCTTTACAACATCTCCTGGCTTTTTAATGCTTGATTTACGCTTTTTGTGAGTGCCCATTTCGTCTGCCCCAAAAACGATTGGGATGTACGTCAACAGAATTACATTCATCATGTTGAATCTTGATACAATGCTTATCTAAATAGTGCCTAGTGATTGTTCTGTTCAGACTTGTAAAATTTTGTTGAGTAAGATTTTTGTTAAGTAATGTAGTAGTAATTAGCGATTACTAACTAGTGATTTAGTCAAATCCAAAAGGTTGTTGTGGTTTGTTTTAAAATACGGTTAGTTGTCACTTGTAAAACGACAAGATCTTGTAACTTCGAAGAATAATCAATCCAGTTTAGTTTGTGTCGAGGTAGTAAACAATTGGTAGATTTTCGATTTTGTAGTTGTAATAATTTTTAGTTTTTGTAGGTTGCGAATTAATTTGTTTAGAAAGCAGGAATGTTGTTAGAATATTGATAAATGTTGGGGTGCAAAAAATGCCGAGACCAAATACAAGTGTTACCAAAACAAATTTACAAATCTATTGCTACAGTACTACTACTAACAAAAATTGTGTCAACTTGCACGAGACGGATCTAAAAACGCACCTTGGTTCAGAACAATGGACAAACAAACAAGTTTGAATGGCAGGAGATTTGTTGATATCATAAAATAATTGAAAAATTCAATTGCGTATGGTTTCGTTTTGAAACCCTTTAGTTTAAATAGATAAGTAATGAATTCATTAAGTTAACAAATGTTCTAAGTGTTAACGTTGACAGCTTTTTAAAGCTTGCCAAAAGTTTCGATGAACCGTCTGCTCAACATATGACAATTATTACCCAGGACATCGTAATCCCCGTATTTGTCCCGGTATCTTGTAAACCAATAATGAACCTGTTTAAACATGTAATGACAAACAAAAAGTGTTCAAGAAACACGAAAAAATCAGAAAAATAAAAATAAAAAAACGTTAAAACAGTAGTGGCGGTAATTTCGTGGAAAAGAAATTCCCTCCCCAAACGTGTCCCATGGTGAGTTGGCTTTTATAGACCACATTCTTTTTTGTGATCAAATCCCTTCTTTTGTCCGACGGTTGCCCGTTTTGGGTACCTGTAGTATAAGGAGCCATTCAAAATGTCGGAAGAGAAAATGAAAAACGATGATTTAAACACACAACTGTACTAAAAAGATCATTTCGTTCAAACTCGATAACTTTCCTTATCGCCAACATGCTAGAACGTCGCAATCATAATTGTTTTCGCCGCACCACTCAAGATGGAGGTCGTTACGACCGCCCCATTGCAACAAAAACCATCCTTTTGAAGTCCTCAAATTGATCCAAGTGTGCCCCAATCTCAAGTCTTCATGTGTGTGTGTTGATGAAAAAACAAAAACAAATGAGAATCGTTGCAGAATGACAAAATCAGTAAAAAATATTCAATTATTCATGCAAATATAGTTAATTAAGTATACTGATAAAAATTCAAACTCTAAGTCTATAGATTTGTATGAAATTAATATGTACCAGAGTTTCTTTGGATTTCAGAAATGCCAAAGGACAGCCAAGCAAGAACACCCCTTTTGATGCCTTCGACAACATCAGAGAAAAATTTGTTAGCGATGAAATCGAAAGACGAAAGCTCCCATTCGTCGATTTCGATCCAGTCCATGCTCCAGTCGTATTGGAACCACTTGTCGTAATTCGGCACGCCGGGCAAGGTCTGCTTTCGGGCCTCATCAACAGCTTCCAATTCCCGCAGCTCGTTCTCGATGATCAGATCAACCTTGTCTCTATATCTAGGATCGTTTTTGTATTTTTTCTCGCGTTTTGCAATGGCTTTGTCCAGTTTCCATTTGGGTGGGCTCCATGTAGAACCCCAGCCCCCCAAAAGGCCAATTGAAAAGCTTGATTGTCTTTCCGTCTGTGATCGCAACCTTTCATACCTTGCCATGGGATCCAATTTGTCTAAATCCTCATCATTCTCAGAGTCGATGGAGGACACTGAATCAGCCGAATTCGAATCGGACGAGCTGACGTCCTCCAACGCGGAAAGACCACGTCGAAGTCGCTTCATTTCCTTTTTGCTGTCTCTCAATGAGCTGCTGCCGCCGCCCCAACCCAGGAAAAAAGAATTACGTCTCGAACTCAATCCCATTCCCCAAGCCCCTCCCTTTTCCTTTTCTTCCTTCCTCCTCTTCTTGGATTCCTTTTCTTTTAGTTTTCTCCCTGAACGGACTCTAAAATGCTTGTGCAGCTCTTCTTGTCCCTTCAGCACGTATTTTGTGTACATGTACGGAAAATATTTTTTCCTACGCTCTAAATCTTTCTGATCCTGTATCTTTTTTTTGAGTCTTTTTAGTTTTTCTTCTTTCTCTCTGACTTCACGCTTAAGACACTCAATATGACGTTGCCTATCTTCCCTCTCTTCTCTTTGAGCTGCTTCTCGCTCTGTCAAACCAGATATGTTGACCTCGTCAGCCGTTACCCAATAGCAAGCCGTAAGTCTGTGGGTATTGGTCTTATCAAATTCACTCCGACGGCCAGTTTCGGTATTGGTAATGGTAATCTTGTCATCGGTGCATGTGTGAGTAATCTTGTTTTTCATGTCTTGCACATCCTCTGTCTTGGGGGTGGCATCGTCGTCAGCCTTGAATAATAGTTTTGTACCAGGCTCAGATAAATAAATTTCCAAATCGTCAAAGTCATCGAATTGAAAGACTTCAGAAAATTGGTAGTCTCGTAAATGTTCGGGAGCACGTAAACCCCGAGGCCTTTTTCCGTTTTTGCGAAAATTTATGACGTCCATCGCGGCGAGCTTGATTTGTTCTGATGGATGGGGAAGCTTTAGGTCTTTTGGGAGTTTGTCACTCCAATCAGTAATCACCTCATACGGCCTTGCATCCTAGAAAAACACAACAAAAATCAACACTTAAAGAGAATCGACTTAAGAGAATCGGAAAAAGTTTTTTGATGTAATTTTGCTACGAGTTGTTGGTTTATTTTATGCTTATAAATGATTTTACTTTGTATGCCTTTCTGTCTTTGGCCAACTCTCGAATTTGCACCCAACTCTTCAGGTCTTTACTAGCCTTGGCCCAAGTGACCTTACACAACAAAACCAAAAAAATTACTTCAGTATTGAATGCTTAATGTAAGTATATTGTTATCAGTGCTTAGTTTGCTTGTGTGATGATTCTACCTTGGCCCAAAGTGCCTTAATTTCTTGAAGGGCCTGCTGCGTTGCTTTCCACTCATCTTCTTCTCTGTATGATTTGTCAATTTTTCGCAGTTCTCGATGGTGTTGCTTGGCACGCGCCAGCCTCCTAGAGCCGGACCTTACCTTAAGCTGCGCCTTGCTATTTTCGGCTTCAGAATCTCTAACTTTCTTCATGAGTTCTTCATATTGTTCATAAGGCGTCAGGTCTTTGTGGTCAAACGCTATATCCTCATTGCTACCAGAATACTTCAGATTGAATGTCTCTGCGTTCAAAGGTAGCTGCCGACCAGTAAAAGGGTCATATCTACTCACGGCTGTGCCATAGTACTTCCAGGTGCTGTTCCAGGCTTCTACACCATTGTAAATAACATCTTCATGTTCGATGTGGTCACGTGTGCTGTTGACCCAATCCCGTTGTTTATCCGCTTCACATTTGTTGATCGCAATCACACAATAATGCCAGGGGTTGTGATAAAAATATTCCAGGTTTTCTTCCGTAAAAATGACGCTTCCGGGGTCATCAGGGCCATTTCGTTTTGTCAACACCTCGACCCAATTCTGGTTTGAATAAAAACGTTTCACTTGGTGCTCTTCTCCCTGTTTGTCTAGCCAAAACTTGCCTGTTTTAAAGACAATCTTGTTCTTTTCGAAATCTCTCGTTTTGTTATCTCCCTCATCCATGTAGATATGTGAATGCGTCATCACGTAGTCCTTCAGCTCTTCAAAAGATTCAAAATTGAACTTGTCAGGGTGGGTATCCCCAACGACCAAATCCTCATAATCCGTTGTTTCGTTTTCAGTTTCTTTGTCGAAGAAATGTGAATCCGTCTTAGAAATATATTGCAAGGGTAAGAATGGTTGATCATCGGGATGCTGCCAACCTCCCATGGTGCACTTGTAGGGGTCGTTCGTGGACGGCGCGGCCCAGCCCCACCTCCTGCCTGGTTGGCCCATTTTGCTAGGTTCATGGTCGTGGAAACAGTGACACATGAGCTGGTCGTCGCTACGTATAACTTTGTTACCGGCCCTCGCAGCCCGACCTTGGATCTTGTACCAATCTGAATGCTCTTTCCAATGGTAAGACATATATACAGACGCCTGACTCTCGGACTCCTTTTCAATTTGTGCCCCCGGGAAAACTGCAAAGAAATTACAGTATTGTAGATCGCGCGCCTTCTGCATTTCTGCCAGGATAATATCGGTGTTTCGTATGATAGCCTCTAAAAACGTGGCGATGTTGCTATTGCCTTGGGATAATTGTGGTTTTAACAAACTACGAGAAGATTGAAGGTTAGTCACCGAATCGATGGTGACCGCTTCGCCATAGACGGTCAGCCGTTTCGTCATTCGCCATTGTGTCATCCTGCTTCGGAATCCAATGAATTCCGGGCGCATTTCGCTTGGGCCCCATTTGACCACCTCCATACTGGGCTGACCTTGGACCAAATAGGGGTGTGAGGGGTCGTTGCGCGAGAGCTCAACATCCCAAGCTCCCTCGGGCTCCTCGTAGGCTACATGCTTCTTGAGCAAAGTGAGCCAGTCTTTTGGGTCTTCAAAATGTTCAATGATCAGCTTGCCGCGGTAATCATTCGCGTCAACATTAGCTTGAGCAGAAACGAGCGCTTTCATGTTAGAATGATGCTTGATCCATGCCTTTTGGTACTCTTTGTACATGGTTTGTAGCTGGGCGTCAATGTTCTCCTTACCAAGAATTTGCTTTAAATGAGTTTCGTAAGACACGTTTTTCTTGATGTAATTGGAGATAAGATCCCAAATGGGGACGAGGTTGTGATCCGGTACAGGAAGCCTCTTTTGGCCGAATTCTCTAGTCGGACCCTTGTAAGTCCCCGTGACAGACATTCCGGATGAATTCTTGAAGTGAAGCTTGGAATCGCCGTATTTTACGGTGTTTGCCGCATAACAGCCATACGTGGCTGCAATGGTTTCCATCTTGGTTGTCAACTTGCTCCCGGATAGGCTGATGGCGTTCGCAAAGTCAGCTTGTAGGGAAGGGGAAGGAATAAGATCTCCCTCGAAGCTGATACTCAGGGTGGTGGTCTGTATGTTTGTCACGTGGTAGTCTGTCGCTTGATAATCCTTGGCTGCTTCTTGGTGGTGATTCTTCAGTCCAAAGCGCGTTCTGTCCTCTAGCTGGCCGAGCTTGGCCAAAGCTAACCTTGCCCGTCCAAGTAGATTGGTAGGCTGGTTTCGTTGGTTCTCGCTGGGGAAATAAAACATACCATGTTTTTTAAACGTCGAACTCTTGACCATCTCAGATGCGTAGACTTCATCATGGAAAATGTAAGTTCTCGACTCACTGGAGCCTCCTTCGACACGTAAATTCGTAGTTTTTCGAAGTTCTGGCGGGAATGCAAACGCTTGCTTTTTGTTTGCGTCTTTCAAATCCATCTCTGCCTGGTGACCGATTGCGCCTTTCTGGCCATGGAAGAAATCCGGCTGGGCCCTGACACTTTTGGCCTTCTCAGTTTCTGCCTCCAGGAAACTCTTGTCAACGCTAGCCAAATCCTTCAAAAGTTCATTCTGCTCAGGACTAAGATCATCGTCAATCGAGGCCCACATGGTATCACGAAGCTGTCCAAAGTACCCACGAGCCGTTTCCAGACTTTCATCTACGTCTTCATCGCCAGTGTTGGCCTGGAACATAACATCAAGATCGCTATCGGAGAGGTAAGCCAGCTGTTCCCGCTGAATGATGTGGAATCGCTGAAAACGGCGTCTAAGTTCCTTACGCGCTGTCATCGTTTCATCAGCATCTTTCGGAAGACACTTAGAAATGACAATCTTCAAAACCTTATCTAAAACACTGTTTGGGGATGCCTTCAATTCCATATTAACATCGTACTGATCGCTGCCGGTTCTGAACGCCGCTCTGAGTGCACCATTAAATTTGTGTACGTTTCTTCCGGATTTGAAATTGACTATCGCTTGGTCTTTGTGCTTACCAGTCAAGGCAATCATTTTAGGTTTCCAAGAAGTAGCGTTGTCACGGAGAAACAAATCTTCTTTCATCAGCGAAATGAACTCCGGAAGCTTGTACAGAGCGGCCAGGGCGTCATCTCGTGTGCTCTTTGAGGTCACCGGTACGAAAAACCTTTCGTAGTCTTCGCCATCACATGTGATATTGAATTTGACCACGCCCGCCGCCTGGGGTAGGCGCAACTGAAGCCGGATCTTATCATGCTTGCTCCCGAACATAGGAACGTCTTCACCTTTGCAAGACAAATTGTGTGACCCTCTGAAACGTATATTTTTTGCATCGAGTTTCGTACCCTGCTGACGGATGTAGGCTCCTAACAGGTTTTGAAATTGCTTGGAATTTTGGAACTTCTTCCAGCCGTCAGAAGTCTGCACGTCCCCGTTCGGCATGAGCTGTTCGTTAAACCAGAAATTGTTCTCGTAGGCTTTGATATTTTTTCGGGAGACCTGTCCTGCGAGATCGTTCTTTTCTATGGTATTCTGCAAGATTTCCCCGAACAAATGGTACATTTTGCTGTTAATGTCCGCCCCTTCAATCATCGCGTAATGGTCTTTTCTAGTTTTAGAATTCTCGTAGGGCTTACCAGTTTCGTCTGCAATTTGGACCTCCACCGAGAACGTTTGCCCTGCATAATGTTTCAGTTGAAGATCAAACTGATCCTGGAATCGATGGACGGAATTTTTATGCAACGCAAGTAGGGAATCTATGCGGTCTTTGAAGAACGGTGCGCTCGTGTGCGTCACGGCCGCTCCGTTATTACTAGGGTTCCTGTTCAACAACCACTCCCAAAACTCAAGCTGGATCGGCATCATACTTGAGAAAAGAAGGTCATTTTCATTTACATTTGAAGAATTTCTTTGTAATTTTTCGAACACCATTTTGCGCTGATGAATTTCCTTGCTCGGGACATCCTTCGTATTGGTTACTTCAGTCCAGGCGTTCATGTACTCGAGAAGATGTAACCACGCCCTAGAGCGCGACTCCTTTGTAGGCACAGAAGATCCTGGATGGAATGTGAACAAGGACAGTAACTTACTTTTACCGCCCTCTGGGAATGGGAAAATGGTTTTAGTGTCGGGAAGTTGTTTCAGCTCTGCTTTGAGTCGCTTCTTGGCTGTAATGTTGTCCTCATCGCCCGGATTAATCTTCAGCGCGGCACGTGTGCTTGCTAATTGTTCTTTGATCCTGGCCTTGGTTGCGTTGTAAAACTTGTCGTACGCCTCGTGCATGTCCTTGTTGCCTTGGGAATCGCCGAATAGGCACTTGCTCCACCGGGGGAGACCGCCGTCGCGTGCCATGATCTCAGACCAACCTTCCTCATCGATCTTGAAATCGTTGTCAGATAGTTCATCGGACACCCTAGTAGTTGACCAGCCAGCAGGAGGCTTCATCTGTGCGATAGTCGTAGCAATTTGGCTATTAGAACGACGATTTACTAGGTACCAACGAGTTCGCATGACAACTCCGGCGGTATTGCCTGAGCCGCCAAGAAATTCCTTACGCCTAGTGGTACACTGCACGTAGACCAGCTTCGATGTTTCGTCTTCCCCGTCTTTTTTCACACGGACAATCAGGTAATTGTAAAATGTGTCCGCATCCCAGTCAAAAGACTTACCCTCAGCCACATGGGTACAATCATTGCTCTTGGCGTTCGGTTTCTTAAGGTCTTTTCTGGAGTGGATATGGTAATAGGTTGCTTGCTCAGCGGGAACAAAGGAACCATCACTCTTCGACTCGCACACGGCCAAGGGATTGTTCGAGTCAAGGAGGTCTTCTAAGGCAGATAAAGTGTCATCGAGCCCGCGCACGAATGCCGAGCCACCAAAGAAGTATCGACGCAAAGGGTGAAGGTCCACGCCAAAGATACGATTCACAGTATCTTCTGCAAGTTGTGCAATTGCTGCCTTGCCTTCAATTGCGGCCTCCTCGACAGCAATGTCTCGACTCGTATCGTTGACGTGTCTTAGAATGGCTGCCTCAACCCAGATTTGCTCACCATTTTCGTAAAACTCCTCTGTTCCCGGATGGCCAAGGTCTCGAGGTGAAATATTATCACCCGTTTGTAATATCGTATGTAAATCCACGCGTATGTCACTGTTTTGCTTCGTCGTCGAATCAAACCCCGGTACAAGTCGCTGCTTCTTAACGATTTGGTCGTCATTTAGGTCCAGCCGAATCAATGCCATTTCAACATCTTGTACGGTGTTGTTTGCAAAAGCGTCACCGGTGCACGTACCAAGGTCATCCTGTAACGGCCCCGTATGCATGCAGTTGCACCGAATGCGCCTCCCGCTCCTGCCTTTCTCTTGGTGCGCTTTTAGGGTGCCGTCCGAGTTCCTTAGGGCCTTGCCAAATTTGTCGATCTTGTAGTACCAGGGTGTTCCGTTTTCTTGAACACGCACCTTACGACACACTTTGGTGGTGTCATCAAGCTTTGGTAGCTTCATGGTTTTGATCTCAATGACCGTGGCCTTTACACCCTTGACGTGTCGCATGTCCATAGTACTATCTCCACCTTGCCAGTACAAAAGATCATGATGACGGTCTTGAGAACCGCTTTTGTAAACTTGGACCTTATCGCCGGGATTCATGATGAACGCCTTTTGGCGTTCTTTATCATCGACCTCGGCTGTTACAGCCATGTACTCAACATCTTCAAAGGCAGATTTTAACAGCCTTTCGTAAAAACCACGTGCCCCCTGATCCGTGGCGGAGTCGAATTTGGTGAAGACAACTGTCATAGTCTTCCAGAAGTTCAGGCCGAACATCTGCCTGTACTGTAGTAATTCCCTCTTCACATGGGAATTGAGCACTTGGGTACCGTTTTGCCAGATGAATACAACCGCATTTGCCTTAACGACTTTGTTGGCGAGGTAAATTTTATTGGCATCCCATTGTAGTTGCTGACGACCTGCCCCAGCCGTGTCACCAAGACCAGTAGTGTCCACAACACGAATCCAAGGAAAACGACTTCTAGAATGCGTATTGAAAGGGCGACGCCATTTAGAATCGGAACGCATAGTTGTACTTGAGCCAGTACCAGAATCGGAGGTTTTGAAAAGTCCACTGTCGTGCGTGAAATGGCACATGAAATGAGACTTACCATGACGGGACATCCCCAGGGCGATGTAGGTAAACGGATACATCTCCAGCGCTGGCAACATGTTACCAACAAAAAATCATAAAACAAAACAACAAAAATCATTAGAAAACAAAACATTTTTTTAGAAATTTTGAAGAAAATGAGAAAAATTGATGTCGTACCTGTTTCGCTATCGAGCGCATCATCAGTGATATCCCCCTCTTTGCCGTCGGGGTTCATGACTGCCAACGTACCTGTACGACATTCAAATTTTAAATTTTTTTAATAATCTATATACAAAATGAATCAATTGTTAATGTTTTCGCCAACAAAATGATGTTTTAATTTCTTTTTGTCCAAATACCACGTTC